>Ga0115000_10004601_pt1 | contig 11275 bp, 9 predicted proteins | sample ArcticOcean_MG_C_6_FD_89690 | JGI IMG/M metagenome (GOLD analysis project Ga0115000, IMG submission 89690) | Marine microbial communities from western Arctic Ocean - ArcticOcean_MG_CB8_128 | ecosystem: Environmental > Aquatic > Marine > Oceanic | place: Arctic Ocean: Canada Basin | collected... | reverse complement strand
TTTACTACCATTATTACTACTGCTACTATCTCCATCGAACGTCGCGCACAACCTCAACGCCTTCTCGCACTTTTCTCCGTTCAAATAGGACAACGCCACCTCCGTCACGAACAACGTCGGCAACTGCCAATCCACTCGCGCTTCCGTCAATATCTCCTTGATTTCCTCCGCGTCTCTCAAATCCGCACTGACTAGATTATACCCACTCGTCGACCGTAACTCCGAACCGTCTCGTTCGAAGTGATACACCCCCAACGGTTCCCGAAGCGCTTCGTGTTTCTCGATCGTTTTAATCTTCCGTCGAGTCACTTCCGCGAAATCCACGTCGTACCATTTCACTCTACTACGTTTAGTACTTTCTTTCCCATCTATCGACGCGATATTACCAACTAAACACCACCAGCTCGTGTCGTACCCGGATCCTAAATTAATCACCTGTTTCGCGTATTTCGCCGTATCTTCTCCAACACCTTCTGCATCATCATCATCATCATCATCATCGCTCATCAAAAACATCTCGATCGCTTTCCGCACGTGCGCGACTCTATAAAACGTGCCTAAATTGTGCAGCGGTTCGTTTCTTCGAACGTTCTTCCCTCTGTTACAAAACAGAACGGAGTACGGGTCGTTCGGTATGTGGCCGACGGATGCGCACGAACTGTTGTTGTTCCGCAGAAAGAAAGAAAGAAAGAAAGAAAGAAACATCGCGCGCGTGTGAGTTAGAGAGAAATAGATGAAGAACGAAATCAAACACGCACGCTCGGGCAACGGTCGCCTCGTCGTTGGTGGATTGCACGCGGACGTCCTCGTCGTCTTTCGCCAGACCTGGTTTTTTAGCCCCGGCGCTGTTGTTCTTGTTGTTGTTGTCGAGAAGAGACATGATGATGATGACTTCCGAACAACGCGTAAAGTTCGTTATTTTAATGCGGTGTTTTTAAAGCGTGTTCTTAAATTGTATTTACGCGATATGATGATCGACTTCTATGACGACGACTCGTCGTCGTCGTCGTTAAAATGATTCTCGTATTTCTTGGTCTCCTTCTCCTCGGCGAGTTGGTTCAAATAAAGCTCTAAAGAGTTCTCGGATTCCGAAAGCGGTGCCTTTTTATTGATGTTTTTATTCAAGTTGGTGGTTTCGCCCGGGGGGCGGAGGACGTACATTGGAGCGGTATACGCGGTCGTTTTGTCCCCCCAATTTTTCTTTCCTTTCTTTCTTATAATCGCGGTTTCTACTTCTTCTTTTCCTTCTTCTTCTACTACTGCTACTTTACTCGAGGACCAACTCGTATCTTTCAAGTGCTGCTGTTGCACGTGGTTTCGTAACCCGATCGAACGACTAAACTTTTTCAAACACACTCGACACGAGTACGGTTTAAACCCGGTGTGCTGTCGTTCGTGCTTATTCAAATTGCTCGAGGAAATAAATCGTTGGTCGCAATACGCGCACGCGTAAGGTCTTTCTCCCGTGTGCACTAATCCGTGCTTTTTCAAATCCGTACGACGAGAAAATTCTTTCCCGCATTTTGGGACCGGGCATAAATACGCTTGCTTCCCTTCGTGTTCGACGCGAACGTGCGCTGTTAAAAGATGTTCCTTCTTGAAAGTTTCCGCACATATATCGCACGAGAACGGGAGTGAGAGTGTATTTGTGATGCGGTAGATACGATGCCAACACGAGCGACAGCATTTTTCCCCGACGTGCGGTCCGACATACCTTGTCGGAAGGTTCACCAACTCGTGCGCGTCTTTTTTATTATTCCTCTTCACTCTCTTTTTGTCTGCTTTGCACTCGCCAGCTGCTACGAACACGCATTGCAACACATCGTGATTAGTGATTTTATCCATACTAACACCTTGAAAAGAACTTTTCGCGTCGCTCCCAAGCGCGAGCGCGAGCGAATTCATCAAAGGCATTTGTAAGAACGCGTTCCTCGCTTCTGCGGTTGCAGCTTGCGCGTCCGGTAATTCGGTGCACGCCAATAAAATCGAGCGCTGGAGCGCAATCATCAACTTGATCTCCGTATTATTAGTATCATCAATGTTATTATCATTATTATCAGCATCATTATTATTCTGTCCTCTTTCTTCTTCTTTCGGTTTTAGTCGAGGAGGAGGCTCCTCCTCTTCCCTCGACAGTTTGTTCACGTCGTCGTCCTCAACGTCACCGTCTGAGGAGGAGGAGGAGGAGGGAACCGCGCCGGCCTTTTCCTCTTCGAGCACGGACGAGGACAACAACAACATCTGCGCGCCCATTTTAGAGAGTTTCCGTCCTCGTTCGAGTTCATTTTCATCTTGGTCGCAACCATCTTCGTTCTTTCCCGCTCTTTCTTCTTTGTCTTCTTCTTCTTCTTCTTCGAGGAGCGTTCGGGATCGTTTTTTTGCAATTATACCGTCGCCGGGGTACTGGAAATCGTACGCCACGCAGCGTTTCGGGTTCTTCGCCTTCTGCCTCATCCTTCTTAAAACAACAACAATTTCAACAAAGTCTCTTTTCTCTCACGGATGATGATGATGATGATGCTTCTGTTGATGTTGCATCTCTTTATTCACACACACCAAAGCGCGTTCTTTCAACACATGAGTGAGAGGACACTCCATTTTTTTTAATCCGTTTTTCTTGGGGGACCTTTCTTCCTTTTTCGACAAAAAAATGCCTTCTTATGCGTTCTGGCAGACTAGACTGGCAGAGGTTTCTTCTTTGAGGAATTCTTCTTCTTCTTTGAATTCTTTTTTGTTGTCTGGGAGGAGGGGAGGAGGAGGAGGATTTTTGAAGAGGAGGAGGAAAATTTTTGTTGTTTTTTGGTTTGGCAGCCAATTCTTTTTTTTCACAACACGCGACGAGAGAGTTTTCTTTTCCTCTGTCAAGTCTTTGTGACGACGCAAAATCAGCGAGAATAGCCCGAGTCCAAAGAAGCCGTGATGATAAAGAGCTCGCACAGTCCTCCAGAGAGTCTGGTGTATCGTCGTCGTCTGGCGCAAAGACGACGAGTAATTTTTCAGCCGTCGCGACGCGCGCCAATCGATGATTATGCGAAAATCGGAGTTCGTGAATATCGTTGGAAAACGACACCACCACGAACGGCGAATCGTGATTACCCCCCGTTTGATTCGAACGCGAAGAAGGAGTATTACTACGACAAAAACAACAAAAACAACAAACCACCGATGCAACAGAAAGTTTTGACAAAGTTTCTCGAGCTTCCAACGGTGCCAATCGGGCAATACGTGGCCTCTCCAACCTCGTATTTACACAAGTTGGATTCGAGACTGAAACAGGCGTGGTTGGTGGCGTTACTTTTGTGTCCGTCTATGGCGAACGAACCGATGGAGAGAGTGTGCGTGTGTCTTTTTCTCGTCTTGGCTTCGGCAACGAGTTTACCGAGGAAAGTATGGGGGTCACACACGAGGAATTTAGGTGTGTTAGCGCTGGCTTTGTTCGTGTTTGCGGCGATCGGGAGCGACGGGGTGCCGCTCTTGACGCAACCGAGAGAACCGGCGGCGGCGTTGGAAGGGTTGGAGAACGTGGAGGGCATAGCTTTGGCGACGAGTTATAAGTACGCAATTTTGAATTTTGGACCGATTCACGTGACGAGGAGAGGCGTGACGATTGCGACGAACGCGGCGTGCGTGACGTTTACGGCGTTGCATTCGGCGCACATGGCGTTGTGCACTACGACGCCGGAATCGTTGGCGTTTGCCATGCGCTGGTACTTGACGCCGTTGAAGAAGGTATTTAAAGTTGAAACGGACGAGATTGTGTTTACATTGTTGTTGGCTTTAAGATTTACATCGATCGTGTTCGAGGAGACGAGGAATTTAAGCTTAGGGTTAGCTTCTAGAGGTTTAGATTGGAAGAATTTAGGATTTCGAGGGTCCATCGACGTGTTCATGCAATTGTTGGCGAGATTGATGGATTCGTTGTTTGCAAACGCAAAGGCGATTTCAGAGGCGGCGGAATCGAGAGGATATAATAGTAATAGCGACGACGACGACGATGGTAACGATTTTTTCGATAACGAACGAGGTTACGGGACGCAAGATAACTCCAAATCGTATTTGAGGATTGAGAATTATGTGGGCACGTTTTTGTTGTGCGCGTTTGTGTTGCACTTTTCTGATTTTCACGTCGCGAAGATGTTTTCGAGCGCGTAAAGAACAAAGTAAGTGAGTAGATGCGTAGTTTAGATTGATAGTAATATAGATGTGGTTATAAGATTAGATTACAGTGTATGTGTGTGTATTAATTTAAATAGTATATAATAGTGCTCGCGCGTAGATGATGAAGAAGAGGAGATTTAGTTTTGTTCATCCTCTTTTTCTTCAATGACTTCCGGAGAGACTTGTTCGAAAATTTCCTTGGTTGACGCCTCGCCGGCCCAGGTGATTTCCTCCACCGCTGGTTTCTGCTCGGTTTCTTCAACGACTGGGGCGACGGTTGAGTTTCTCATCTCGGCTTTCAACTCGTTCGCCGCGGCTAAGACGCTCTCGTCGACATCCTCGTCGTCGTCTCTCAACTCCGTTACGCTCGCGCCGTTCATCGCCGAGCTTTCATCTCCGCCGGGCTTTTGGAACACCAAAGTCTTTGAAACCCACGCCAACTCTTCGGCTTCGCAGTCTAACCCGCCAACTTCTTTAAACAAGTTCTTCAAGTCCAACTCGGAATACGCGCGGTAGTACGGTTCGTGGCTAAAAACTGGAAAGTTCTCCAACGCTTGGTCGATTTCTTTTTCCATGTTCATTCTCTTCCCGTCGCCTCTTTGCGCCGAGTCGACGAAGAACAACTTACCACCCGGTTTCAAAACTCTCGACATTTCTTTGACGACGTTCTTTTGCGCCTCTGGCGGCAATTCGTGGAACAAGTACACGCACGTGACCGCATCGAACGAGCCGTCCTCAAGAGTGCTCATATCTTCCGCGTTGGCTTCTAAAAGCGTCAACTTGCCGCCGTTCTTGTCGAACGCTTTGTGGTTGTCTCTCGTTTTTGCTAAATAAAACGGACTCAAATCTTGCGCCGTGCACTCCAATTCCGGGTTGTTGTCTCTGACAAACGTGAGGAATCGCCCGGTGCCCGTGGCCACGTCCAACAACTTTGCATTTTTCTTTTGCGACTTCAAGTACTTGTTTAAGTGCGGCAAGCATCGTCGTCTCATGGCATCCGCGGAGCCTAAAAACAAAGTCTCGACTTGGAAATCGTACAATCTCGCGGACTCGTTGGACAACCACCCGTCGGTCTGGTAGTGGAAGTTTTGCGCGTAGTACTTCGGGTACCTTTTCTCGTCGATTTCAAACGTGCTCAAAAGATCTTGCCCGCCGTCTTTGCGTTGCCTTCTCGGTTGCACTTTTTGTTGTTGATCGCGAATGTTGTCTCTGGAAATTCTCAACACTTGCAATAAGTTCGTTTGGTAGGACGGCGCGGTAACCGGGTTCATATCGTACGGAAACTTGTACTCTTCGTTTTCGATGAGTTCCATTTCTTCTCTGAACACGCTCAAAATAGCGGACATGTGCGCCTCGAGAAACGCAGAAACGTCTCTCGCCGCTTCTTCCGTCATGCCTTCGGATTCTTTTTCCGGGGAGTTACCGGCTGTGGTTAAGTTTGCATCCGCGGCTCTGACCATTGGTCGAATCGTATCTTCAAATGGTTTCGTGTCGATGTTATTTTCTTCCAACAAAATCTTCGCCACGGCGCTCGCCACGCCGACGCCGTCGACATCCGCTCGAGACCCGCCTCTGGAAGCGACAACCCCGTTCGTTAAAAAGAACAAGAATCGCGCCGATACAGCGGCGGTATATTGCGCTCTGAAGACGTTCTTTTGAACGTCTTTCGGGATGGAATCTTCCATGGATTTCGCAAACTGTCGCGCGATTTGCGCGATGGCGTCTTGTTGTTGCGAAGAAGAAGAAGAAGAAGAAGAAGAAGAAGAAGAAGAAGAATTCGGCAGCTCAAATTTCGGTAACTCTGGCAACTGCGGTAAATCAATCGTCCCAAATGGCGTTTCAATTTTGTTCGACGACGACGACGACGGTGCTTCCGTGTCCATGGCGTTTAATCGAACGGATGATCTTTTCAAACCGCCACCCATTTCAAAGGCACTCGCTCTGGCGCGCGTCGCCGTTGGATTACTCCTCTTCGACGAAGGTGCCGCCTTTGTGTTTTTCGCCCACTTTTGAGCGGCTGCTTTGACTCGCCTCGTCGACGCGAACGGAGTCGTTTTTGTCCTCGTGGAATTCGTCATCGCGAGAGCAGAAGAAGAAGACAAAGAAGAATACATCATCTCGTGTCGAGCGTGTGTGTGTGAGTGTGTGTAAGTGTGTGTTCGTGAGAAGAAGATGCTGCGCACGGGAAATGAGGATGTGATGTCGTCACCGTTATTTTTTGGATTTTTTTCTTAATTTTTCTGCTCTCCAGAGCCACAAGTTTTTAGTATTCTCGAACGACTTGTGAGAGAGGATCAATCACGCGGACAAGAGGGAAAAAAACAAAATGCGACGAAAAAGTTGAAAGTTGAGAGAGAGAAAGAGATCATAAGTATAAAGCTCATCATCATCGGCGCTCTCGCATCATTATTATAAATAAATAAATAAGTTTTTGAATCGTGTTGAATCCTCTTTCTTCTCCTCTTCTTTATGCGCGTTCAGTTAGTTCAACTCCTCCTCGGCGGCGAAGACGTTCGCGCCTAAACTTTCGCCGCTTTCGCTTTTTGGTTCTTTTTGCTTGAGAACATCCATCGCCTTCGCCTCGCGGACTTTTAAGCGCCACTTTTGAACTTTCGCGTTGGCATATTTCGCCGCGTGCACTTTCACCTTTAACGTCTCTTCTTTCTCTTTCAGCTCGATCGTTTTCTTCTCGCACATCTTCCTCGCGTCCGCGTTGCTCTCGAACGTCACGAAACAAAAACGTTCTTGGGAAGGATGAAAAACCCTTTTGATCTTCACCTCGAACGTTTCTTCCAAGTAGGTTTTCAAATCGAACGCGTTCGTCGAAAAAAACGCGTCTTTGTCTTCTTTAACTTTAACATTATCGTTATCATCATCCCCGTCGTAATCGATAACCACCGGGTTCACTTCCTTCTCGAATTCATTCTCGACGTTAAAATCACCCTTCCCGAGATCGCCTTCTTTCCATCCTTGTTTCGCCAAACGACTTCTCTCCGTGCCTTCGTGTTCGAACCCAGTCCCGACGATGTCTTGCAAAGGAAGTCCCAGTGGTTGGACGCACGCCATTTTTTATGTATATATCTTATCACGCGAATAAGAGGAAGAAGAAAGTTTTTGTGTCGTTGTCGCATGTGTTTTTGATTTCTTTTTATAACACATCAGAAAAGAAAAGCGTTTTCGTCGTCCTCCTTTTTGCTTTGAAAAAAGATAAATTTTTCTGCAGTCAGTCTTTCAATTGTCTTTTGCTCTTCTTCACAGAAATTTTCTTCTTTTAATAACCTCTGAAGAAAATAATGAGCACGACGACGACATCTTCGCGCGCTGCCGCTGCTGCGTTCCACCAACCAACGTTTATCAAGAAGAAGCAAAAGTTCGCCCGGACGAAGGCAGCGCCTGCTTTTTCTGCCGCTGCTCTCAAAAAAAGAGCGCAGTTGAGAGGAATTGGTCTCGTCACAAAATCTGAATTGGACGACGGCGGGAATTCTTCTCTCGGGAAGGCAACGACGTCGGCGGCAGAAGTTGGTGACGACGTAAACGACGAAAAAAGCAGCAACCAAAGAGGGGCGTTGTCTTCTCGAGAGAGGTTGAGACAAGCTTTGAACGAAGAAATCGATGGCGCCATGCGAGAAGTTTCCAGAGCGCAAACTGAAGAGGAGGAACGACCTGCTGCTGCTGCTGCAGTTGCTCCAGAAAAACAGATGAGATTCGAAGAAGAGGAAGATTTTTATCCACTCGAGGAGGAGAGACCGCCGAGAACGAGGAGAGGGTTGGAAGAGCTCGAACGTCGAGAGAGAGAGCGACGAGCGACAAGGACGACGACGACGACCGCCGCGAGAAGGTCATCGTCTTCTGCGCGTGAGGGCGAAGAGATGACGACGATGAGAGAACGACGAGTGAGAAACAACGCGTCTTCTTCGTCATCTTCCGGTGGTCGAAGAAAAAGTAAAGAACAACCAATCAACAATAACAACAGCAGCGACGTGTTCACGTTAACACGTTCACAGTTGATGGGTAAAGAAGTTGTCACCAGAACCTCCGGAGTCCGTTTAGGCCAGTGTTCGCAAATGTGGGTGGACGCCGAAAACTGGACAGTCGAAGCGTTGGCGATTCGACAAAACGCGTTAACCGGTGGCGTAGATCACGTGAAATTATCCGCTTTGCGACAAGTCGGCGACGTTGTGTTAGTCCACGATGAAAATGCAGTCGAAAGACGATGGTCATCGTATAATTTGAGTCCATTGATTGGTTGCGACGTGATTACCGAGGCTGGGGCCTTTATCGGACGCGTGCGAGACTACGAGTTCGATCCAGAAGACGGCTCTGTCAAACGACTCATCGTCGACGCGTGGGGAATATCGGCTATTCCAGACGATGTTATTTCTACCTATGCAGTCGATGTGAGAGAGGTGATCGATGCCGGTCGCGAACGGATTCTGGTTGAAGACGGATGCGAACAAAGAGTCGAACAACTTTCGGTGAGTTTGTTACAGAGGTTGGAGTTATCCGGTACGCCGTGGGAAGAGGAAGAAGCATTTTTACAAGATCCGTATTACAACAACGAATCGAGCAGGAGAGGTGCGGGGAGAAGAACGACTTCTTATTACGACGAATACGAAGAAGAGGAAATGATTCGGTACGAGCAAAGAAGACGAAGACAAAGAGAGCAACAACAACAAAGTCGAAGGAGAGAACCGCAACGACAACAACAACAACGGGAGAGAAGGAAAGAAGGCATCCCGCTCATGCGTCCGACGCAATCGTACGAACGAATGGATGCCGATGGTAAACGAGGCTCGCGACCTCAGTTTGATGCGTACTTAGATCCAGTCGACAGACCGTACGAGTACGAGGAAATCTCAGGCGCGCCTCGCGAGCGAAGAGCGAGTGCGAGTAGGCGCTTGGACGAACCTTCTTCCTCTTCTTCTTCGAGTCGAAGACGAAGACCGGCGAGCGATGACTATTTATAGCAGATTTTAAGTGTGCTGTTGTATACATATATTTTATTGTTTTTAAATGCGTGATGATGTATGTTCGTGATCGCGCTGCTTTTACTTCTGCTCGACCGATAAGTTTGGGCTACAATCAACCTTTACATCTCCGTTCTCGTCAAATATCTCGCACTCTTCGTGAGAAGGCGTCATCGTTCGGCACTCCATGCTCCCGTCTGGTTGTTCACAGCAATACATCTCAACGCCGTTCGTGTCCTTGTCCACGTACCCGACTAAACACGGTTCGATTCCAGCTTCTATGTTGTAATCGTCATCCACTTTTCTTTGTTGTTGTTGTTGTTCTGACTTTTGCGCGTTCGTTACGAAGGATCGTCGAGTTTGATTTTGATCGCGCGCTCTTTGGGAAGCCGTGGTGGTGCGCGATGACCCCGGTAAGAAGAAGAGCGCAGAGGAGGAATGAAAAGCGAACATATTAACTTTCGTCGTCGTTTGTTAAATGTATAATAATAAAGTACCCACGGTAAAATATGCGCGTGCTTTACTTCTGAAGAAGAAGAAATTTGTACGATTTTTTTTTTGAGTCGTCAGACTTTTCTGTAAAAGGCGTATTATAGGGGAACTCTTTAATTCGTACAAGAAAGAATTAGAACACGTTCTTTCATTTCAATATGTATTAGTAGTAGTAGATGTAGCGCTATGTTCTCTTTTTCCTGGATGTTAGTATACAACACAGAGAGCGCGTGTGTTTTTCGTGATTTTCTTACTTTCTTTCTTTCTTTTGCGGGCTTCTTCTTTTTATTTTCGGAAGTGGCACTCCTCGAGCACGGAACCGAAACCAGAGAAGAGATATTTATTTTGGCGTCGCGCAAACTACTCGCGCGTTTCCTTTGAAAGGTACAACATTTTCTTACGTTCACGTCCGTCCATTCACGGCCGCATCGCTCGCCTCGCTCGTATTTGAGCCCCCGAAATAATACTTCATATCCGCGGCTAAACCGTCTTGAAACCAGTTATTCGGCACCCAGGTCTTGTCGTACGGGTCGTACCAACTCAACCGCGGTTTCACTTTCTTCTTCTCGTCGTAAATCAAAACGTCTCGTAAAAAGGCGTTGTCTTTAGCCATCCGACTGATTGGTAACGCGTGTGGGATTTCTGGGACGTATATGTCTCCATTCTGCTGTGTTGTTTTCTGTTGTTGTTCTTGTTGTAATTTGCCTCGGCGAGAGTACTCTTGTTCGATCGCATCGAGGGCGGGACCGAACGAAGTGCCAATTGTTTTCGCCACGTTTCCTAACGGCATTTCGTCCGAATATTTCGCATCGAACATGGAGAACGATTTTGAGAGCGTTTGGTTCGTGCTCGAAGTGTACGCCTGTTTGTTTGGAAAGGAGGAAAGAGAGAGAAGTGAGTATTCAAAACCAACAACCCGCGAGGTTTTTCTCAAAATAATTGTGACTCGTCATCATCAAAACGGAAACGGAAAAAGAATGATTATACGAAAATGTCTGTTATTAAACACTTACCGCTCGCGCTGCGTTCACGACGGCGTCAAACGAGCGTCTCCGCGTGGTAGTAATAGACGCGTGTCGCAACATGTTGATTCTTCTGTCGCTGTGTAAAAGAGTGCTTTTGAAAGGTTTTTGTAAAGACAAAGATCGCGCGTTTTTTTTCAAAGGTCAAAAGCTGACTCGGACAACTTTTTTTTTCTCTCTTTCTTCAAAGATTTTTATTAACCCTAAATGAGTCCCTAAATTGCTTTTTTTTCTTCGATTATCCTGCTTACTTTTTGTTTACTTTTTGTTTACTTTTGTTGGAGGACAAAAAAGGAACCACCACAAATCCGCAGTTTAAACACCACATACACACGCGCGCGCGGCAGAAAAAAAGTTTATTATGTCGAACAACAAGTCCGTCGTCGCGGGAACCGTCATCGTCGAAATCGTCGACGACGGGAGCTCCTTACGCGGCGGCGGACAAAATAATAATACGACGACCAACACTACGAACAACGACGAACGTAATTATGAGAAAAGAGAAACGAGAGCGCGAAGATCTTCATCTGGACCTTCTTCAACGTCTCTCCCGACACCGACGGGGACGACGAACACCAACAACACCCAAACGCGAAGAGCGACGCGAGTGGTCCAAAACGCCACCGTGTTCGTGAA
>Ga0115000_10004597_pt1 | contig 11281 bp, 3 predicted proteins | sample ArcticOcean_MG_C_6_FD_89690 | JGI IMG/M metagenome (GOLD analysis project Ga0115000, IMG submission 89690) | Marine microbial communities from western Arctic Ocean - ArcticOcean_MG_CB8_128 | ecosystem: Environmental > Aquatic > Marine > Oceanic | place: Arctic Ocean: Canada Basin | collected... | reverse complement strand
ATGGCATCACTACATGCAAATAAGTGGTACCGACTAATTTATATTGTTGATGGTGAAGACGGAAATATTAAATGCTACGTAGATGAAAATTTAAAGAATAGCAAGACATTGCAAAACATGATTGACGGACGCTATTCCTTAGGAGAAAAAGTAAAAGTGGGTGCTGATCATCAAATTGCCAATAAAAACTATGAACTAAGGAGAGTTGTGTATTATGACTATGCATTGAACAGTGACCAGGTGAATTTTCTGGGGTTGATGAGTTATGAGGAATTTGAGGTGGAAAACAGCAGAGGTGTCGGGAAGGGACAAACATTTGTTTATCTTCATGGTGTTCGTGGCGCAATTTTGGAAGATCAAAAACCCGCTCTGTTCATGACCACCACTGAGGAGTATGCCCAGTGGAATCTTCAAAGCTCAGATGATCTACTTAATTGGGAAAACTATAAGGTGATTGAAACAATCAAAGATGACAATGCAGACGAGCTATTTAGGACCGGTCACCTTTTACTAGACGACACATTGAACGAAAACCAGCTATTCTACAGGGTACTTGCTGTAGAGTGACTTTATATTAATAATGAACTCTTATTTTCTAAGACTATCTTTTTTTTACGTTGCATTGTTTTCGACGGTCACGAGTATTTCGTATGCACATACAATTAGTACACAACCGGTCTCATTTGATTTGACTGTAACCTCGAGAGAAGCGATGGAACTTTTTATTGGTGAAACAGTTGTCTATGAAAATCCTCGTGGAGAGAAAGGTTCGGTTTTTTTTAGTAAAGATGAAATTGGGGATGAAGTTCATATAAAAAACATTACTGGGTTGTCCAAATACATAAGCCAAATACAATTTGAATATTATGCATCATTAAATACTTTTCAATCTGGTCAAAATGGTGTTTTAAGATTTTATACCAATGACAAAGTATCTGAGGTCGATGGTAGTTCTGAATCTCCAGGGCAACTCATTTTTGAGAGTGATTCCTTTGCTCTGATCCCTGGTTATCAGTTGGTTACGCTGGCTGGATTGGATGTAATGATATCTCCGGAAACAGAATCTTTAACTTGGTCTGTTAATTTTTCAGGTTTGTCTTCTATTGGCAGCGCAGGTTTGATGACTAATGACGCTCCCAATGTGGGGGTTAGCAGCGGGCACTGCTGGATAAATAAGGGGACAACTAATAGTCCCTCATGGATTCTAAAAGACGAAGCACCGAAGACTTTAAACTTTTCAGCCCGTATCTCTGCTAAAGACGTTCCGCCAAAAATACTTATTGAAAATGATAAGGTACGCACTGATAAACAATTTGAAGTAAATTTTGATTTCGGAACAGCTAGTTCGAAAGATTGGATTGGAATATATAAAAAAGAGATGATTCCAGGAGCTGAGGCACCATTGCTTTGGAAGTATTTAAATAACAGCACTATTACTCCGAATCGTGGTTCAATTAGGGGAACCGTCACATTTGACATATCCGTGTTGAGGACTGGCTACTACAATGTGTATTTCTTTTTGAACGATACTTTTGAAGATCTGGATCGTTTGCCTTTTAATGTACTAGATACGATAGGGCCTGTCATTACGTTGCAGGGGCAGATGAATGTCACGATTAAAGTTGGTGATGAATATCAGGATGCCGGTGCAAGAGCAAGCGACAACTTGGACGGAGACATCACCAACGCGATTGATGCAAATGGAGTGGTAGATAGTAGCAATGCTGGAGTTTACACTATCATATACAGTGTAAAGGATCAGGCAGGTAATGCAGCCAACGAGGCAATCAGGACAATTAAGGTTGTTAACTCAAATCCCCCAATAATCGACATCGCTCGCAACCTTAACGGCACAATTACCATAATCTTTGAAGGAAAACTTCAGCGTTTGCCCGTTGTTAACGGGACATGGAAGGATATTGATCTGAGAAGTCCTGCGATATTGGGAACCGAAAACGTTTCCGGTTTTTACCGCGCGATACGGTAAGTCAACTTCACCGCGTTGAGTGTTTCTACCGGCACTTTAGAATTTACTTGCCTGTGAATATACTCATTAAATAAAGTTAAATCGGTGTTTTTACACCACTTCTAGGACGAAGTTTACACTTAAGACTGTTACTCTAAAATAAGTAAACTTCACATATGTAATGATGAGTGATTTCGTTAGTACACGACAAGCCAATAGAGTAAACTGCGAATGGCGAGTATACACGAGATTTTCTTTATATTGTTACGGATCAGCAGATCAACGTTCGAAAATTTAATATATTATGGAAGTCGATAACTAGCTGAGAAGCAGATCACTCCCATAGCGTAGACAGCTCTAATTCAGTTAAATTATGTTAGAGAGTAGTTTACAGCGTTCCAGATAAACAAGCTTTATAATGAAGCAGAGTTACCTAGTCAGAATTGAGATAATTGAGAGATATATCTCACCTGTAATGGAATAAATTCTGAATTCATAAGTGTTATGCACCATGGCAAAAGCTAAGAAATATTTATTGCTACCTTCATTCAATTGATTATTTAATCAACACTAGTATACGAAGATTATAAGCTTGCTAGAACTGTTTTTTGATAATATTTTCAGTTTATATAGTTTGTTATCTGTCGATAACACTTTAACCATTCTAACATATTAAAAGCTTAGCTTATGGACATGAATTAATTCATCGATAAATTGTTATTGGTAGATATACGAGAAACGAAGACTGTAAAGAAAACTAAAGAGTACAGCTTATATCAATGGGTATTCTTCAGGTTTACAGTTAAAGTTCTGAGTCGAAATAACCGTGCCTTATAAAAGAGCAGTACGATTCTTTTTCAGGTGTCTCGCAAGTTGGTCTGATTTAAAGCAGAATAACTATAAAGTTATAGAGGGAATTCTGAGTTCGGCATAGAGTATTTCAACCAGGTACGAAGAGTTAGGAGAAAGAATTGCGGGGACTAAATAGACGGTATTTGACGTATTCAAAGTATTGGGAAAGAATACAGTAGAAATTACACAACTAAATCTGCAAGAAAATTTCTTAAATTAGTAAGATATGAAATCTCCGTCAGAGTAGTGTACAACGTCACAAATTAATCTTATAATATATAGCTCTTTATTTCCTTTCTCTTTAAACTGATTTCATTACGCAATGATTAAAGAATTAGAAAAATAAACAGAATCATGAAGTTAATAAGAATTTTAGCTTAAATATTACGTTTTAAATACATAAAACCTGAGAGTTATATCGTTTCATCCTTATCAGTAACGATTCAAAATATATATAGTCACGTGAATAACAATAGAAATTGATAACATTGGCTTCATTGAAAATATCAGTATTCCTTATATCAGACGCTTTTATCATAAACTACATAGAAATTAAACATGAATTATAAATATAATAATATATCAATCATTTATGAATACTTTAAGTTGTTGGTAATAACAATTACAGTACTAAGTTGTGAAATTAATATTTATGGATTAGACATAAAGCCATTAAAAGTTGAAAAGGGTAAAGATGGATTTCAGCTCATTGGTAAAGACCTTACCAAAATAAATTTTAAAAATTCCGTATCGTTAGAAGCGGCATCAAATAAACAAATATTGTTGAACGGATCAGGTGTGTCCGCATCAGATTACGATAACGACGGTTATATAGATTTATTTTTTTCAGGTCTTGAGTCTAACAATAAGTTATATCGAAACATGGGGAATTATGTTTTTTCAGATATAACTCCAGAAATTCTTAAATGTAAAAAAATATACTGCACTACATCGGTTTCAGTAGATGTTAACGGCGATAATTGGCAGGATATAGTAATAGGAACAATTGGTAAAGGTGTTTTGATTTTCATAAATAATCGAAAAGGTGGGTTTACTCAATTGAAATACGGTTACACTATTCCAGAAGATTGCGCGATATATAGCGTTGCGATTACAGACTTAGATAACGACAATGATTTAGATTTATATGTCTCAACCTACAGGTCTGACTCTATTAGAAATAACAAAAACATAAAATTTACATTTGAAAATGTAAACAAAAAAAACACTATTAAGTCCGCTATAGATGTAATAAGTAGAAAAAAATATGATCCTAATCGGTTTTATAGCAATGATAAGGGAAATATATTCGAATCTGGCAAAACTGATTTTCTTATTATAAACGATAATAATCAAAATTATAACATTACTAAATCAACAGAATATTTTAAAAATATTAATGGGGATCTGGGATTACATAAAAACTGGGGACTTGGTTGTATATTTGCTGATCTAAATAATGACTATCTGGATGATTTATATGTATGTAACGATTTTGAGGGTGGAGATTTTTTGTTTCTTAATGGCGGCGTTGATTTCCGTAATGGTAGTTACTTATTAAAAAATAACTCGCCAATGTTCTCTATGGGTGTAGATGTGGCAGACATTAACAATGATGGTTTCTCTGATATATTTATATGTGACATGCTAAATCACTCGTTATTGGATAGGAAAAAACAAACATTAAGGTATCCATACATCAATTACTCTGAAGAAAAACCATTTCTTAGTTTTGAAAATAACAGAAACATGTTGTTTGTAGGTCATAATGGTAAATATTTTGATGAAGTGGCTTATTATGCAGGGTTAGAGTCTTCCAATTGGTCGTGGTGCCCAATTTTTATAGATGTAGATTTGGATGGATATCAGGATCTGTTTATAACAAACGGATTTGGATATGACTTAGAGAATATTGATATTGATCAAGGTTCAAGACAGGGCAATGCATATAACAGTAGTTATCTAGTTCAGTTTAACAAGGATAACTTTGACAAGAGATATGTTAAAAACGAAAGAAATCTGTCTTTTAGGAACAATAGAGATTTAACTTTTACTAATAAAGAAAAGGATTGGGGTCTTGATTTTAATGGAATCAGTCACGGTGCATGTCTTGCAGATTTAGATAACGATGGTGACGAAGATATTATTGTTAATAACTTTTCATTATATTCTATATCCGGAAAATCAGGTGACAAATCAAATGAACATTATTCAAACCCTAATGCTAGTATATATATAAATAAATCAGGGAAAAAAAGGATTAGAGTTAGAATAGCAAAGTACACAGGAAATACCAGAGGAATCGGTGCGACTATAAAGTTTAACCAAGCGGAAAAAATCCAAACTAAGCAAATTAGAATTGGGGCAAGATATTGCTCCTCGGATGAACCTGCAGTTACTTTTGCATTTGATGAAAATATATCTAAAAATAAATTAGAGCTTTTTTTAAATGGGAAAAAAGCAGTAATTAAGAATGTAAAACCGGATTGTTTATACACATTTAATGAGAGTGATTTCAAGTATTCTTCAATCGATATAGATGCAAAGGAAGATGAGGATAATCTTTATGAGATATTACATATTTCAAATATAAAGCATTTTCCATTTGAAACACCAAGTTCAACAATTGAAACAAAGCATGTAAGCAAAGATTTGTATTTTAATGAACCAGTAATATCGACTTTCACACCATTTCGGAGTCAAGAACCAGTAATTTTGTATAACGGATCAAATACCGTAGAATTGGAAGGGAATAAACCAAAAAATATTAACAATATTTCTACGCAAGGCAGATTATATGATTTCTTTACACTTAAACACAAAAACGTAGATTATTTATTTGAATTAAGAAACAAAGTTGTCGATTCCAATCAAGCGTACAGTGTTATAAATTATAAAGAGTATCAAACATTTAGTAAACAATATATTACTAAGAAAAGTTTTACAGTGTTAGGTTTCTATAATTGTTTTAATTGGAAACCATCGATTAAAAAAGAGACAATTGATTTGATATTAGGAGGTGGGCCTGAATTCAATAATTACCCAAGGGGATTTGACACATTAATGGTTCCGTTTAACTTGCATAATGAAAAGTTTATTACAAAAGAATCGAAAATAATTGCAAGGAAACTTTTGATTAATGACGTACACATAGTGGGTCCTTATGTAGACCAATCTTATGATATTATCCTTGCACCAGAAGCTAGTAATATTCACTGGTTAAGGATTGATAAATCAAACAACATTACTGACTTAAGCCAAAAAATGAAATTAGATGAACTAACCGGTTTTTGGAACAGTATTACGAGTGGCGATATTAATGCAGATGGTAAGTTAGATTTCTTGTTTGGAAATTCATCACTAAATACACAATACAATAAATATATTAAGGAAGGCTATAATCTTATATACGACTCGAGAACACGTAAATCGATATATCATGAATCCTTTAACTGGAATAATAAAAAATATTTACTTCAGAACTTGAATGTATTTAAGGAAACGAGTCCATTGTTAGGATCTAACTTTTTAACGAATACTGAATTCTCAGAAACTATAGTTGAGAAAGTATTCGAAAAAAAAATGTCTGAAATAGCTGTAAGAAATTTAGATAATATGGTTTTACTTTCAAATATAAATGGATACAAAATTGAAAAGTTTGATAAACAACTTAATTTTTTACCAATATACGGTTCATCTATTAATGATTTCAATCTAGATGGGAAAATGGATATTTATGTATGTCAAGGTTATCCTGCTTATAAGAATGAGTTAGAGCCAAGTTTCAATTTTAGCGGTTTGTTTTTTATGAACGATAGAAGAGGTAAATACCTTATTTATAAGGGAGAAGAATTAGGTATCTCTGGAGATATGTTTAGCCCTCGGTGTATACTAACACAGGATTTAAACAATGATAACAAACCGGAAATGATAATTGGAGATTATGGTAAAAATTATATATCTTACAAAAATAATACGAAAAATATAGCTTACAAACTAAACATTATCGGAAATGATATTGAAATATTTGGAGCAAAAATAAATGTCAAATATGAATCAGGAAGTAGTGGTCCTTTATATGTCTATACACCTCGTATTAGTTATAGAACAACAATAAAACCAGAGTTTTATCTGGGTTCAAGGAAAGAAGAAAAAGTTGCTGGTATAAACATAGATTTGAATAACAAGTTGCATTATATACCTGTAAAAAAAGGTTTGTTTAATTATTCTTTCGAAGTTAATTCTTTTTAAATAATGTAGTTCTGTAAAATATTAGATTTTCCTCTTTATCAAGATTCTCAATAAAGTAATAGTTAGCATCATTTCCGATAACTTCTTGTATAAAAGACCAATTAATTAGGTCATTAGACTTTTCTATTCTGTAGCTAAAATCGATTGAAGTTTTAAAATAAAATCCAAATTCTTCTCCAATTACTTTCCATTTAAGTTCTGTGCTAGAGTCGCTTACTGGTTTTTCGAAAGTAGAAAAATCAAATGTGAGGTTAATTTCATCTAATGCAGTTGCGTTATGGGCATTATCCCGAATTTTCAATGATGAAAGTATAAGTCCTTCATCTATATTATCGAATTTATGATAAACAGGAAAAGCCGTATTGTAAATTTTCTGTTCATCTGTATTAAGCATTTCTAAAAACAAATTCTCTGGTAATGTATATATAGAATATTCGTTTTGATCAGAGTCAGTAATTGTGAATATAGCTTCTCCAACACCAGAATAAGTATCCTCTACATTCATAAAGATAACCGGAAGACGACTAGAGACTTCAGGTGAATTTTCTGTAGTAGTTTGAAGTTTTATAACTATATTATTCTTATCAATTACAGGTGGTTCCAAATCAGGATTTATGTTGCTAAGGTTAAAGCTTAATATCTTAGGTTCAATTAAAAGATCATTAGTGGTGTATCTTGAGATATTATTAGCTTTGTCAATCAATTCTATGTTCATTATCGTGTATTCTCCAGAAGGATAATAACTCGGCAATATTGTTTTCAAAATACATTGACTTGATTCTGTGAAATATCCAGTTGAACCCGAGTCAATTCCATATCCAAGTATTTCTATATAAAAACTATTTATACCTGGGGACTTGATATAAATAAATGAATTTAAGTCAGAGCTCATTGAGTAATCTTCCCTAACATCGAATGATACTGTAAGTTCTGTACCCTGTTCGCCCAAAGTGTTCATTGTAAACTTTAATGTATCTTTTATTATTTCTGGGGGAGACAAATCCTGACTACTGTTAAAAACTGGAAATACGAGTTCGCAATTTATAAAATTGAATTTATCGGAAATGTTTTCTCCATAGCTGAAATTAATGCCATCCACGTAATAAAGGGCACTTCGTGTATTTTTGTTAATTTCCAGAGTCGAATTTAAATTTATATATCCCAATTGAGAGTTAATATCTTCTTGTGAAGGAATTAGTGTCATTATTTCAAAAAATCCAAAGTTATTTTTAATAAGAAGGTCTATTTTTCTTAAGTTAGATCCTTGGTCAACTAGCTTAGCTTCGAGTTCAATATAAATTACTTTGTTCTGATTTTCTTTCCCTCTAATGCTGATAGAAGTGTTTTTAATCTGAGTGTCATAGCTTAATCCTGTTATGTCAGAGTCAAATAATATACTGCTCAAAAGTTCTTGTGTATTACCTCCACAAGCTGGTGAGAATTCATCGTTATAAAGAAAATATATAATATTAGCTGTAAATGCATTTTTAGGTGAATCACAAATTATTCCATAATATTCCTTTATATTAAGCCCGTTATTTGTCCATTTATCATCGTTTATATCGAAGTTCCAGTTCTGAGCGTCTATCCATTTAATGTAAAAGTCATTATCAAGATATTTTTCAAAATATTGATCTAGGAAAGCTATCAATGTTTCTTTGTAGAGATTTCTACTTTCAACAAAGTCTTCACTATAAAAAAGGATACACTGTTCGATAAATTTATTTTCATCTATATCATTGCTGTCAAATCGATGGCTTTTGAGTTTATTTGCCTTTGCGGAATATCGAACCTTTTCTAGAAGTTTTGTTTTAAAGCCAATAAAATTAAACGAGTTATTTACAATATCAGTTTCGATTTTGCTAAACTCTTCAAAATAATTTATTGCGTCCTCTTTAAATGCTTTTTCAAATTGATATGTGAAATTAGCATTCATTTTTGAGTAGAAATCTATATTATAAAGAAAGTTACTGTCATCAGGAAGATTGAAAATCGAGTTTACAAATTTATATACTGATTCCTCAAGTTTGTAGTAAAAAGATTTTATATTAGAACTGTCTAATTGGCGAACTGTTTCTACAAAGTATTTCACAGGTAAACTCAACTTATATATACTTTCTTTTTCAGTTAATTTAAAATCATTATCATTAGTTAATTTCCAAATTGATATTGGGAGGTTACTATTGTTAGAGAGGAAATCATTATAATTACTCAAAATAGTCATGAGCCTATTAATTTGTATTTCATTCCACTCTATCAGAGAATCATCAATAAGTATGTTGTATTTAGCCCAGAGTTTTTTACCTGCTGGTAGAGCCATTAATTTGTATTTATCACCGTCAATAGCCAATTCAGTCTCTTTAAATTTAACGTTGTCATAATAGTGCAACAATGGCGGAAATTCTGGGGATGACCGATAAAGATCAGGATGAGCTTCTTGTAAATCAGAAACATTCAAATAAAGAATATCATTAACTCCCTCAACACCTTCACCTTCTATGGAATCAACTAATTCTATGAATTTCGTACCTTTAATGAAATTACCACTTTTTAAAGTTAGAGTGTAGCGGCCTTTTGGCAGAGTCTGTATATTTACTATTTCTTTGTTCTTAGCTTTGTGAGTAATGATTTTATTATCGTTATAGATTATTAAATCATAAAGACTTTGATTAATTGTAGAGTTAATCGAGACTTTTAGAGGATTTCTTTTTATTACAACTTCTGCATTTAAAACTGGTATTATAAATAGGTAAAAATTTAGCAAAAAAACTCCCCTTACAATATTTTTAGTCGCAAATTTATGAAAGTGCATTAGATAGTGTGTGTTATTTACATTTGAACTCATACATGAGCAATCAAGATATTTTGACTGAATTATACTTCTAACGCAACAATAAATACTTTTTCAAAGCACCCTATTATTTCTGTGTTAAATCGATAACTTTGCTGAACGATTTCTTTCTTTTATTTTTGGTTCTTACGCTTTATTTTGAATTTACATAAATATTCTCAATCTACTTTTCATCATTCTCGAATTTAATCTGTAGACACATATACGTTATTTTAATAGAGCTAAAATAGAAGATATATATAAAAAAACAATATATAAATTAGGAGTAACTATTTTGAAAAAATACTTCTAAAGACTAAAATACAAATTTTTGCGTGATTAAATATTTTGCACTGCTTCTAGATAATTAAACCAGTCGAGTTCTTTCGTTAGTTGTAACGGTATTATCTTACGCTCAAATTTTGTGTTTTAAGTCAACTCTAGTAAGCAGTAAATTTCATTAGTAATAATTTAGTATTAGGATTTCTCGGCAAGGGCCAGAAGCAAATTTCGGTTGAGTCATTCCCCAGTCGATATAAACTAATTGAGAGTCTGATTGCAGTAAACTTGGAGTTTACAAGATTATATTCAGTGCAAGGATCAAGCAGGTAATGCTGCCTACGAGGCAGTCATAATTGTTAAGGTGCTAATGCAAATCCACACTTCATCCCCATCGCCCAAAAAATTCACTATTACCCACATTATTGAGTTTAAACTGCTAATTTTACCCGATGTTAACGGCACCTGGAAATAGACTAATCTAAGTTGCACGGTTGTATTTACATCCTCAAACCTTCCGTTTATTATGACTATTTACTTAAAGTCAAATTTCACTTTCCGCCCTTAAACTGATAAATATTTTTCAGGTTTTAGCTATTTTACACAGAAACTACAATGGGGCAGAAATCCGTATCCGGTTTGATGGTGAGATTTTTTTTCCAGTGGTAAGATAACCTTTACGCCGGTTAATTCGAATTTACTTTTATAGATCTTAACTCTTTTATGGTAGTTGTTTTGTATTGCTGATCATTTCATGAGTGGCAAAATTTAATACGATAACGGTAAATCAATTTTTATTGCCATTTTGTGGGCAATTATGCCGAAAATATTTCGGTGATTCATCTTTGCGTTGCCCTGGTTCTTCTTGTGATGCCCTTCCATAATTCATTTTATTAGTTATATTATAACTTAATATTGTAAAACTAGTTTTATTCTTTTCCGGTTATCTATCTTTCTCTAACATGACTTTGTGTCATTTGTGTTTTGACTGTTCCCATGAACTACAATCTCTCACTATTCTTGTTTCTTTCCTGCATTCTTTCTTTGGGATGCGGTACGGATTCTAATAAGCAAATCCAGGAAGAGGGCGATCAAGATGAGAT
>Ga0115000_10004595_pt1 | contig 11283 bp, 5 predicted proteins | sample ArcticOcean_MG_C_6_FD_89690 | JGI IMG/M metagenome (GOLD analysis project Ga0115000, IMG submission 89690) | Marine microbial communities from western Arctic Ocean - ArcticOcean_MG_CB8_128 | ecosystem: Environmental > Aquatic > Marine > Oceanic | place: Arctic Ocean: Canada Basin | collected... | reverse complement strand
TTGCTTGACTAGTTTTGGGCAAAAGTATCAATCCATGATTAATCAAGGAACGTATACTATTGCTAGCATAGAATCCGAGGCAAACAAGTATTTTGAAATCAACGGAAGGGGAAAAGGTTCTGGTTACAAGCAATTTAAACGTTGGTTGTATGTTGCAAATAGAGACATCGACGAGAACGGTTTTAAACGCTCAAAAGATGTACAGTTTACGATGGCAAATAGAAATCCAATTCAAGACTTGGAAATCGTTCATGAACTTAGATAAGGTTACGCACATCAATCAGCATCGCTTTGAATGCCATCATTACGGAACATTGATTTTTACTTTACTTACCAGTAAAATATTACTCGCTCATAAGTTTGAATGCTGGCAAGAACATCAAAAAGAATTGAGTGACATTAAAGCTATGAAGTACATTGCTGTTCATAAAGAGCTTGTTTGGTCCATCATCTTAGGAACGCAGGAAGAGGCAGGAATCGCTAATCAATTATTGAAAGAAATGCTCCGGAAAACCTGTGTGAAAGAGGTTAAGAAAGGAAAAATGTCTCCCTTGAAAATTATTGAAACGCGCTTAAGTTGACGGCTATAGGACAGACGTTATTTAATTTTCAGCTTTCTCTAAAAAACCTTGTCACGTTTCAACAAACTTTCAGGCTTCTGTGTGAAGACAATTTACTAAACAAAAAACTAACGAGCTGTAAAAAAATAAGTGAAATTACGACAAGCGTGAGAAAAATGCTAAAAAATCTTCGTCAAGGATAAGGGATTCTCCTTCACAGTCTGTCTAACCCCACAGTACAAAATAAGACAACATAATAAAACACAATAGCATGAAAAATTTCGTTACGATAAATTCAAGATAAAATAGGGAGATTATGAAGTTTATTAAGATTTGATTATATCGATTGGTTGAAAATAAGTTAATGCGACAAAACCGATTACTATGAACGTTAGTATTTATTAATACTTACTAAAAACGATACGAATGAAAGGCACTTTAACGTTATTATTTTATCTTGTTTTCGTGACAGGTTACAGTCAATTAAGTAAAACTCATTACATACCGCCTTTTCACGCCCACAATGAGAATACACTAGTTCCCAGGGAACAAGTTTTGTACATTTCAACACCAAATGCAAGTGCCAACTATACCATTACTGATGGCGCAGGACTCATTTTACAAACAGGTACTGTCCTTAGTGGTTCATATGAACAGTACGACATGGATGGATATGGCACCGCTTTTATTGTAGATAACAATGAACTTAACACACCTAAAATAAACAAAGGTCTTATCATTACAGCTGATAGCGAAATTTATGCTAACCTAAGGGTTAGCGCAGGAACTGGTTTTCAACAAGGAGGTTCTTTAACTAGTAAAGGGATCCACGCTTATGGAACTACCTATAGATTGGGGCATATACCTTCTATTGAAGACCACGCGAGAAAAGCTTCTTGTTTTTCTGTAATGGCCACCCAAAACGGTACAGTGGTAACGGTAAATTTTGCTCAAAGTAACCTCCTGCTTTCTGGGAACAATCCTCCTTCATCCAACGTACCGTTAGTTTTTAACTTAAATGCTGGAGAATCCTATACAGCAGCAATTGTTATGGACGAAGACATTAACAATTTAGGAAAAGGGTTCATAGGAACATTAATTACATCAAACCTTCCAATTGCCGTTAATACTGGGTCATGGGCAGGAAGCCTAAGAGATTACCAGGGTGCTGACATTGGTTTTGATCAAATTGTTGATTTATCCCTTGTTGGAGATAAATACACGATGGTTCGAGGTCAAGGTGCAGGTACTAATGACGATGACATGGAACAAGTCATGGTAGTAGCCCACTATGACAGTACTATTATATTTGCCAATGGTAATCCAATAGCAGTTGACACCATAGAGGCAGGTGAGTACAGATTACTAGATGGAACATTTTACAACAATGAAGTCATGTACATTGAAACTAGTAGACCGACCTATCTTTATCAAATTATACTAGGAGGAGAGAACACCTCGAACACTCAAGGAATGAATTTCGTACCACCCATTTCTTGCTACACGTCCTCAGGAGTAAACAACATCCCCACAATCGAGACCATCGGAACCAGAACCCACGCTGGAGGAATATCAATAGTTACTAGAGCAGGTTCAACCGTACTAGTTAATGGAGCACCTCCAACCACTGCTCCAATTCCAGTTCCTGGTTCAAATTATGAAGCTTACAAAATCCTCTCACTGACTGGCAATGTAGATGTAACCACAAATTCAATTGCTTTGGTGGGGTTTTTTGGATATGAAAATAACGCTGGATACGGTGGATATTATAGCGGTTTTGATCGGGTAGAATCTACCTCCTCAATTATTGAAGATTGCCTCCCTGGAGTTTTAAGAACTACCAGTGCTTTAAATAGTACGTACCAATGGCACAAAGATGGTATGTATTTAAGTAAAGAAACTGCTGATACTTTAAAACTTTTAACCCAAGGTGATTACTTTGTTATTTTTGAGTTGGACGAATGCAAGGACACATCAGCTACGATCAGTATCCTACCCACCCCAACCGGTGATGTGGGGAACGATTTTTATGTGTGTCCAGGCGCTGATACTATTGTCTCTCTTAATTCAAAAAGCGGAATAACCGCTTCGTGGTTTGGAATCAACCCAAACAGTGATTTAACCATTAATTCCGCAGGAACCTATTGGGCTGAATTTAAAAACGCCAATGATTGCGCAATAAATGACACATTGGTCGTCACCTCTGATAACCTAATATTTACATCAGCAGCAATTGATAATTGTACCCCAGGATTGCTAACATCGTATAGTAACTTGGTTGGCACATTTCAGTGGTACAAAGATGGAATGTTGTTAAGTGACGAAACAAACGACACTTTGAGTTTTTCCACAGAAGGAAATTATTTTGTCACATTTACGCAAAATCAATGTACAGATACTTCCTCTGCCTATGGGATGCTTCCTGTTCTCGCTGTTGATTTAGGGAACGACTTTAAGATTTGCAACGGTGGTGATCCTACAACAGTTTCGATAGATAACTATGCCACTATATTGTGGCATGATGGTTCTGGAGGAACAAGCTATTCAGCATCAGTATCCGAACAAATACATGTTCAGGTGACGGATGGAAATGGATGTCAAAAAACAGATTCGGTTGTTGCAACGGTGGCCCCTGCAGCGACTCCGTTTTCCTTGAGGGAAGATACTACGATTTGTGAAAAAGCAGGAGATGAAGTAATGTTACTGGTTGATAATCAGGGGCGAGATGTTTTATGGAATGATGGAAGTGAAAGTGTAGCTTACAGTGCTATTTTTGCTGGAGAATATAAGGTCACTTTAACAGATACAAATGGGTGTGCTGTATCCGACAGTATTGTATTAAGTGACTTCTGCACAACAATAACTTTTACAATGCCTAATATTTTTACTCCGAACAACAATGGGATAAATGATTACATGATTCCTATTGAAATGGAGTGGGCTGATAAAGATTTTATGTTTGCCAATATTCAATACATTAGATTTTCTGTTTATAATAGATGGGGAGTTATGGTGCACGCTAACGAGGGAGTGTTGCCGAGGTGGGATGGAAGAGCGCCAAATGGTTCACCATGTTCTGATGCGACATATTATTGGACATTGCAGTATCAAGATGCTGCTGATACAGAGTATCACTTAAACGGATTTGTAAAATTGTATAATCCTAAGGCTAATTAATTAAGTAGTTGCCAAAAAGAAATAGGCCAAAGTGTAATTTCCCTGGACTTAATGACTGATACTAATAAAAGACTATGAAAAAAACTTTACTAATTATTGCAGTATTAATAGAAACAACTTCTTTTGCTGCTCAACCAGATATTAAAAATGGTAGTTTTGAATCTTGGACTACTGTAGACAGTGTTGAATACCTTGATGATATGCCTAAACCTCTTAGTGATTCAATTGCTTTTACAGATGGTAGGATTACGAAGTCAACAAAGTCTAGTGTTGGTAGTTATGGTGTACAAATAAGTGATGGCTCATTTTACCTAGAAGACAGTATTTCTACTGCTATAGGTGGGATGTCTTTTGATTATTCTTTGATAGGCAATTCATTTTCTTCAGTTGATGGCCTGATTATAAATGCATATTACTATGATACAAATCATGATCAATTAGAATATGAACAGTTTAAATTTAGAGAATTTTCTGAAAGTTTTAAGATTGGAGAGATGGTGTTTAATTTGCCTATTGGTGCTAAATATTTCATGCTTTGGATTTCGCATCGATTAGTTGACGGCGTATCAACTGATCATGTTGTTGTAGATAATTTTAAGTTTGTAGGTTCTGTGTCAGTTGAGAGTGTAAGAAAAAAACAGCTGGTAAATGTTTATCCAAATCCAGTATCATCGCTGTTAACAGTGGTCAGTGATGTGGTGATAGGAAGTTATGAATTGTATAATAATGTTGGTGCTGTCGTTAAGCAAGGTGCTGGCACTAATAGTAAGAGTTTACAAATTGTATGTGGTGATCTAGCTGCAGGTAGTTACGATGTTAAAGTATTGAATAGTGACGGAACAGTAAGTTATTCTAAGGTTATTATGAAGTAAATGAAGTCTTGTTGCAAATATTGGATGGGCCAGTATAAAAATCCAGTTCAGAAAAATAGAGCGGTGTTCACCAAGGTTTGCAACCATGCAATTTCAGGACTTGTTCGATTTTTCGAGTAAGTCCTTTTTTTGTTTAAGCCCAACATTCACGTCATGCCATCCGCAAACACAATTCCCAAATTTCCCATTCCAAGAAAATTAGAAATAAATAGGGACAAAATAAAAAACCTTGCTACAAAAAGTGATGTGGTGTATGGACATGATTGTGGATTTGCCTATGTGTTTGGTGTTTCAGGGAGTATCACTATAAACAATGGTACTTTTGGAGATCCTGCTCCAGGTCAAGTCAAAAAAGCCTATTACAAACCTGTTGGTGTGGTGACATCGGTCGATGAGCAGACAACAGGTAGTGGTTTGAATATTTACCCTAACCCTGTTCATAATCAATTGAACATTTTCGGGGAATTTAGAAACTGGATATTAACTGATTCTAAAGGTGCTTTTATTAAAGCTGGTACTGAGAAGGTAATTGATGTTAGTGCTTTAAGTTCAGGACTATATTACATAAATGTAGATAGTGTAGTAAAGAAGATTATAAAGATTTGATAAGGTTAATGAGTAAGGCTTAAGTGGATGGGTTAAAGGAGTAAGGGCAATTGTTCTTGCTCCTTTTTTTTATTGCCAGCACCCCTCTACATCAAGAAAATCCGAGGTTTCCCCCAACAAGTATATTCAATTAAAAGTCGGTTCTGATAAACGAGTGCAATCCAATAGAAAGTGAACACCTTTAAAAATAGATAAAAGGTGAACAAAAAGAAGTCCAGTCAAGAAAAATTTGTTTCAGGATAAGGGAATTGACATAGTTCTTTGTCTAACATGTGGGACATCCTCAAATTACTTAACAACATGAATAATTAAAATCAAATAAATGAGATGGAAATGGGACAAAGTAAAGCAAATGAATTGTCCTTGATGTGTCTTGCCACAGTGAACTAACGAACTTAAGAAAGATGGATGTAATATCTTTTTTTCGACCAAGAACCTAACTTAAAACTTATGAATTTTCGCATACATCTTACTTTATTCGCTTTACTTTTTTCGTCTGCAGTACAATCGCAAACATGCGCATCAACTTCTAGAAATCCTTACGAATGGCCCGGACAAAACAATTGGGGCTTTGCCTCTAATAATCACGCTGGAAGTATTTACAATTTTGCAACAGGCGCTTTTACAGTATATGGAGATGCGACCAACCCAATGCAATCTTATGAAGGAACTGCAGCAGCCAGTGACGACCAAGGGAACTTATTAATGTGGACCAATGGTCGTCAAGTCTTGGATGAGAACTTGCTGCAGGTTCACGCTGGGATGCTAACAGGAAATGAAAACGGTGCCACTGGAGTGAAGGGAAGTGCTTCACAAGGTGTAATGACGGTTCGCCACCCGCTCGATCCAGATAATTATTATATTATTACTGTTGATGACGCTTTAACAAGTGCTACTAATGGGATGAATTATGGTGTTTTTAATTCCGTATCAAAAGCCGTTACGGGTCCAACAAGGTTGGGAAGCCATAGAACAACCGAAGGAATAACAGCAACCTGGCATGCAAATGGAGTTGATATTTGGGTAGTAACCCAAGAGGCGAAGTCTAGTAAGTTGCATGCTTTTTTATTGACTTGTACAGGTTTTATAAGTACTCCTGTGACCACTACAGGAATGGTTGAAACTACGGTCACTGCGGACCATGAAAGAGGAGGCTTGAGTTTTAACTGGACAAGTGATAAGTTGGTATCTGCCTATCCGATACAACCTGGAGATAAAATTGTTGAGTTGGATTTTGATAATGCAACAGGCAAGTTTTCAAATCCAGTTGGAGGAGCACCCGCCAATAGATTTCCTTACGATGTAACCTATTCTCCTGACAATTCTAAAATCCTTTTTTCCGACAATATTGGTAGTGTATATAGTATGACAAGTCCCACTGGTGCTGCAACTTTAATTGCTGGCGGAGGGAGTGGACATTCAGCTATTGAAATAGGTGCTGACGGAAGTTTGTATAGATCATCGTTAGGTGGAAGTTTTTCGAAATTGGCTGGAAGTGCTAATGGGGGCGGAACTTTAACTCCTATTAGCCTTACAAACGTTAACGTAAGTCGTGGGCTTCCGACCATGTTCATTCCACCTGCGGAAGAGCCAATTATTACTCCTGTTGGACCTTTTTGTGACACAATAACAGCAGTCGACCTTTCGACAATATGGATGTGTAGTGGTATTGATGCGGAAGATAGTATAGCTACTCCTGCAGGAAAGCCTGTTTCAACTTACACGGGACCTGGAATCGTTTATTCTGGATCGGGAATATTTAGTCCTTTAGTTGCTGGAGTTGGAATTCATGAAATTATTTTCACAAAATGTTCAGTAGATGACACTATTTATATTGAAGTAAAAGAATGTTTGCAATGTATTGATACTTTAAAAAACATTACACCAGAAATTTGCGCAGGTCCAGGAGGCACTTTAGATTTAGCTACCCTTGTAGATACAGCGAATGCCAAGGGTTATTGGACGTTTGGGTCTGTCCCTTCCACTGCAACAGTTAATGCAGTGATTGATAGTTCAACAACTGATACTTTATTTTCAGCAGTTGATCCAACAACAAAATATGGTGTTTACAAGATGATTTATACGGTTACAAAATCACCATTAACCTGTAAAGATTCGATCAACATTATTGTCAACAAGCCCCCAGTTATTTCGGTGAACGACAGTGTAATTTGTGTTGGTGATCCAGCAGCTTTATTTACCGCAACCAGTGATAGTACCGTAACTATATATTTATGGGGTGACAACGGTTCAGGTAGTTCCCAAACTACCTCAGGTACAGTAGCGGGAAATTACAGCGTATTAGTTACTGATAACAATGGATGTACAGGAAGGGATACGGGTTTATTATCCATCAATGCTTTACCGGTAATTTCTGTTAATGACAGCGCAATCTGTTCTGACGGAGGACCAGCTTTGTTTACAGCTACCTCTGATACTACTGCTGCCAACTACGTTTGGAGCGACAATGGATCTGGAACTAATCAAACAGTTTCCGGTGTAGTCGCAGGTAATTACAGTGTTTTAGTAATTGATGTCAATGGATGTGTAGGAAGAGATACAGCAGTGATGACCATTAATAGGATACCAGTAGTTTCGGTTAACGACAGTGCAATTTGTGCTGGTGATCCAGTTGCTATGTTTACCGCTACTTCAAATTCTACAGTGGCTAAGTACGTATGGGGTGACAACGGGACAGGTAGTACTCAAACTACCACAGGAACCACTGCCGGGAATTACAGTGTGGAGATCACAGATAACAATGGATGTATTGGAAGAGATACAGGAGTTTGTACAGTGAACGCTTTACCTGTAGTTATCGTAAATGATTCTACTATTTGTTCAGGAGGCTTAGTGAGTGCTTTGTTTACTGCTACAAGTGATACTGCAGCAATATCATATGTTTGGAGTGAAAACGGGACAGGTATTGACCCAACTTCAGCGGGTACAGTTGCAGGTAACTACACTGCTACAATAACTGATATAAATGGTTGTGTAGGATCAGGTACAGGTGCATTAATTTTAAGTGCTTTACCAGTGTTAACTGTAAACGATGCCGAGATATGTACTGGTGATGGAGCAGCTACATTTAATGTGACTAGTACTTCGTCAATTACCAGTTATGCTTGGAGTGATAACGGTTCAGGAACTGGGACTACAGCCACAGGGACTACAGAGGGAGATTATACGGTAAACATCATTGATGATAACGGATGTACAGGAACAGCCAAAGGAGTTTTAACAGTACATGCTCTTCCAACTCCAGATGTTATTTTGGATGTTTCAATTTGTCCTAGTTTATCCAATACGTTTGACGTTTCTACCTTCGATGATGGGAATGGTCCATACACCTACTTATGGGTAGATGGTAGCACAGGACCAACGATGTCTAAGAGTACTGCAGGTAATTACTATGTAGATGTTAAAGATAAGTTTGGTTGTGTGGCAAGAGACTTTGCTATTTTAACAGTGAACAGCAACTTAACTGTTAGCATCATTGGAGCGCCAACCATTGATATATGCGAGGGAGAATCAGCTACTTTAATAAGTAACTACAAAACTGCCGATGGATATAACTTCGCATGGGCACCAGGAGGAGAAACAACAGAAACTATTACAGTGAGTGCATCAGGCACTTATGATTTACATGTAGACAACGGAGTTGGATGCCAAGGAGATGGAACGATTGACGTAGTGGTACATCCAATGCCTATCGTATCTCCAGGAACTGCAACAATTTGTAGTGGAGGATCTGCTACTTTTGGAGACAACTTAGGAAGTGGACATAATTATTCATGGACTGGGATTGACGTGACTACCTTTAGTCATACAGTCACTTCGGGAGGATTATTCACAAGAGTGGTAACAACTACCGCTGGAGGATGTATTGACAGCTCTACTTACGTGATCACAGAAAACACCAATCCAACAGTTAGTTTAACAGATGCTACTGTATGTGATGGAACGATGGTAACACTGGTTGATTTAAGTTTAACAACTGGATATACTTACTCGTGGTCAAGTGGAGAAACTTCAGCTAGTATTTCTCCAACCACCAATGGAATTTATACATTAACAGCAACCGATGCCACAACGTTATGTTTTGGATCAGGAAGTGCAAACGTTGTGTTTAATCCTAGTCCAAGTGTGACGATCAACGATGCAATTATTTGTGATGGATTTAGTCATACAATTGATGGCACAACAGCTGGAGCGACTTACGCTTGGACACCAGGAAGTCAAACAACCCCTACCATTAGCGCAACAACGACAGGTACTTACACGGTAGTTGTAAAAGTAGCAGGATGTGAAGCAACGGATAACATGCAGTTAGAAGTTGTTTCATTCCCGGTGAGTGAACTGGATAAAACATTGGAAGAACAACTAATTTGTTTTGAAGAACTAGACAGTAGTTTAAGCATTAGCGCAGGAACAGGAAGTTATAACTTCTTGTGGAACACAGGTGAAACAACCAGTGACATTAATGTGTCAACAGCGGGAACATACACGGTAGACATTTCTGCTGGATCTGGGGAATCAACTTGTTCCATCACCGATGAAATAACAATTAGTGCTTTTTGCCCATTTACGTTTTATGTACCAAATGCTTTTACACCAAATGGCCAAAAGCCAAACAATGTATTTTATGCCTATGGTACTCAAATATTGGCCTTTGAATTAATCATTTATGATAGATGGGGCTTGGTAGTTTTTACCTCCAATGACCTGTACAAAGGATGGGATGGCACTTACAAGGGACGTGAAGTTCAACAAGATGTGTACGTATGGAAAGCCAACTTTAAGGTTGAAACTTACGATGGTAGCACGGAAGAACATTCAAAAACTGGACACGTTACTGTGGTTAGATAAGGTAGAATGATTGGGGAATTTTGTAAAAAATTAAATGTAAAATTGAGGTTTTCTTTAAAATAATTTGATTCTGAATAAGGGATATGACCTTGTACTTTGTCTAACATTTGAAGCAGGAATAAAATATTTAAACTTAAACATTAATTAAAACAGCGTAAATGCATGAAAAAGAATACTTTAAAATTATTTTTTGCGTTTTTTCTTTCACTAAGTTCAACTGTTCTATTTGCTTCTCATCACTACGATGGACAAGCTTTTGAATTCCCTCAACCCGATGGTTCACGAGTAACCGTAAATCTTTACGGTGACGATTTTTACATGCGAGCTGAAAGCACAGATGGTTACACAGTGGTCAGGGATGATTCTACAGGATGGATTTGTTACGCAACCTTGTCAGACGACCAAACCAAACTAGTGCCAACAAGTGTTCATTACACTGGAGGATTGTTAGTAAACAACAAGAGAACAACTGTTACAAACATTGACAAACACCTTGACATTACAAACAAAGCCAGGAGAGCTTTAGCGAAAGCAAAACGACAAAAGCTTGAAGGGGTTAATGAAGTACCTCCTAGTCACATGGGAAATGAACAAACTGATTCATCAAATACCAAGAGAAATAAAAACACTTCTCAACAATTCCGTAAAACGCAGGGACAAAAAGAAAAAATTCTTGGGCTTACAATCCTTATCGATTTCTCCGATGAACCTGCCACAATTCCGAAATCGGATTTTGACCAATACTTGAATGGTGATAACTACATCGGTTACGGAAACAATGGCTCCATGAAAGAATATTTTGAAGATGTATCACAAGGACTATTAGTTTATGAAAATGTAGTTTACGGGTATTTCAGGGCGCCCAAAACATTTGCTACATACGACAACATGCCAGAAGTACAAGGTATGAGAGAAATTCAGCCTCTAGTACTACAATGGCTAGATAACCAAGGATTTGATTTTTCAACACTTACCACAGAGAACGGATACATTCGAGCAATTAACTATGTTTTTACAGGGTGGCCAAAAACATGGGGAAAGGGCATGTGGCATCACAAATCGGCGAATTATGGTTTTTCTGCCGACGGCGTAACTACCGCAGAATACAATACATCACCTGCACGCGCTCCGTTACAAATGGGTACATTAATCCATGAAAATGGACACATGGTAGGTGGTTGGCCAGACACTTACAAATA
>Ga0115000_10004590_pt1 | contig 11288 bp, 8 predicted proteins | sample ArcticOcean_MG_C_6_FD_89690 | JGI IMG/M metagenome (GOLD analysis project Ga0115000, IMG submission 89690) | Marine microbial communities from western Arctic Ocean - ArcticOcean_MG_CB8_128 | ecosystem: Environmental > Aquatic > Marine > Oceanic | place: Arctic Ocean: Canada Basin | collected... | reverse complement strand
TACGCAGCATTCGACATTCCGTTGTTTCGTCAGTACGTAAATACGCGGCAACACGCGACTCATGTCACAACTGCTGATGCACCAGCGCGTCTTCTGACGTGGAAGAACACGAATCGACTATTAGCGATTTCTGGGTATGACGGAGTAAAGACAGGCACGACAACCGCAGCCGGCGCGTGTTTGGTATCTCATGGCGTGCGCGATGGGAACGCGTTGTTTATTGTCGTGTTAGGAGCGTCGGGATCTAGTGCCCGATATGCTGACTCACGAAATTTGTATCGCTGGGCTTGGAACCAATTGGCTCAAGCTAAGAAAAACCGACGTGGCCGATGGTTGCTGAAATGAAATATTTATTACTAACTTGAGAGCTCTATGATGAATCACGAAAACCAAGAAGGCGCATCAATCTTCAGCGGTTGTATTCCAGCTATTATGACGCCCTGCGTTAGCAAAGAGGATCGCACTCCCGATTACGAAGCATTAGTCCGCAAGGCTCAGGAATTGATTGAGTGTGGAATGAACGGCGTTGTTTACTGTGGATCGATGGGTGATTGGCCCCTGTTGACGGACGAACAGCGGCAACAGGGAGTGGCGAGTCTGTGCGCAGCCGGTATTCCGGTGGTCGTGGGCACAGGGGCACAAAACCCTCGCTTGGCTGCTGAACATGCCGCACATGCCGAGAGTGTCGGCGCGAAGGGTTTGATGGTAATCCCAAGAGTTCTATCACGCGGGACATCGGCTATCGCTCAAAGGCATCACTTTGCTGGAATATTGGCAGCTGCACCTAATACGCCCGCTGTGATTTATAACAGTCCGTACTACGGATTCGAGACGAAGGCTGATTTGTTTTTTGATTTGCGGTCGGAGTTCTCCAATCTCGTTGGATTTAAAGAATTCGGTGGTGCTGATTCATTGAGTTACGCAGCGGAACATATTACCAGCGGCGATACTTCCTTGGCGTTGATGATCGGTGTCGATACACAAGTTGTGCACGGGTATGTTAATTGTGGTGCGGTCGGAGCGATTACTGGGATCGGTAATGCATTGCCCCGCGAGGTATTGCGATTGATTGAACTTGCAAGTGCGGCTGCTGCTGGCGATGTGCGAGCGCGGCGGCTAGCACAAGAATTGGAAGACGCCTTGATGGTTCTTTCGACGTTTGACGAAGGGCCAGATTTGGTGTTATTTTACAAGCATCTGTTGGTACTTAATGGTGATGCTCAGTACGCCGTGCATTTCAACGAAAGCGATTGCTTGACGGCGAGTCAACGCGGGTTTGTGGAGCAACAGTACAAGTTGTTCAAAGACTGGTGGGCTACTTGGAACGGGGCCAGTGACTGAAGCCGGCGTTCAACAGGCGACGGTTGTTATTCGGTCAACTTGATCACGACGGGAAGTTTTTTAGGGTTGGCGACGAAGACCATTGAAATACTGTTTACGCAGTGGCGGGTGTCTTTGGCAGTGAATCCTTCGTCAAGGAAAACGTGTCCGAGGTGTCCTTGGCAATTACTGCAGACAATTTCGGTTCGACGTCCGTCCGCATCAGATATTCGAGTCACTGCGTCTTTGAGCTCATCGTCAAAACTTGGCCATCCGCAACCACTGTCGAACTTGGCGGATGATTCATAGAGTGGAGCGTTACAGCGACGGCAAATATAGGTTCCATCGGCTTTGTTGTCGTTGTATTCGCCAGTGCCCGCTCGTTCAGTTCCTTTATGGACTAAAACGTATTCTTCATCGGCATTTAGATCGTTGTAGGATTTGGGTTGTTCAGCGGACACGGCGTTTTCCTTCTTGGATTGAATGAGATCGTTGGGTTGTTCATCGGACACGGTGCTTTCCTTCGTGGACTGAGTGGGATCGGTGGGTTGGGCAGCGGGCGTCTTAGTGGTTTTACTCTGCGTGAAGCACCCGCTGAGCGTTACAATGAAAATGCTGATCAAAAGATAGAGGCGGTTTGATTTCATGTTGTAATAATAGTCGGTAAAATGATGTTTGGTGTTTTATCTAATTATTGATTTTAAGGCATCCGTTGTAATAGTGCTACAATGAAAGCTAGGCATAAATAATGTTCAGCTAGGAGAAGTTGTATGCTGAGGCGTGTATTCCTGAAAGATGGTAGTTTGTTGTTAGTCGGTTCTGCCGTTGCGCTGCAAAACCGAACTGGTATTGCTGGTGGTGCGTCCGCTGATGCGAGTGTTCGCTTTAGTATGATCACCGACTTGCATTATGCCGATAAAGCCCCCGCTGGATCTCGTCATTACCGTGAGACGATTGCCAAACTGGAACAAGTGACTGCTCAATTTGAGAAAGAGAAGCCTGATTTTCTTGTTTGCTTGGGCGATTTAATTGACGCTGCTGCTGATGTAAAAACTGAGCTTGGTTATCTAACTCGCATCACCAAAGAGATGTCTAATATCAAACTTACTAAGCATTATGTGTTGGGAAACCATTGTGTGGACACGCTGACCAAAAAAGAATTTCTCGGCGGAGTCGGGCAAGAGAAGTCTTATTACTCGTTTGATAAAGGCAATGTCCATTTTGTGGTTTTAGACGCTTGTTTCCGCAGTGATGGTGTGCCGTATCAGCGTAAGAACTTTGTTTGGACGGATCCGAATGTTCCTGCTGCTGAACTTCAATGGTTGAAGCAAGATTTGGCAAATGCTGACAAACCGACCGTTGTTTTCGCTCACCAACGCCTTGATAACGCTGGCTCTCACGGCATAAAGAATGCGGGTGAAGTACGTCAGGTTCTTGAGAAATCAGGACAAGTATTAGCTGTGTTTCAGGGGCATAGTCATCAAAACGAACATAAGGTGATTGGCGAGATACATTACTGTACGCTAGTCGCTATGGTTGAGGGATCCTTTGCAGCTAGTAATGGCTGTAGCACAGCGTCGGTGTTTGCTGACGGGACAATACGCTTGACGGGCTTTCGTAAGCAAGCGTCCTATGCGTGGGAATGAAACCACGCGAAAGTGAATTTAGAATATTAACCAGCTTGGGATTTATAGCACCTATGAAAAGCAAATTATCGATAACGTGGTTTTGTTTAAGCTTGATCGTCTTATGTTGTTTTCTTGTATTAACAACAGTTGCGCATGAAGATAAGGATGGAGCGAAGAAACCGGTTGCTGTCACACATCAGCAACGATATACGGCGACCGCGATGCCAGATCGGATTTTACTGAGTTGGCAGCAGTCTCCGGCAACATCGTTTTCGGTGACGTGGCGTACTGATCTGACGGTTGATGTTGGCTTGGGTGAAATCGCGGTTGCTACAGATGGGCCTAAATTCACATCGAAGAAGACGACAATTGAAGCGACGCGTGTGACTTACAAACCTGAGTTTGGTGAAGTGCATCATTACACGGCGGCGTTTGAGGGTCTTAAGCCAGAGACACAATATGTCTACCGAGTGGGCGATGGGGTGAATTGGAGTGAATGGATACAAGTGACGACCGCTGCGGACCACGCCAAGCCGTTTAGGTTTGTATACTTTGGTGATTCACAGAACAGTGTGTGGTCGATGTGGAGCCGCGTGGTTCGGCAATCGTACAAAAACGCTCCTAAATCGGCATTCTTTTTGCATGCAGGAGATTTGGTCAATAAGACCAACTCTGATGGCGAATGGGGCGAGTGGTTCCAAGCGGGCGGATTTATTCATAGCAGTACGCCAGTGGTTGCTTGTCCCGGAAATCACGAATACTCGTCCAAGTTATCAATTCATTGGCGGCCGACGTTTGCCTTTCCGGAGAACGGTCCGGAGGATTTGTTAGAAACGGTTTATTACATTGATTATCAAGGGATGCGACTAGTTGTGCTTGATAGCAACGTGCGCACGGGTGAGCAGGCTGAGTGGCTGGAATCCGTGCTCAAGGACAACCCGCAGAAATGGACTGTGGTATGTCAGCACCATCCGATTTATTCGTCCAAGGCTGGACGAGACAACCCGTTATTGCGAGATACTTGGCAGCCCATCTTTGATAAGTACAAAGTTGATTTAGTATTGCAAGGGCATGATCACACGTATGCTAGATCAGGGCTAATGACGTGGGAGAATGTGCCTAAAGGGGTAACGACTAGAACGGATATCGGCACCGTTTATGTTGTGAGTGTTAGCGGTCCGAAAATGTATGATCTCGGCAAACGCCCTTTTATGAAACGCGGCGCGGAGGACACTCAGTTGTTCCAAGTGATTGATGTAGACGGAGACGAGATTCGCTACGAGGCGCGGACGGCTCGTGGCATGTTGTACGACGCATTTACGCTGCAGAAGCAAGCGGCGGGCAAAGCCAACTTGTTGACTGAGCAGATTCCCGACACACCGGAGCGTTTACGAGCAGCTAAGTAACCGAATATGGAAAAGCGGGATTACGAATTTATACAAATGTGTTATTTAGCTAACGAAAGCTAATTTTCCGCCGCTCCCTTACCTATTTCAATTCGCCACATTTGTGCAACGCCATGATGGGATAGAATGTGCCGCTATAGGTGATGAAATGGAACGTGTCTTTGTTGAGGCTGCGAGTCCACCACCGTCCGGATGTTCTTTGGTTGGCTTTGATCCAAGCGATGCCTTTTTGGATTTGGGGATGGTCGGCGGGGATACCAGCGTCTCGTAAGACCATGATAGCGAGACCCGTTTGATGTCCGTCACTGGGTGGATTTGTTGCTTCCTGCTCTGCCTTTAGCTTCGCAGAACGACTTCCACCGCCCCAAGTGTCGGGTGTGCCGAAGTTGCGCATGGCCCAGCCTCCGTCTTTGTTTTGGTGCCCGAGAATCATTGTAACGATTTCTTGTTCAACTGCCTTGTCGATGAGTCCATCCATTCTGGTGTTAGCCCACAGAAGTAATACTTTGCCATAATCGTGTGGCGCGGGTTGAGTTTGTAAGTATTTTTTAAGCTTGGCGACTTGAGCTTGTTGATCAGCGTTCATTACTTCTAGAAAACCGGGAGCAGTACCTAGTGCTAACGCAGCGACTGTGGCTCCTTGGTAGCTACTGGATTCAAACGGAGGCCAGCAGTCGATGTTTCCCCAGCTACCGTCGGCGCTTTGGACACTCAGCATTAATTCGAGAGCGGCGGTAGTTTCGGCAGTTAGTTTGCCGTTAACGTGCAGATCCCATTCCGCCATACCTTGTGCCATGTAGGCGATTTGCGTGGGCTTAATACCTTGCAGCAGGGCAGTGATAGGAGCGCGTTTGAACTTGGCGATTTCGTTGATGAGAAATTCGTGATTGGCGGCATTGGGTTTGCCGAGGATGGGAGTGAGTGCGGGGCGTAATTGTATGTAGGTACCGTTGGTATGGCAGGCGACACATTTTTTTTTGGCTTGCCAAGCGGTGGTACCTTGTTCGAGGTACTCGAGTGCCTTTTTTGTGCTGAATTGATCGATGAGAGGTTCATCCGCTGTGGCGGCTGGGATCGCGATTCCTTCGCTGGCGTATTGGGGTTCAGCAGCAATGATGGTGTTACACGATAAGAGTGCGATAATGACGAGTAACACGGGGGTATGTTTTTTGTGGTGCATATTTGTGTGGTGCTTATTTGTATGGTGGGTAGTAGTAGTTTTCCTTTGAATCCATTGTACCAGTTGGCTACAGCGGTGGGGATTTTTACAAAGCCTATTTCGATACGCTGGTGGATTTTATAGTAAACTAAATACCTATGTAATTGAATGATTGGTTTTTGCGTGAGGGTTTCCATGTTACTGAAGACGAGCAGAATGGCTGAAGTATTGATCCTTTGTTTGGTGGGAGTGTTTGTGATGGTTCCGTTGGAGTCAGTTTTGGGGAAAGACCCGTTAGTATTTATTACTTCGTTTGCCAAAGGTGAAGCGGGCGCGATTCATGCCATGCGGTTGGATGCAAAGCGGGGAATGTTGACCGAGGTGAATTCGACAACGGACGTAGAGAATCCGTTCTTCATTGCCTTGTCTCCTGATCGTAAGTATTTGTACTCGATTCATGCGTTGAAATTTGGTGGACCTGAACATAGTGAAGTGGCTGCGTATTCGATTGAGGATAGTGCTGGGAAGTTGCGGTTGTTGAATCGTCAAACAACTTTGGGTACGACGGCTTGTTACATCGATGTTGGGGCCAAGGGCAGGTCGGTGGTGGTTGCAAATTATAGTTCGGGCAGTGTTGTTTCTTATCCGGTGCAGGGTGATGGTTCGTTGCGAGAGGCTGCGACGTTTGTGCAGCACGAGGGGATGAGTGTCAATGAAGCTCGTCAGCAGGAACCACATGCGCATTGTTTTGTGATTAGCCCCGACAATCGATATGCGTTCTCGGCTGATTTAGGAATTGACGAGATTATTGGATACAAGTTGAAATCGCGGACGTCGGAGTTACAGCGATTGGATGGTGCAACTGAGACGGCGCCGGGAGCAGGTCCTCGACATTTGATTTTCCATCCCAATGGCAAGTATGTGTATGTGATTAACGAATTGTTAAATACGGTTTCGTTGTTTGATTATGATGCGGAGACGGGGAAGTTGTCCAAGCGTCAGACGATAGCGACGTTACCGAGTGATTTCGAGGGTGTGAGTCATACAGCGGATTTGAAAATCACTCCGGACGGGAAATATTTATACGGCACGAATCGGGGGCATGATAGCATTGCCTGTTACCGGTTGTCAGCAGATGGTAGTTTGACGTTATTGGAGATTGTGCCGAGTTTGGGCAAGGGACCACAGAATTTAGCAATTGCTTGTGGGGGGAAGTTGTTGATATGTGCGAATATGCCAGGTAATAACGTGGCAGTGTTCCGCATCGACGGTACTTCCGGCAAGATCACATCAGTGGGCGCGCCGTTAGAGGTCACGAGCCCCTCGTGTATCTTGATCCGCTAGGGAGTCGTCCTGGGGAGTCGTCTAGTATCGCTATGGCGTGCGGTATAAAAATGCATCGGACGTTAGCAGAGAAACTAGCAGAGCGTTCATACTTCCACCATTATTTTTATATGCTCGGTGCGCCTCTTGCAGTACAGGTGCATCATTAAGCGTCTCATTACGTCCCATCCAGAACCGGAATGCATATCGTACAAACACTTGTTCGGCTCGCTCGCTTGCAGCAAGCTTCTGAATTAGTTCAATCGCGTTGGAGACCTTCCCGTCGAGCGATGGGTCACCCGAATCGATGATTTCACCGGATGTATCAACGGGTTTGTTCAGTTCGAATTCACGGTATAAACCTACGTGGTTAAACATTTCAAACGGCAGTCCAAGCGGATCCATTTTTTTATGACAGGTCCAACAGTAACTCTCGCGCGTAACTCGCATACGTTCGCGTAACGTTGTGCCGGGTTCATCTGGCAACATCGCATCTACGGTAATCGGCACATCTGGAATGCCACCACCGAGTAGACGCTCGTGTACCCAACGACCTCGTAGGATGGCATGATTGTCCATGGCATCGGAATGCGAAACAAGCCAAGCCGGATGAGTTAGAATCCCTAAACGTTGTCCTACGGGCACGGTAACTGATTGACGCTCGGGTTTCATCGAACCAGCCCCAAAACTCCGGCGACTCACACGAACGTATTCAGGTGTCCCAGTTAATTTGGCCACAGTGACATTATGGTTCACTCGGGGAGGATTTTTGGGTTTCTTGGGTGCAGGAGGTTTCTTATCAGGATTCGCTTTCTTCCATGCTTCAAGTTCGGTCGCCACTTTTCTGGCAATTTCCTCTTGTACTTGTTTAGCGGATTCTACTGATGCTTTTCGTTCTTCAGGAGAGTTTTGTTTGCCAAAGTACACATTGTCCGACCGTGTAACCACAACTTTATCGGTGGTTAACAATTGTTTAAACACATCCTTGTCTTCTTCTAGGATGATTTCGATCAACCGGTCCGTACTGGCAGTTGCATCAAACATTGAACGGTAGTGTTGGTTCGCTGCCAACCCCGTAGCACTCAAAGCTTTTGTATCTTTACAGATATATCCACCTAGATCGTAATCAAAGTAGTCGCGGAAAAATTGTAGGACTCGCGGCTTACGGATACTGTTATCGGCAAGCATACGTTCAACTTCGCGTTTTACATCTTCTGGGGTTCGCATGCGGCCTTCGATGATGGCCGCTCGTAAATGTTCGTCAGGTTTGATATATCGCAGTGCGTGATTTACCGCCAGGCCCAGGTTCCAGTCTTGCAGCATTACGCGCCCATACGCATCCGCTTCGCTCTGATCGACTACTTCGGCACGAAACAGTGCATCACGGTCAAGGAAGATTGATGACAGCCCCAAAAACGCTCCATCTTTATGGCCGAGTGTTTCAACGGTTGTTTTTAATATTTCAAGGTAGATATCAGATTCTTCCGGCGTGGGTACTCGAAAGGTGAGAGCTTCAAACAGAAAATCGACAGCGGCGCGCTGTTGTTCTTCGCTAGGATTCTCTTCCTTAACTAGGTTATATACAGGAGTAAGCGGGCGCATAACCTTCGTGCTATAAACCAAGCTAGTCGGCAATCCTCGCAGGTCACCGACCATTTTGTCTGCAATGGAATTGGGATCATCAGTGATTTGATATGGCTGGGCGATACTAAGCGGACCGTCAGCCATATATCGCAAGATATCGTTAGCCGCCCCTATAATTTGAGTGGTCTCGGCGCTGTTGACTGTATAAAAGTACGGATAGTTTTCTAATCCATGCTTACGCGCAGAAGAAAGGATGGCTGGAACACTTTTGATAGCCGTCGCATAGGCTACAGTACCACCTTGCCACTTTATGATTCGATCGATACCAAAATACAGTTTCAGTTCGCCGCCATGGTTTGTCGGAACAACATCACCATGCGTTCGCAGACCTGCTCGCTCTGGGCGGTATTCAGGTTCTTTATTAATCAGCTCGTTTAGTCGCGTTATATGCTCTTGAGGAGTCACTCGCCAAATTCGAGCTGGTGACGAGGTAGGAGCAAGTGTAATACCTTTGGGGAGTTGTCCAAACAGTAATTGGTGGTCTACGAAGTTAGCTTTATTGGGGTCAAGGTGATCGCGAAAGCCCCCCTTGTCCTGCATGACGCGTGTTAGTTCGCCGATGATCCAAGCGGAGAACTTCAGGCGAGCAATGACTTCCGGTTGCTCGGCATCTTTGGGAGGCATCTCTTTAAGAGTGACCTGACCCCAGATACTTTTCCAGATCGCAGCATTGGCGCCATCAACCGGCCCAAGATCGTGCAACGCCAAATTACCCTCGGGTTCTGTGTCTCCGTGGCAATCCACACAATGGTTCGTAAGAAACGGTACAGCAAAACTCTTAAAATCTTCTTGGACTGGTTGCCCTACTGTATAAGTGTCGGCCTTTGCCATGGGCAGTAAGCCCAATAAGAGCACTGCCACCCAAACAAGTCTGACCTTTATCATGTCAACAATTCCTTGATAGGACCGTTATGAGTATCGAATTTTTTGGCGATTTTCTCGTCCATATTGAAGCGATCAACATTAGCACCTGCGGCACGCAGGATAGATGTATAGAGAGCATTGATTGGTCGCTTACCATCAAGTTGGGTAAAGCAACCTGTTTTGAATGCGCCGTCGAGACTTCCTAGCAACATGACTGGCCAGTTAGCACCATTGGTGTGCTGTTTGTCAGCATTATTACTGGTGTAGACGATCAGCGTGTGATCCATCATTGTGCCGCTGCCCTCAGGAATGCTGTCAAGAGATTCTATGATTTTTACTAGCATGCGACTGTTGTATTGACGAATCTTGATCCAGATTGGATTATCAGGTTGATTTATATGGCCAAGGTCATGACCTTGTTTTTCAACTCCGATACCCTTCCACGCGCCGAAGATTTCACCACGTCCGGAACCGATGGTTAACGTGTTAGTGATTCCGGAGGTAAGTGCTGAGATACTAAGTTCAAGCAAGGCGTCGTGCCAGTCGGTTTCGAACTTAGGTCGAGTGTACCGTTCGTCTACCGTAGGAGCAAATTTTCGCAAGTGCTCTGATACTGTACTAAGTTGTTCACGTAGACCGTTTACATCTTGAAATCCTTGGACGAATTGACCGTATCGTTGTTGACTAGTGACAGGCAGTGATTGTCCTTTAGCAGTGGCAAGTTTCTCAACTTGTTCAAGCAGGCTAGAGCGTGCTTCATGCTGCTTACGGATATCACCCGTCGCAATGCCACCGTAAAGCATTTGATAGAGGTGATTTGGGTTGGAGTGCATAAAGATTGGTTGACCAGCGCCGCTTGCAGATAGGTTTGCAACGGTGGGTTTGGTGGTCATGTTCTCCAGCGAGTCCATACCGACGCAGAGATGTGGAAGCAGGGTTTCTGGAAGGACCTTACTCAACTCATAGTCGATAGTAGACGCACTTGGTGGTACGCCATCGCCACCGCGGTATCCGCCGAGAGCGCCGAAGAAAGCACTGTGGGATGGGCTGGTGTGAGTACCATGCAGACCGTTGATGATATGCAGACGATCTTTATAGGATTCAAGCGGGCTGATCGGCTCTGGCAGAGTGACGTTAGCCAGGGAACCGCTGGTCATCCCCTTGGGGATACAGGTTGCAGGATGAAATCCTTGATTCTGCATGAAGAAGATGACACGTTTTGTTGTTCGTCCTGTGTCAGGAGCTGCCATAAGCTTTTGCGGATCTAATGCGGCGCTCATCACGGCGCCAGCACCAGCGGCCATTCCGGCCATACCTTGGAGCATATTTCTTCGGTTAAGCATAATCTTCGTCCAGTACGATTACGGGGTTGAAACCTGTGCCTCTATTATATAGTCGTGTAACTATATAGTCGTGTAACTTAGAACCAATTCTGTGGCAATACTTCTTGAAAACAGGTCAAACAAACCTATTTTACATTCCTCTGTCAATCGCCAGATTTTGATGATTACTCGGTAAATTCAAGTAGATATTGTTTTTGTTTAGTATAGCATCAGTCAATTGAAATCTCAATTGCATATCAATCAAGGAGAAAGGGTGAAATGCACAATCAGGCTCTTTTTGACGTTTAACAGAGACATAATTGAATTACGCAATTTCCTGTGTTACAGGATTTGATCAGTATTGTTGCCACTTTGAGGATAATTTTGCACCATTTGGGATTCGATTCGCATCAAGGCCCGTATAGCAATAACGTTTGAAAACCAACTTGATTGAGAAATCACACCTTTTAAATACTGCTGAATCTACTTCCCCTGGGCTGCCCACTTTTTCATGAGCTGGATGTTAGCCTTAATCTCGATAACACGTTTGGGATCGTTGCCACGTGCTTCTAGTTTGTCCACATAGACCTTCATATCACTGTCAAAAGTTACTGCCGGTTCC
>Ga0115000_10004589_pt1 | contig 11290 bp, 7 predicted proteins | sample ArcticOcean_MG_C_6_FD_89690 | JGI IMG/M metagenome (GOLD analysis project Ga0115000, IMG submission 89690) | Marine microbial communities from western Arctic Ocean - ArcticOcean_MG_CB8_128 | ecosystem: Environmental > Aquatic > Marine > Oceanic | place: Arctic Ocean: Canada Basin | collected... | reverse complement strand
CCCCTTTCTTAGTATCTTATCTCCTTATAACTGTAAAGAAGCAGATCTGCTTCTTTTCACCACGTTTAGAAAAAATTTAAGGTTTGGCGAACGCTGAACGCGCGCATATTCAATAAGTCATCCAAAACTCGCCTTCACCATAGTCGTAACAACATCTCATTCATCGTTTCAAGCCGTCAGTTCTCTCTGATTCATCAGCTGCTTGTTTTGATGGTTGAAAAAAAAGTACAGCGCGACGACGTGCAGAAAAGCAGAAAAGTCTGCTCTCGAAAATAAACTTCTTTCTGTCTGTCCGTGGAAACGAACACATCAAACAGAAGAGCAGCGAGAAAAGAGCAGAACAGTTTCAGCCGAAAAGACAAAAAAAAAATCACAGATATCTCGTCATAAAACGGACCCACGTCGACACTTTATACTCACTTAAAAACTCATTCACAAATAATGTTCTCTATTACCCAATCCGCTGTTGCGCAATCCGTTCGCTTGAACGTCGTTTCCAAGAGAAGCGTCAAAGTTCGGTAAGTGGTGGAGTTGTTCTTGTTGTTCTTGTTGTTCTTGTTTATCTCTCTCTTTTAAACGCGCGCGCGGTGAAAGAGAAATCCCGATGGATGATGTGTCTCTTTTCCACGTTGGATGATGATGATGATGATGATGAGAAATGCGATCGACTTTTGCGCGTATGTTCTCTCGCGCTTTCGCGAAAATAGAAAGAAAGAAAGAACAGACGATTGAATCGAACGCCGTTTCATTCATTCATTCATTCATTCATTCGTTTTTCATGCGTTCATTCGTTCGTTCAAGAAGAAGAACACATTAGGTCGAGAGAAATCGTCCGTGTTATCCACTCCGTTCGTGTACACGTCCTGTGTCCTGTGCATGACACGTCGCCAAAAAGACGGATTTTTTGCTGATTTTTTGATTTTTTTTCTCTCTTTTCGGAAAAGAATTTTTTGGACTCAACACTCACCTCTTTCGCTTACTTTTAATAAAATAACAGCTCCGGCGACAACTTCTCCGCGCCGAAGAGAGACGATTCCGAAACGTTCAAGAGCTCCTTGGCTGGCCAATCCAACTGGAACGCCTACGAAGGTGCCGAAGAGAAGCCGCTCACCCCGGAAGAGAAGAAGGCCAAGAACGCCAAGGAAGACGCGGAAGCCGCGGCGAGACGCGCCGCCTCCGCCGCCAAGATGGCGGCGGAGCGCAAAGCCGCCGGCGCCTAATCAGCGAAAGGTTTCATTTCCTGCTTTTAAAATTTCTCTGTTTGACTCTCTTACGAGTCGAACAGAAGAAGTTTATGAGTAGAGGGATAGAATACCCGATCCGAAACTAAATATATTCGTCATCTCCGAGTGCGCTTATCCGGCACACCTTCATTTGTTGTATACTTGTAGTTGTATTTGTTGTTTTGTTATTTCGATTGATCAAAGATATTAAAAAATTCATTAATTATTATTAACGTACCAACGTATCCGTTTCTAATCATCAGTTCGACTAATGATGTTCTTCTTGCATTTTGATTGTGATGAAAGATATACCTTGTGAGAAATTTTGGGCACTCGCTGTGCTCTGATTGAAAAGTTTTCCCCGTCGTCCTGCACAACTCTGCCACGCGCTTTATTTATGCTTTTTCTTCTTCGAAAAGCGACGACGATTCAGACTACGACGGCTGGGAGAAGACAGAGGAGGAGAAGAAAGAAGTCGTTTTTATCATCATCGTCGTTTGAAGAAGAAGAAAATGATACCATCTTCACGACTTTGGATACGCTCGTGAATTTCATCGAAACCGTCGTTACGAATGATTTCAACGTGCGCGAGAGAGTGCGCGTTGGGAAAGATGATGTTGAAGATCGAGGGTACGCGTTGATTGCGAACAGACCGTTGCGAGCGGGAGAGGTGATTCTTTCTTTACCGATGAGCGCGAGATTCGTGGTGCTTTCATCATCAGAAGAAGAAGAAGAGGAAGACGAAGATATCTATTCGTGGTCGAAACCGTTGGCGAAACGGTTGGTGTTTGACGAAAAGGAGAGGAAACGACACGAGTTTTGGCTGAAAAGTTTACCGAAAGAAGCGCCGAGAGTGCCTGGGATATACATGGAGGAAGAGGAGATCGAGAGATGGGTGAAAGATGCGACACTGAGAGAACGGTTAGTGCGGAGTCGGAGAGACCATCGAGCGTTCGTAAACGGATGTTGCGGCGACGACGAAAAGGAGAAGAGAGAACTGTCGCGAATGAGGAGTTTCTTACAAAGTCGTATATTTGCGGATGATAAAAAGAGAAGATGGAATGCACCTCTGATTGACTTTTGCAACCACTCTTTCGAGGCGAACTGTTTCGTTCGGACGAACGTTGGGAAGGAGAACAAGCAAGGGAAAATTGCGACGGCGGAGATTTGCGACGACAGTTTTATCGAGCGAGACGAAGAAAAAGAGGAAGAATATTTCGAGCTCGTGGTTTCGGATGAAGGTTCCATAGATGTGGACGAACCGCTAACAATCTCCTACGCGCCGCGCTCTGGCAACACGAATGCGTCGTTATTCTTCGAGCAGTTTGGTTTTCTCTTGGAGGATCCAAAAAATTCGGCTTCGTTTTTGAACAGCGTGGAGAGCGTTGAAAAGTTTCTTTCCTTTAGAAAATAGTTATTCTTTTACTAGTTTAAATAGTGGTACTACTAATAGCATCGCTTACAAAATAATACAGGTATGTGTATGTATGCATCGCACTCTGCTACACCGCGTGCTCGGCGACGTCTCGTAACATTTTAAGCAAACCTTTCATCGACGTTTTCTTGGCCTTCATCTTCTTCTTCTTCGAGCCGCTTTTCGCGGCGGTATTTCCTTTACTCTTCTTCAACAAGAAAACTTCCTCTACCTCCTCATCCACGTCGTCCATGAAAACAATCTCCCCCATCGCCTCTCGTCTCTGTCGATCCGCAAACTCCTCCGAATTTTTCGCCGTCTCTTTCGCCTCCGTCTCTGCTTTCCTCGCCACGTCTACCAACTCCTGTCTCGTAAACGACACCGTCTTCATCTCGCTCTCTACTCGTTGCATCACCTGAAACACTTCCTCCAACGCTTCTTTTCTCGAAACTCCAACCATATCTTCCTCTTCCACCGATTTCGCCACCATCGTCATCCTCCTTCGCCAATCTCTGGCCAAATCGTCCGCCCTCGGATCCACCGCGAGCGCTAACCCGCCCTCCGCGCCCAACTTCACCCGCTCCACAACCTCCTCCAACGGTTTCAACTCCTCTTCCTCTAACCCTCTTAATTGTTTCGCCACCAGCTGCTCCGCGCGCTTTTTCGCGATGTGTGAGGTTGTTTTCTGGCACTCCAACAGTCCTTCCAACAATCGTTCGTTGTTTACGCTCATTAATCCCGGGAGTTTCTTCAACGTCTTCGGACTGATGGCGAGTAATTGATTGGCCAAATTCTTGTGCCGATTCGCGTCTCTTTTCAGCTGGCTCTTGTTCTTCCGGCCGAAGTAAATCGGATCACCCTTTGCGTTTTCCGCGAACACTTCCCCGTTGTCGGTGAAACCGTCCTCGTCTGTGTCCTCGTTTCCTCGAGAAGACGACGTTTGAGAGGCGGTTTCTCGGAAGAATCCTTTGTGTACGACGAGGTGGCGGCTCGGGAAATTGTGGTGCAACATCGTCATCGAATTCGATTCAGACGACGACGCGGCGAAATGAGACAACGCTCGCCTAAAAGTCGTCTTTACGCTTCTGGAGGACAACGCGCAACAAGACGACAACGACGACATTATTGCGTGTTGTGTTATTGTGTATATATTTTAGAATTCTTTGTTGTTGTGTGGTAATTCTCTCACATTTTGAGCTCTTTAAACGCTCACTAAGTCTCTCTCTAAACGCGCGCGTTGTCTCCGCTATTCTATCTATTTTCTTCTGTATTCAGCGTGGACGACTACGAGCGTCCCAAATCAGCTGGCCTAACCGAAAAGTTTCCTCGTTTCCGCCGAAAGATTCTCGAAGGAATTGGCCGGCATCTTCTCGGTGTTCCATTGTTTGCACGTATTCGATGAGATCTCGATTGGAGTCCGCGCCGGTGAGTTCTCGCAAGGAGAGATTGAAGAACGCGGTTGTCTCCGCGGTGTCTTCGTCGTCGTCGATGATGATGCGGGAGGGTGAAGCGAGATCCTTCTCGTCCTCCTCGTGAGTATTGTTTAGAACGATAAAGTTGGCGAAATCTGCGGCGACTTGTTTCTCTATGCCTAAAGTACCGAGGAGGTCGATGACGTCTTGGCGCGTCGGCATCGCCGGTAAGACGTCGTTGGCGAGCGTTTCGGAAACGTCTCGGTCGAAACCGAGTTGGCGCAAGGTTTGGGCGATGTCGTTGGAGAGAGCGCTTTGCTTTCGTGCCTCTTCTTCTACTTCTCGTGAGCTCAGAGAAACGGCGCGAGCGACTTCGAGTTCTCGTTCGAGATCTTCGTCGAGTTTTATTCGTTCGCGAGCGTGTTCGTCTGCGCTGAGCGAAAGCGCTAATTTTAAAGCCTCTTCCTCGGACATTGTCGTTTGCTGAAACTCTTCGTGCGGCAATCGGTGTTCTGGTGCTCTCGTGGGAGGAGCAGCGCGAGACAGTTGTAACGATGGAAACGTGCTCTCGTCTTTTCGTTTGTTGTCGAGGAAGCGTCCACCGACCAGTGGTCTCGACGCTACGTTTTCTCGAACTCGGTGGAAGTTTTCTTCTTCTTCTTCTTCTTCTTCTTCCTCGTCCGTAGTCGACATCCTCAAATCTTCCTCATCGAATTGTTTCTGCGACCACGCTTTCCTTCCGATTCCTACACTCGCAACGATCGGAATTCCAACGCTAACGTCCTTCTTCTTCTTCTTCTTTGGTGTCATCGCGGGTTTCTGTCTCGTCGTGGTCGTTGTAATAGCAGTCGTAGAAGTAGCCGGCTTCTTCCGCGCCGTAGACGCCGGCGCGAACCCGCGCATGCGCAGCATTTTCGTCGCAATATCTTCGTATTCTTCCACGCGCTGCTTGCTTTCTCTCGTCGCATCTTGTGGACCAACAGCACTCTTTGCCGCCATCATCCTCTCCTTTGCCGCTTTCGCTCTCTCCTCTCTCGACATCCTAAAATCCGAGACTGACGCGACCATGCCCAAATCTTCCAACGATTTCGGATGATTCTGTTGACGACGATCTTCATCTCTCACATCCTCTTCCTCTTCTTCTTCTTCTTCAAACGCAATCTCGCACCTCCTCCTCTTCCTCATTCTCTCCTCGTCTTCCTCGTCTTCCTTCCCATTCCTCTTCTCGAAATACATCGCCGCCAACTTATCGTACCGGTGCGACCAAAATGGGTACTTCCTCATCAACTCGCAAAATCGAGCAAACTCTTTATTCGTCTCTCTCAACTGTTTCACCCGCAACACGTCCTCTGGTTTCACCGGATCCTCGCCATATTCCTCCTCTCCACCTCTCTTGACTGAATCTTTGATTGCGCCGGTTTTTGTGTCCCAGTACTTCTTGTTCGCGTGTCTCGGTTTCGCTCGCTGGTTTCGCTCTTCCTCTTCTCGCTTTGGTACATCTTCCTCCGCCTTTCGTCGCAAACCGACGACGAGTACGTTCTCTCTCGCGAGTAACTCTTCCACGCGTTTCTCGTCGTGCTTGCCTTGAATTTCGATTACTTTTTCTCCTTTTTCTTTCACCACTCTCGCTTGCGCGCCGACGCTCTTCGATACCCGCGAGCACAAATGGACAATCGCTTCGTCGTTTCCCGAGACGTTTCGTATCTTCGTCACAAGCCAATGCTTGCGTTTTTCGACGTCGACAGAGAGGCGACCTTTTTTCGTCGCTTTGATTGAAATCATCTCAAAGTTCTCTCTCGATCAAGTTCTCCCCTCCTCCTCTGCCTCCTCCATCCGCTTCTCCGGTGCTTTTTAAGTGTTGTTATTGTTTGCATCGACTCATCGGACGAACTTTGGGGAAAAAACATCGGTGTTTTCTTTACAAAAAATGTCGACCAGTGTGTCCTCTTTGCCGGCGGTGGTGACGGCCACTTCGGGAGGAACTCTCCAAACGGGTGGAGGAAAAGGAAACGGAGCGTTGGGTGACGCGTCCTCTTTGTCTTCACCACCGGGGGTCGTCTTAAGAGTGAGCCAGTTGGACGCGCATCAACTCGATAACGAACTCCTGGAAATCATTTTCCTGAAACAACTCGGGAAATGTTTCGATTGTTTCGATGAAAGCATAGCTTCGAAATACAAAGAAGAAATGAAACTATTCCTGGAAGTTTTACTCTGGTTTAAAACGGTGCGAGTTTCAAAACCCACACCCGGGATGGAGATGATGAACGTGACGTATCTGGATGAGAAAGGAATAGCCCAATTCGGGAGGCTCAGAGAGCAGCAAAAATGGACGCTTTTGCTGTGCAGTTCCGTCTGTAAATACGTGTACTCGAAAGCGACGAATTTCGTGGCCAATAAGTGCTTACCGGACGAGATGACGTCGAGAGTGGTGAAAATGCTAGGAACCGTGCACTCGGTGGCGAGAACGATGAATTTGATTTTGTTCTTGTACTCGGGGAAGTTTCCGAACGTGCCGCAACGAGTGGCGAGCGTGAGATTCGCGCACGAAAATCCAAACGCCGGGAGGGCGATGACGTTCGAGTATTTGAATCGAGCGTTGGCGATGAGAGAGATTAGCGAGGTTGGGAAAACGGTGATGATGCCGATGATGGAGAGCAAAGGGGCGAGGGAGTTCTTTAGGAGGGCGAAGTACGTGCTCGGCTTTCGTCAACAAGGAGGAGAGGCGGCGGCGAGATTAGAAGGAGAAGAGAGCGATGACGACGACGACGACGAAGAAGAGGAAATAGAAGACGAAGACACGAATAGAAGAAAACGGAAAGAGAAGAAAAGTAATAAACGACTGGGAGGGATGATGGTGAGGACAATACGAGACGCCTCGACCGTTCGAATAGGAGAGGATGGATTCGACGAGGACGTCGCTATTTGCGCCGCGTGCGGCGACGCGCCTATTCCGTGTAACGCGTTCGTCGCGAAACGGTGTGGATGTAGCTATTGTTATTATTGCGCCGCGGCGAGATTGGAAGAGTGTAAAGCAGAAGGCAATTGGAAAGGGTTCGCGTGTGAAAACTGCGCGACGAGAATCAACTCCTTTCGCAGGATAAACTTAAAAACGATAGAATAATATTAGTAGAATTTTCGCGAAGAGTACAAGTGTTGGATAGTTAGATTTAGCTCATTAAAACGCACTATACTTAACCGACGATCATCGTCGTCTCGTCTTGGAACGAATATTCTGGAACTTCTAAATTCTCCGGCGCCGGTCCTTTACGAATTCTCCCGCTCGCGTCGTAGTGACTCCCGTGGCACGGGCAAAACCAACCGTTGTAATCGCCGGCGTTGGCAATCGGCACGCACCCAAGATGCGTGCACACCCCAACCACAACCAACCACTCCGGGTTCTGCGTTCTATCCGCATCCGCTTGCTTATCTCTCAATTCTCCCATATCCACCGCGTTCTCCTTCGCGATCTCATCCGCCGTTCGTCTTCGAATAAACACCGGCTTCCCTCTCCACTTCACCGTCGTCGTCGTCCCCGGTTGTATTTTGCTCAAGTCCACTTCTAAAGACGCCATAGCGAGCACATCCGCGGTGGCAGACATGGAAATTAAAAACTTCAACACCGCTAAGCGAATCGCCGAGGCGTAAATCATGCGACCGCCAGTCAAGACGAAGTACGTGAACGCTCTCTTGTCCGGGTCTCCGATTTTATCCACGCGATGGTTTTCCTGCGCGTAGTTTGGTTCGCTGTTTGGAGTTTTCAACGCGTTCAAGATGGCGCCAGAGTTCACCGGGACCATGGAACCATTTCCGTTGTTGCTTCCAGAGGTGGATACCGCGGCGTCGGACGCGTAGCCTGTCGTTGAGATTGATGATAGAAAAGTGGTACAAAAGTCAGTATTATTATTTACGTTGATGAAATCTTTCGTCCAAAAGGTAAAAAACATCCCGTCGCGGAAATGCGCGCGAACGAGCGCGACGCGAGCGACGCATCCCAGATCCAACCGCCAAAAAACGTCCATCGATATCTTTTCCTTTCGAATGTAACACATTCTGCGTTAATTTCGTACCTCTCCTCCCCACATTTTGCTGTTCTCGCTCATCATTTTTCGCGTGCGCAACGGTGCTGTTGTTCAAAATACCGCCGTGTGTGAACGCCGCTTTTTGGGCGGTCGACGATGACGAGTGCGAACGCGTGGCGAGTAAAGCGCGGTGAATAACCGACGCGACTTGTTTTCTCGACATCGTTTCTGCGGACGGACTGTCAAAGATGAATTCGCGTCGAAGGAGGACTATTTATGCGGTGCAAAGCGTAAAACTTTTAAAGAGAGATGTGTGATCGGTTTCGGGACTCTCGATCTCTCCTCTAAAATACTGCAGAAAGGAGATTTTGGAGGCGAAAAGCTTTCTATTCGTTTAATTTAATACTTTTACATTCCTATGACTTGAATAAGTCCCTATATATATATACAAACACGCATTATTACGGCTACTTTTCTATCGCGTGCTCTATTCATCATTCCTGGCGTAACTCATCTGACGCGGTGTTTCTGGCGTCGTCTCGCGGTATTCTCGTTGGTGTTGTTATTGTTGTTGTTCGTCGTCGTCGTCGTCGAAGCAGCAACTCTCTCCGCAACACCCGACGGACGCGTCCCATTGCTGTGCGTGCGTGCAATCCTCTCGCCACAACTCGCGAAACGTGGTCGATTTTTGCGACTCGGTCAAGCCGAGTTCGGTGATCCACTCGCCGTTGGCGCGGAATTGGTTCGCCACGCGCAAGGCGTTTTGTTTGTGCAACACCGGAACAAACGCGAATTGGCCATCTTTGTTTTCTTCGTCTTTGAGTTCGGCGAGAATTTTCGGTTCGACGTCGAACGCGGAGAAGGAAGTAGGTAGACCGTAGAGTTTACCTCTCGCGGTTTGTGGCGTCCAGTCTTTGAGCATTCGTCGACTGTTTTTAGACGCGTCCACTTGGGAGGCGACGAGCTGGTCTGTTTTGGACGTCGTCGTTTCTGAAGGATCGGAGTATTTTTGGACCCACTCGGATGGGATTTCCGGCGCGTCGTGGTGCTTGGCCATCACTCGCAAGTTCTTAATCGCCGAGAGACGAATGTCTTCGTGTAACTCGTCGTGAATGGCCGTTTTCGTTTCGTCGTTGTATTGCTTTCTCTTGGCGTTCTTTTCCAAGCCTTCGATGGCGTTCCAGATTTGCCCAAAGTCGTACCCGTCGTGCTCGTGCAAACCTAAATACTCCTCCACGCGTCTCGTTGTCGCTTCCAAATTCTCTTTGCCGGAGAAATCTTCCTCGAACAACACCAACAAATTCGGAAACGCGTCTTTCCACAAAGACAAGTAATGGTCGTACCTCGACGCGCCTAGTACCGGGTGAGCGTCCAAACACTGGCTCAAATCGTCCTCGTTCGAGCCGCTAAAACCGCCGCAGTTGTTCAAATCGCGCTTCATCTTTTGGAACGCTTGAACGGAGGATTTTGACGTTTTCGCGCACGCCCCGACGCCGCCGTAATTCGCCGCGTTCGCATCATCATCGCTATTGCTACTCTCCACGCTCTCCATCGCGTACCTCTCCATCGCTCTCTCAATCGGATCGCTAAAAACAACAATCGGCCTTAATCGCGGCAACGTGTTACTCATCGCTTTCGCGCAACACGAACAACTAAAACTCGTATCCGACCAATCTCCGTAAATCATCCCTTTATGTTTATCCTTATCGTAGGAAGTCCCGGTTGGAATGACTTCTCGACTGTCCCTCGCCTCGCCTCGCTTGATTTTTTTCGGCACGAGCGCGTCCACGTACGCCTTCAACATCGCCGCGCCTCTCTCGGACTGATGCCCTTCGCACATCTCCCCACCACTCGCTCTCGTCCCGTACGGAGTGTTCCAAAAGTGCACCGCTTTCGCATCACTATCAATCATCGGATGTTCCTTCAGCGCCGCTCGCAACCGCCCCGTGCTCGTACTCGCGCCGATAATCGCAAAGTGCGGTAAACAGTGCTCCTCGCTCAATTTCGCGTCTCTAAAACACGTCGCCGGGCCGACGTATCTCGCGTGGCCTCGAAACTGTTCGTACCATTCTTCCGCTTTGCCCGATTTCCATACGACGTTCGCCGCGCTGAAGAGGAAAAACGCAACCGCCACGGAGACCACGCCTGGGCAGAAGTCTCGCCATCCGAATTTATGCGGATTGTTTTGCTGTTTCGCGTCGTCAATTTTCTTCGTTTTAATTCTCGGTAAACCTTCGGGCGTTTGTTTGATGACGATGTTACCGATATTATTGTTACTGCTGTTGTTTTCTTTTAACGACGACGATAAAGGCGTCCGTTCGTCGATGATGATTTTGCCTCCAAAATCGACGTGACTGCGCGCGGCCCCTCCAAAATCGACATTATTCAAAGACCGATCGCCATCAAACATCGGCGATGAATTCGTCGACCCCGACGATTGAAAATTGTGAGAAGATGTCGTTTCAGAAGATGCCATCGTCGAGGGCGTTCGAGAGCTTCGAATCCGCTCCTCTCGAGGCATGTCTCGCGACCACATCTTAACTTACACCGACACCAATCTGTTCTGAAGCCGCTCTTGGAAAAAAAAGTTCGGTGTTGTTAATTTAGGTTTAGGGTTTCTAAATTTTTCTCTTAATTTCCCTTGTTTGAAAAACTTCTTCTTTTTTTATTATACATGATACATGTACATGTTGTATAAAGACACACATCATATCATTTATTCAACTTCGAAGAGAGTTTAAAGAAGAAGAAGAAGAAGTTAAAGGTTGGTCGAAGGGGAGAGAAGGGATGATGATGATGATTCTTTTTTGGGGTCCAAATTGTGGGATGTGATCGTGAAGTGCGACGATATTTGTTTCACGCATATTTTGCCGAGATTGAATCAAACGGATCTCAAATTCTTGTACCGGGTGAATGCGGAGACGAGAAAGTTGATTAAGAGATCTTCTCGCGAGAGGGAGTTGAAAAAGAGGTTTAAAGTTGAAGAGATGTCGTCGATATCGACTTTGGAAGTAGCTTGGGTGAATCGATCGTTGTGGCCGGATTGGTGGGACGAAACATGGTTCTGCATGAGAGTTGCTTTCACGAATAAACTCGAGTTACTCAAGTGGGCGCGAGAAGAGAAAAAGTGTAAGTGGGATGAAGGGACGATTAATGCGGCAGCACATCATGGTAATCTGGAAATGGCAAAGTATTGCGTTGCAAATAAGTGTCCTATCGATG
>Ga0115000_10004587_pt1 | contig 11293 bp, 5 predicted proteins | sample ArcticOcean_MG_C_6_FD_89690 | JGI IMG/M metagenome (GOLD analysis project Ga0115000, IMG submission 89690) | Marine microbial communities from western Arctic Ocean - ArcticOcean_MG_CB8_128 | ecosystem: Environmental > Aquatic > Marine > Oceanic | place: Arctic Ocean: Canada Basin | collected... | reverse complement strand
GGTGACGGCGGCGGTGGCGAAGGTGACGGTGCAAAGTCGCAGGTGCAGGTCTCGCCGTATACGGGAGGGGACGGAGGAGGTGGAGGCGGTGGCAACGGTGACGGATGGCATCCTTGTGTTAAATCTGGATGGATTCCCAGTGCCGCACAGGTCGGAACACCGCTCGGGCACGGCCCGGGGGTACCCCACCAGTCCGGATTGTACACGTATGTCTCGTTGAAGCAGCACTGCGAGCAGAGATTTGGCTCCGTGTTGTGGGTCAGTGCGCGGCGCTGCGTTGCGTGATCGGCCGCGCAAGCGTTGCAAACCGCAAACGACACGGGGCGATGGTAGACCAGGGTCGTTGGCTCACAGCACGCGAGCGCGCGCTCCATGTCGTCGCCCTCTGCGACACGCGTTGTGTTCGGTGGTGGCTGCTCGCGGAAGCAGTCCGAGGGCTGAGGCACTACGCCTGCCGCCTCGGCCCATATTCCGAGCGACGCGTCTTCAATCATGGGCAGCACCACGCCCCGGCCGTCGACTGTCGTAGCAAGCATCTTCTCCAGCGCTCGCCGCCCGAGGACGACACCGCCGCCAGTGATGTAAGTCGGAAACGATGAGCGCGGATAGAGCTGCTCCGGGATAGTCCACCACGACCCTCCACGAGCGGGGACTTCGTTCTCGCGTGTCATTCCGCAATACCTGGTCTCGCACTTGCCGGCGAGCAGCCATGCTGCAAGCTGCATCGGCTTCGCCCAGGAGTCGTCGTCACACTTCAGGATCCACTCGAATTCGTCGTTCAAAAGCACGTCCCTGTACGCAGCAAGCATCTTCAACGTCAGCCGCTCGTAGACGTCGTCTTCCGCCAGCGGTACTTCTAGTACGTCGCCGACGCGTATGGTCGTCGACGCGGTCGTGCTGCCGGAAATGAACCAGTAATCAAAAACCGCTGCGTCACTCGCGGTCGCGAGCCACGTTTTTCGCAGTCGTGCGCGCAAGCCGTTGCCTGTTGCGTGCGTGGGAATCAGCGCAAGTACCGATGTGGACACGGGCATGCCGGGCAATGTGCTTGCCATGCCCTCGTTGTCATCGGAAGTGCCCGTCCACCATTGTGTGAGCGGCCGCGCCGTGTTGTCCTGCATCGGCAAGGTGACGGTCTTGGCGACACAGTCCACGCGCGCCCAGGGTGTCGCGAACGCGAGCAGCTTCGGCAGGTTGCGGCACATCAAACCCACGTGGTCGGGCTCGGCGTGCCGTCGCGCCTCATATGCCTTGAATTCAGGATCGGTCTTTGGCATCGGCTGATGGTCCAACGCGACCGACGGCAACACGCCCACGCGCTTGCCCAGGAGCTTCAGTTTGATGAAGAACAGCAGGTGCTCCTCCATTTTTGCCCGTGAGTCCCACGGAAACTCATCGAGCGCGTCGAGTCTCACCAAGAATGCGTTGTGTGCAAGATCGACCACCTTTGGTGTGTCGGGCTCAAGGTCGAGGTCCTCGACGGTGTCAATTGTCATCGTGCGCTCGTCGAAGAGCAGCGTGTGCGCGAGCATCTCCTCACCGGCGTAAACTCCGGCAAGGACATCAAACTCCGGATGCGACACCATGGCCGCGCGCAGCGCCTCAATGTCGCTTGGCTTCATCAACACATCGTCGTCGAGCACCACGAGTTGCGTCGCGCCGGCGAGGCGTGCCATTTTTACGAGGTCGTTGCGCGCGTCGCCCAGGCCGTCGGAGGCGACGTCGCACCCGGCCGGCAGCGGCGCGTCAATCGCGTCACGCGTGTCACATGCGACGACCAGGGTGTAGCCTAAGAGATGCTCTTTGATGAATGCGAGTGTTTCGCGACGGTATGAAAACTCGGGAGCGTGCACGATGCCCACGACCAGGTCGGTGTGTGCAATTTTGGGGTATTTCTTCGATTGTGGTTGTGGTGGCGGTGGAGGTGGCGAGGGCGTCGATGGAGGCGGTGCTGGTAACAACAACGGAGCTCCAACCTCTGCGTGCTCGGCTGCAAAAAGACGACGACCGGCACCGGTGTTTGGCTTGAGGATGCACTGTAATCCAGACGACGTCGCGGCAGCACAGGCTGCGATCGCGTCGTCCTCAGTGAGCCGGGTAATGCACACCAGGTTGCCATTACACGGCTGGAGTGGAGGAACGGGTGGAAATGTGGGCGGTGGTGGCGGTGTGGGTGGAAAGGGCGGTGGTCTTGGTGGTGGCGGTGATGGTGGTGATGGACGCCACCATGGCGGCGACGACGGGGGCGGCGGCGAGGGCGGCGGCGGCGAGGGCGGCGGCGAGGGCGGCGGTGGGCTGGGCGGCGGCGAGGGTGTTGTGCCTGAAACTTCGTTTGTCAACGAGAGTAAGAGTGGCAATAACAGACGCATGCGTCGCCAGCAACGCGTCGGCATGCTTCACACACCACACAGTCTCTCCCTCTCTAGTCGGCGTTTGTAACGCTATATGAATTTGGCGCCGCCTCACGCTTCGAGGAGAGCCGCGCGGTGCGACCGCAATGGTGCCCTGCCACCACGACCGCAAGAATTTGCCAGTGCGCGAACGGATCGTGGACAACTTGCCGTTCCTGGTGCCGCAATCGCGTACCGGCAACGCGACTGTCGCGGCGCTGTGCCTGACCACAAAAGCCGCGAGCACGAGTATCCTTCGGCACGTTCTCGGGTCGGCGGAACGGCGCGGTATTCCCCTCGAGGCGCGCTGGTTCGAGTGTCCGCACGGCCACGGGGTCATCGCTCACGGCCTTGCGCCGCCGCGAACGCTGAGCTTTATGGTTGTCCGTCACCCGCTCTTTCGGTTGATGAGCGCGTACGAAGAGGTCCGGGCGAAAGGGCTGTGGCACCGTTTGCCGCGTGCCCAGCCCAACGTGTCGTTTGCACACGCGGTGCACCAGCTCGTAAACACGCCACCGAAGCAGGTCAATGTACACTTTCGAGCGCTCTGGGCGACGTGCGGTTTGATGTCTGGTCGAAGGTACGACATTTTAAGATACGAAAATTGGGGACGTCTCTCGAGGGTGCTGGCGCTCCACTTTGCCCCAAACCAACCACTACTGGCGTTCCACGACACGGACGCCCTCGCGCGTGCCAACCAACTCTACACACACGAGCTTGCCGCCTTGGCCAATCGGTGGACACGAGTGGACTTTGCAATGTTTGGCTACGCGCCGTGGTGGCCGGGCGAACCCTTACCAACGTGACAACTCACGCTTCTTGCAACACCTTCAGCACCTCTAGGGGCAGCGGAATTACACCGACGCGGTGCTTGATCGCGAGCTGGTTGAACGACTCGCAATCGAGCCCGGCGTCGTACATGGCGGCCTGGATCCTCGTCATGTTCCAGTTTGCGCCGCGCGCGGCGGTGATGATCGCCGCATCCGGAACGAGCAGCGCGTCGAGTGACTCGCCGACGCGGTGGTGGGTGCCGAGGACGATCTCATTGGCCATGCCCGGCGCGTTGAGCAACACGCAGACGGACACGCCGACAACCGGCAGACTCGCCTTCACGAGCAGCAGGACGGGTCGAAGGGTACCATTCTCGACGCGCTGCGCGGCGAGGCACACGTCGCCGTAGCGTATGCACTCGCCGAGAGGCGCGTGCATGGCGGGGAAGTGCGTGAGGGTCTCGAGCGACCCGATTTCCTCGGGACCCGCGAGCGCGAGCGCCTCGATGCGCGCGGCCACGTCCTCGTCGCTGTTCGTGGCGCCAAACTCGACGAGGGGCACATTGGCCGGAATGGGGATCCGGTCTTGCGATTTGGGGAAGGTGTTGGCGTCGTAAACGGAAAAGTGGGCGAGTAGCTCGTCGTCGGACATCTCGTGGCAGTTGGTGGTGGAAGACGCGGGTTGGCTGAGTCGGTCGCGCTTCACGAATAAATGACGGCCCATGTGATGCTCGACGCCGCTCGGGACGAGCTTGCCTTCGTAAGGCACCGTGATGTGTTTGACCGCGCTGCAGCCGCCGCACGCACAGTCCCGGCCGCCCTTGTCGCCGCGGCGCACGCGCTCGCTGCGATCTCGCATCTCGTGAAACCAATATTCCATTGCGAACTACGCGTGTGCGTGTGTGTCCCACGCTAGCACGCGTCACGCACGGTCATATGTTGTGGGGATATAGGCCGTTAGAGGGTGGAGGTGTAGAGGAGGAACCGTCGACAAAAATGGCGTTGCCATCCGAGGCAAAGTCAGAGTGGGTGACCGCCGAGGGCGACCGGTACGCCGCGACGCCCGAGCAGGTGCTGAAACGCGACCAATGGGACGCATTCACGCGCCACACCGTCCAAGATCGCGTGGATGTGGGTGGGTGCACCCAGGTGATACTGCGAAAATCACGGCTGGGTGCATGGACGCTGCTTCTCAACGGCCGCACGTCGCCCACTGCGGACGTGGACGCGCGCGGTTGGCACACACTGCCCAAGTTTGACACCAAAGATAACATCACAGAGGACGCCACGGGTCGCAAGATACCCGCCCCCGTCCTTGTGACGGTGCTGCTCGAACAGGGTGCGTGCGCGCCCGAGAGCGTGACGCTCCAGGTGCTCGAGCGAGTATTTGTCGCAAATCTGCCAATCAACGAGGGGCGTGAGATGGTTGTCACCGAGGTGTCGCTCGAGCCCACGCGTCCTGGCGATGTCAACAGCCAATGCACTGTGGTGCCCTATCCGATGGCCCTGGGACCATCGGCGCGGGTTGAGATTGTGGATCGCAGCAAACAGCGTGCCACCCGCGACACCAAGAACGCGGATGCGGTGAAAGGATTTATGGATGCGGCAATACAAAAGCTGTCCGGCAAGGCATTGTCGCGACAAAGAGTGCAGTCGCTTCTGAATAAGCTACCCACTTGGGTTTCCTTGGCCGGAACGGCCGCCGCAGCCTACTACTTCCTTCAAGCGGCAGAACAGTCGTTTGCGAACAGTGCAGGAACCGAAGCAGCTGGCCTGGTGCAAGGCTACACCACCAACGCCATATTTTTCAACTTGATCAGCAGCATGTACACCACCATGAGCTCCTCTGCAAGTACGACCGCTCCAACCAACCCGACCGATTCCAGTACGGACGACAAGGTTGTGTCAATCTCGGTGTTTGATCTGCCCGCGATATTGAAACGCATTAGCAACTCGGTGAGCGGTGGGATTTACTCGAAGCAGGGCATGTCGTGGACTCCGGAGGAGCTGCGCAAAGCCAGGCGCTACGACGACGCCGCGCTGCTGGAGTACCTCATGTATGCGCAGTCGCTTGATGCGACCGAACAAGAGAAAAACCTTGCGAATTGGCGCACACGGCTGGAAAGCGACAACTTTGAGAATCCAGGCACTTGGACACGGGACGGCATCGAAGAGAATGTCAAGGAGTTTAAAACGATCATGGAGAAGGCAAGTGAAGAGTTGCAAGGGTACAACCGCAACCAGTTCAGAGTCACGGGCGTCGCGAGCGACGTCGTCAAGCGCGATGGCTACATCGAGACCGCGCTGCGGTTGCAAGTTGTGGACGCGCACATCGAGGGTGTGGCGAATCTGCAGACGTTCACCCTCGCCAGCAACGTTGCCTTTGAGGCCGGATTGGTCGCGTCGGGGTACGTGAACCTCGGCAAAGAGCTGGAAGATTCGATTGAGGAGTTGGTATCACGCATCAAAGGGCGCGATCCGCAGCTCTCAAACTCGCCACTTGTGCAACAGGTGCTTACAAACCCATTGATGGTGCCGGCGGGCGCGCCCACGGGCAAACTGTTGGTGGACCTTGCCGATTTTCTGGTCGGGCGTAAAAGTGCCGTGTACGCGCCGTCACTGGATGCGCTGACCATAACCCTGGCCAATCTGAGAACACAGGTCACGGAACAACTCAATACAATGCTTGATCCCGTCTCTGGACTGTCAACCAATGCCGTCGTCGTGCCACTGATGCGTCGCCTGCCACACGTCGTTGCGCTGCGCAACCGCTCGATTGTGACCTTTGCCGTGGAGCGCGACGACGAGGCGATCGACATCGCTGCAAGCAACACGCCATCCGCCAACAATTCGGACGGGTTGCGCGACGCGGTGCAGGTGGCCAACGCCACCATGCGCGTCGTCCGCTACGCGATCACGCAGTTCATCGAGGGTGAGGGTGTGGTGCGCCCGCGCACACGGCTACAGCTTGTCGTTGAGCCGACCGCGTTGGTGGGCACCTGGGGTAGCCTGGACGCAACGGAGCTCGGCGCGGCACGGCCTCTACCCGAGCGCACCGCCCCCTTGGGCATCCACACGCGCCACGTGTACGCGCCACGCCTCCCAATGGACGTGCTGGGCGCGCTGGCGTGTCGCGCCCAGCATCAGCGCATCGAGGAGGCGGTGGTGGTGCAATGGCTTGTCTCCGACGGCGGCGCTGCTGATGGATCTCCCAGCGTGGCCACGCGCTTTGGTGTGCCGAGCTCGCACACGGGGGAGTTGCTCTTGAGTGTGATTGCAGACCTCGCAACCGACGAGGCGCTGGACCGGGTGCGCTCGGAGATGTCTGCACTCTCGCCCACGCGCGCACACCTCATGGCGAGTGCAGTGGAAGTGGCAGTGCAGCGCCTTCGCCTGGCCGGGGACCTTGCACGCGCCGTCTTTCGGCAACGGCCGGTGCGCGTGCGCGTCTCCGACCACGACGCGCTCTTTGATTGCTACCCGGAGGGTCCGACGCTGCGCAAATTGTTGCACGAACACGCCATGTGGCGCGGGTGGGAGGCTCCGTGGTTTGTGGCCAGAGATATATCACCACCCTCGCGGTTCGAGGCGCTTGCGGCGGCCGCCAGTGCGGTGCCTATGGGTATAGGCGCGCTCGAGCAGCTTTTGGACGCTCTGCGGGGAATCAAGGCCGCCGAATGGCGCCTCTCGCGCATGCCGTTCCTGGCACCACAAACGTTGGCCTTCCACAGCGACGAAGCGCTGCGTGCCTTACACACGCGCTCTCCTGGTTCCGCGCTCTTAATGCACAATGCCTGGGCCGGCCTGGCCGTGCAAGTGGAGCACTCGTACTTTGCGGCGCAACGGCTGCACGTGCTTGGGCAGGGACTGCCCCTTAGCAATGCTCATCGGGCGGCGACGCTGTGCGAGTGTGCGTTCGCGCGCCCGATACTGGAACTGGTACCAACCGGTGACCGATTGATGGCCGTGCCCGAAACGGAACGCGTCGGTCTGCGCATGCTCACACGCCCGTTTGCCCAGCTGCTCCGCCCTCTGCAAGAGGGCATGCCCACGTTGCCACACCCTCGATCGCTGCTGTCGCGCGAGGCGGCAGCGCGGTGGCTACCCGCCCGGTTCGCGAGCATGCGCATGGACCTTGGGGCACTCCAGTCGGAACGGGTGCTCGCAGGGTCCGCTGGGGATCTGATGGAGTCCTTCGAGCGGATGCACATTGGGCCCACACAGCACCTCGTGCCGTTTGGTGCCGCACTCATCGAAGACGCCGTCGACACGGCGTCGCGCTGCTTTGAGGACACCCCCGTCTACATTCACGCGCTTGCGGTGCCCTTGCCTGCAGTCGACGGTGTACAGCCGACCGCTGTCATTCGACCGCGGCCCGCTCACGACACGGACACCGACGCCCACCCACTCGCAATCACAATCGACGCACAGCAAGGGGGCGTTGCGGTGGGCATGGCCGTCGCGCACGTGCCTCTGCGGCGCTTGAAAGATGACGCCGCCACAGAGCCACCGGCCACGCTCAGGGAGGCACGCGACCAGGCGCGCGCAGCCGATAAGACCACGCCCTTGGGTGGCAGCATCGACACCACCGCGGCGTTCGTTTTTGCGGTGGAACGCCTAGTGCAGAGCGCCATCGCCGTGGCCGGCGAACACGGGAGTGTCGACGTCGACCCACCACCCATATTTATGCCACAGAAGATGTACGTCGTGAGCAAGAGTGTCGACACCGACGTGCTACGACTCGCCAAGCGGCGCGTGTCGTCGCTGCTCCTGCTCGTTGGTGAGGGGGACGTCACGCTGCTCGTTGGTGTGCTGAAGAAAGGGTCCCCAGTGTCCATTGATCGCAACGCGGCGCTAGTGACAGAACTGGAAGCTCGCCAAATGGCGCTTACCGATGGGGCAATCGCTTCTGATGCTGCTGTGCGCGAGTTGAGCGAAAACCTCGTGGTTCACGTTGTGACCCAAACTGACGGGGAAGCGGACGACGCGTTGGACAGGGCGTTCGATGACGCAGTGAGCCCACTTGTGGAAGGGGTGGTGGACTTGAATGCGTACCTGCGCGAAAAACAGGCGGAGGCACAGCGGGCGAACGAGCAACTTGTCACCGCACAAGGCGCCGATGGGTCAGCGGCGGTGGGTATTGGCGGTGGCTACGCTTTGATCGAATCGGCAGCGGTGGCTGCCATGCGCCAGAACAGCACGCTGCTGGCTGCAACCGCTGCATTTGATAAGGCGAGTGAGACAAACGCGGCTGCGCGGAAGTTGGCGGAGGACACAAACAGGTCGATCGGTGAACTGTCTGTCGAGGCGCGCCGCATTGAGTTGATACTGTGGCCCATCGCAGTGGCCACGGCCAACGCGCTCGTTGCAGGGATACTAGAGGCGCCACCGCGCCTCGGTGCAAGCGCTCGCTGGGGTGAGCGCGACGTGCTTGTTGAGGAAGAGGCGTCCACGTTGCTGGCACGCGGCAGCAACGTGCTGAGCACGGCGATCGGTGCATGGAAAGGTGCTGGCCTTGTGGCCGTACCACTCTGCGAGCTGGCAGCCGTAGTGGTTGGGGTGAGTGTTGCGTGAAGCGCATTTTCATAAGTACCACTGTTGGTCCTCCGTATTAGCTCATCACGCGACCACGCGACCACCACCGGGACATGAGCGCCTGCTCCTCCTCCGGCGATTTGGAGCGGTTGGTTGCCGAGGCCGAGTACGCCGCAACAGAGGCCGAGTACGCCGCAAGAGCCGCTCGGTTCGATGCGTCCCTCACGCGGGCATTGGCCGCTCGCAACCGCGTGCTGAACTGTGCCAGGGACCCCACAAGCCACTCGGCACTCTTTGCAAGCACGTTGGCTATGGGCTACTTGCTGACCGACTCCATGGTACCTGCGGGGTCCAAGGTCCCAGCCGAGATGGACCTTGTGACAATCTGCGTGAAACTCAGCCTGCGTGAAGACTTTGAGGACATTGCGCGTGAGACGTTTGAGCAGTCTCAGGCCCAATTGGCTCAGTTTGTTCAGGAGCCTGTAACAGTTGACGACGCGGACAGTGGTGTGGCACAAAAAAGGCCCACAAGTGACGACGACGACGAGTACACATCCCGTAGCCGCCAGCGGCAATCTGAGACGTCGTGTAGCGTCACATCTGAGATGTTTGGGTGGTCTGGCGACGTCGAGCCCACAGGTGCCCCGAGTGTCGGCACCACCCTATCGGTGGCTAAGACGGTGGTGCAGTTGGCGGCACTCATTGGATGTCCGATGCAGGCAGTCTTACCATTTGTGGTTCTTGGTGGGGGCTTGGCTGAGGCCGTTGCAAACTGGAACTCTACGCGCAGCGAGGATGGCGTGGTGGCGAGCATAATGAACAATAAGGCGAACCTCTTCAACATTGCGCTCACACTTGGCTTCTTTGCGATGGAGTTTCCCATGGCCTCGAATGCGCCAACGTGGGAAGAGTTTCTTGCACAACCCTTCAAGAACATGGGCGCGCCGATCACGGACCTTAACTGGTCTCGCTGGCACCCAAGGGCGACACAGCTCTTGCCGATCATCCAGAACGCGCCCGAAGGCACTACCGTGAGCCAGATGATGTCTACGTACAAGGGTACGGTGGGTGTGTACAACCCGGCCGACGAATTCACGATCACGAGGTTGATTGGAACGTTCAGAGCCACGTACCACGGCACGCTAGGCCAATCGACCGTGGTAGATACCTACAAGGCCAACCTTCTTGAGTGGATAACGGCCATAACAAACCGCAAGAGCAGTGGCTTGGGCACCTTGTTTGCGGACAACTTTTACAGCGCCCTGCAGTACGCACAGGCGTCGGTGGTGATGGTTGGCATTTTTGCGAATGCGGTTCCGGCTCTGCCGGGCCTTGCGCGTCGGCTTCGGCAAGAGCGCATGCACTCCCAACAACAGGCTGATGATTTTCTGACCGAGATGACCAATGCGCGCGCTGCGCTGGAGGGCGACGAGTCACCGCCTGGCGAGGCGGCCGACCCCTTCCAAGAGCGCATTGATATGGTGGCGCGCAAAGTGGTCGTCGATCTTGCAGTCAGCCGGCGCGCCGATCACACACAGCTGCGGAATGTCATGAACGGGCTGCAAGCCATCCGGAACAAAATCAGGAGCGAAGACCCCGCTACAGCGGGGTCGCGCGTGGGGGAACAAGAAGGTGCGTTGGAAAAATTGGAGGCGCTTGTGGGTATCAATGATACACCGCCGCACGCGACACTTCTCAGCGACGAGAAAACCAATGCGTTTCAGAGCAGTATGAGCAAATACTCCAAGGGTCTTCTGAAGAGGCCGATCACACACGCACCCGGTTGGTTCTCCAACAAACTCAAGGAGGCCGCGGGTCTCATAGTCAACTTGTCCCGGGGTCGGCGTGCCGACCATGACCAGCTGAAGAGGTCGATGCTAAAATTGGTCGCGTTGCGGAAACGTGTGGAGTCGTCCAAAGAGAAAGACGCACGGGAAGCTGCGATGAGGAATGAGGAGCCATTGCTGGACCGGGTGCTCAAACGCATTAAACGTGAGCCCAACGCGGTCATCGCTTCCGCATACGACACCGCCGGCTGCAGCACCTCGGTCGTCGATGCACTCTTCGCGCTTCACGTGAGCAGCGGTTGAGGGGTTTGAGGTGTTTGTGTGTCGCAGTGATAACCCCGGCTTGTGAGCGTGTGTGGTGAGAGCCAAGGTCTGTAGCGTTTTGGTTTGGGATAGAGGCATTGTCAATAAAAATGGACCGCGACAAGCTGCAGCACACCGTCGACGACGCGCGCGCGCGCGAGAGCTCGGCCACAACGGATCGCGTCCTCGTTGAGGCGCTGCACTCGTTTTGCAAGGTGACGGCGTGTGTGGGCCCTAATGCCACGCCGCCCAGCGCCGCCCAGCAGGTGGCCGGCATGCTCTCCGTTCTGGCGCACGTTTGTACACACTACGCGCCGGGCGTGGTGCCGGCCGATGTCTCGCTCACCAACATCTTCATGGGCCTGGCGAACGAAGCCGCCTTCCAACCAATCGCCGAGCGCATCGCGGAGCAGGTCGCGCTGCAGCTCTCGATGGTACCACGCCAGCGCAACGCGGCGGTGGCGGAGGTGGAGCGGCGCGAGCACAAGCAGCAGCAGCAGCAGACGGC
>Ga0115000_10004586_pt1 | contig 11297 bp, 14 predicted proteins | sample ArcticOcean_MG_C_6_FD_89690 | JGI IMG/M metagenome (GOLD analysis project Ga0115000, IMG submission 89690) | Marine microbial communities from western Arctic Ocean - ArcticOcean_MG_CB8_128 | ecosystem: Environmental > Aquatic > Marine > Oceanic | place: Arctic Ocean: Canada Basin | collected... | reverse complement strand
TTGAAGCTCCTTTTGAGGAATTTCTTTCTTATAAATTTGGAGATATTACTGAAAATTCTGTGATTGGATTTCTTCATTGGGAAAAACTCAAGGTTCCATTTCAAATAAGCCTTTAAGTATTTGTGTCATGGCAATAAAATCAAAAAAAGTGATTTTAAATTGAGGAACTAATTCTTAAATTAGAGATGTGAAAAAGATTCTCTTTCTAAAACTAATAGTATTATTCTTTTCTTTTAACTCATGTTCAATTTCTTCTGAGAAGTTAAACATAATGTCATACAACATTCGTTTAGATGTTGAATCTGATGGTGTTAATCAATGGGATAATAGAAAAGAAGGAGTTGTTTCTTTGATTAAAGAGGAAAAGCCTGATGTTTTAGGAATTCAAGAAGGACTTCCACACCAAATAAAGTATTTATCAAAACAATTAAATGAATATTCTATGATTGGTGAGGGAAGAGATGGAGGGAACAACGGAGAATATTCTGCTATTTATTATAAAAATAAAAAACTCACATTACTAACTGATCAAACTTTTTGGTTATCAGAAACTCCAAGTATACCCTCAATTGGATGGGATGCTGCCTTAAATAGAGTTGCAACATTAGGTGTTTTCAAAATCATAAGTTCAAATCAGAAACTAATAGTCTACAATACTCATTTTGATCATATTGGAATACAAGCAAGAGAGAAGTCAGCGAGTGTTATATTAAATCATATTAAAGACAATGATTTTATAAACAATTCAATTATAGTAATGGGTGATTTAAATGCAGAACCTAGCGATGCTCCAATTAAATTATTGGCTAAAAACCTTGAAGATTCATTTAATATTTTTCCTATTGAAAAGCCCTTTGGAACATTTAATGGATTTGATTTAGACAGTAGACTATTAAATAGGATAGATTATATTTTTACAAAAAATATAGAGGTAGACGACTACAAGCATATTGAAAAAAAACTTCCAAATAAACTTTGGCCTTCAGATCATTTACCAATATTCATCTCTATAAATTAATTAAGAGATGGATTTAATATAATCTCACAGTTAAGAGCACCTGAAATAGGACAGTTATTCTTTGCATCTTCAGCTAATTCTAAAAACCTTTCTTCAGAAATACCGGGTATCTTGGCATTAAGATTTAATTCTATAGAAATAACTTTGCCATCTTCAAAAGTTAATACTGCGTCTGTATTTAATTCTTCTGGGTTATAATCAGCTTCATTTAACACAAAACTTAATTTCATATTAAAACAGCCCGCATGAGCAGCAGCGATCAATTCCTCTGGATTTGTACCAAGAGTTCCTTCGTCATTTTCAAATCTTGTTTTAAAACTATAAGGCATATTGTTAAAGGCACCACTTTGAGATGATAGGAAACCATTTCCATCAGCACCATCACCTTTCCAAATTGCATTTACTTTTCTTTTCATAATTATTTTATTTTGAAATTAAAATTAAGGTTTTTATCTAAATATTTAGTTTGTCTTTTGATAATAGTTCCTTTATTTGTTAGCAACAAACAAATAATTTAAAAAAAATGGAGAAAAATGTATTTGGAGAGGAATTAGATATTTGCTGTACGAATCCTATGACTGGTTATTTCAGAGATGGTTTATGTAAGACTATAGATGAGGATAGAGGAACTCATACTGTTTGTGCTATAATGACTGACGAGTTCTTAAATTTTTCTGCTTCCAGAGGAAATGACTTAATCACTGCAATCCCTTATTATCAATTCCCAGGGTTAAAAGATGGAGACAAATGGTGCCTTTGTGTATCTAGATGGATTGAAGCTGAAAAGGCTGGTAAAGCTCCCAAACTAATTCTAGAGGCAACTCATGAAAAAACATTAGAATATACATCTATAGAGACGCTAATAAAGCATGCCTTTGTAAAGTAGATGATCTAAACATCTGGATTCAATGGAATTTTAACAATCATCCCAAGTACGCCTATTCCCAACAAAATAAAAATAAGAGAATCTATTTCCCCTAAAAAATTATTTAAAACATAAGTGTCAAGAGCAACTAATGTTCCAGCTAATATTAACCATATCACGGATGTCAATAAATCTTTAAATGTATATTTCATATGTCTAAATTAAGAATTTTATTAACTACCTAATTTTCCAGCTACATACCCTCCACTCCAAGCCGCTTGAAAATTATAACCTCCTGTTATAGCATCTACATCAATTATCTCTCCAACAAAATATAGATTCTTATTTTTTTTACTCTCCATTGTATTAAGGTCTATCTCTTTCAAGTCAATTCCTCCACAGGTTACAAATTCTTCTTTAAAGGTCGTTTTACCAGAAACCTGATAATCATCTTGGGTTAATACAGTCACCAATTCCCTGAATTTCTTTTTTCCAATTTCATTCCACTTTTGATCACTAGGAATCTCAGCTTTTGATAACAAATAGTTCCAAAGACGGTTTGGTAGAATAAATACATTCTGACTACCTATTGACTTTTGACTATGGAGTTGACTTAGATCCTGTAGTTGGTTAAAAAGCAACTCAGTATTAGTCTCGTCAATCCAATTAACCTGGATTTCAAATTCATATTCACGTTCACTTAATTCTCTTGCAGCAAAAGCAGATGCTTTTAGAATAGCAGGCCCACTCATTCCCCAATGGGTTATAAGTAAAGGTCCTTGAGTTTTAATTTTACTTTTTTTAATCATTACACGAGCATTCTCAACTACCAACCCCATAAGTTTTTTAATAGGTTCGTTAGGCATGTTAAATGTGAATAACGAGGGTACCGGAGGTATAATATTATGACCTAAGTTTTTTAACCAATCAAAACCAGTAATTTTAGGGCTTCCGCCTGTTGCTATAATAACCATATCAAATTTTTGATTTGACTGATCTTTAAAGTTTAACTTCCACCCTATTCCATCTTGTTCAATTTTTTCAATGGTTTGACCCAATTTTAAAGTCACTTTTAGGCGAGCTATTTCACTTTCTAAACAATCGATTATACTTTGTGAGTTATTAGATTCAGGAAACATCCTCCCATCTATTTCTGTCTTTAATGGGATTCCCCGAGTTTCAAACCAATCCACAGTATCAGATTTGCTAAACTGATAAAAGAGAGACTTTAGTTTCTTCCCTCCACGAGGGTATGCCTCACAAAGAGTAGGTATATCTGAGCAGTCATGAGTAACATTACAACGTCCTCCTCCAGATACTCTTACTTTAGATAAGACTTTAGATGTTTTTTCAAAAAGGATTACTTGGTGACTGGGATGATTTTCTTTTACTGATATTGCAGCAAAAAAACCAGCAGCTCCTCCTCCAATTACAGCAACCTTTTTTATTTCCAATTTCTTAGTTATTTATTCTTTTTACTCCGAAGTCTATTAATATTTGTTTTTCTTGATTCATCTTAAGAGTTTATTAATATTATCTATTGTGGTTTTCAGAACTATTTTATGAACAGAATCAATAGGATTCATAATTTCTTCATTTAATCTCTCTAATAACTCTGCGATAGTGTTTTCTTTTGTCATTTCTTTTAACTAAAATTAAAGGGTTCATAAGGTTCCCAAATACTAATTACCTGAATGAAGTTCATGTTAATTAATATTTAGATTTATTTAATAAATTTAAACAAAAAGACATGATAAATTAATCTGTAGGAATTTTAGTTTTACTCTTTTTTGAAATTTGCATTATGGTTTCGGCTATTTGATTCGTATAAAATTTTCCCTCAACCAATCCTGTTTTTTTAATATTAGGACCAAGGATTGCTAACCAAGAAGCTTTTGAAGTCCCATGTCCAGACCAATCTTCCATTAGACCTCTGCCATGATCGGTTGTGATTATAAAGTAGGTATTGTCCTTATAAAATTTATTGCCTTGAACATAGTTCCATAACTCTGCAATCATGTTGTCTGTATAGTTTAGAGAATTAATATAGAAATCATATTCTCCATCATGAGCAAAATCATCTGTTTCACCGTAGGCAATGTATACTAACTTAGGTTTCTTTTTTTTAATATATTCTAAAGCAAAATTATGGGTATATACATCTAGTCTGACATTTTCCCAAATAACAGGAGTTCTTATTTGATTTTTATTGATGTAATCAACAACTGGAGTATTTACATTAGACTCTTGCATATAACCAGCATTAACAGGTATCCCACTTCTTTTATCATTAATTATATAAGGGAATACATCCCAACTAGTAAAAGCAGCAATCTTATTTTTGTAATTATTTGTTTGGTTCAATTTCTCTAATACAGTAACATTTTTATTGTAGATTTTCGCATTTGAATTTATTGTTGAATCTGCATCACCTGTAAGTATTTCATTGTATCCTGGATAAGAAAAAATTTTATTATTTGTTAAGCTAAAGTTTGAGTTTTTTAGTGAATCTCCAAAGAGTTTACCGTTTTCATAAATATAATTCCATGTAAAGGGCATGAGTTTTTTTCTCCTTTCGATCAATTCAGATGAATAATATTTATTAATTAATAATTCTTTGTCTTTAACATAATTTGTTTTTTCAACAAGGTCCTTATCAATTCCATAAAAAACTTCTTGCCATCTAACTCCATCAAGAGTTATTAAAAATATATTAGGTGATTTTTCTTTTCTTGGAATCATAAAAATCAAAAGAAAAAAAAGAAGAACTAAAACTATAAGCTTTTTCATACAAATAATGAACTAATTATTTTAGATCCTGAATTAACTGCTTCATCTTTAAGGTTAATGAATTAATTGCACTAGTATAACGCAAGTCCCACTCTTGAAGTCTGTCTGAAGATTTCAAGGTAATTTCATATTCTAATCCTGGAAGAATCCAAGCAGCGTATCCACTAAAAGGGTCTGAAGAGGCATATAGTGATTTATACCAAGAGCCAAAGTACATTCCTTGATCTGAAATGAAACTCTTTTCAAGAGCAATTAATTGTTGGTTTAAATTATGAAGTTCTTTATTAGAATAATCTTCATCTTCTAAATTAGATTTTATTTCTAGTGTCAAATCCTGCGAAATTTGCTCAAGAGATTTAATTGCATCTGCTGTCAATTTAAATCCTTTGAATTCTTGATCATATACGTTGATTTTACTCTCAGCATTACCAAAGTGGATTTTCAAATCTTGGGCGTACCTATTCAAGTTATAAGGTATTAGTTCTGCATTAGCCATTCGAAGTGCCATTAACCCTGCCATATGTTCTACCATTGGACCCATTTGAAATTCAGGATCTACATATTGTTCATAGAATCTAAAGCTATCGTAATTTGAGTGATAAAGATTTGGACCACCAGCACCTCCACTCAATGAAGGAACACCTACATGCATATAAAATGCGATATGATCAGATCCTCCACCTAAATTTCCAATTGATGGTTCATCTTGATTATCATTTTTCCAAAATTCAAATAGACTTTGATCAGTATATGGGTATTTAACCACTTTAGATGCTTCCACCATTATTTTTTTTAAAGTTGGAGCTGCTGCAGCACCAAAACTTTTCCCTGATACTCCTCCATCAAAATTCATATAAACAACACCTTTTGCATTCAATTCATCTCTCATTTGCTCCACCCATTCAGATGAACCTATTACACCGTGCTCCTCAGCATCCCAATGTCCAATTAAAATAGATCTTTTGGGTTCATATCCCTTATCTTTTAAAACACCAAGAGTTTCACTCAAACTAAGTAACATTGCAGTTCCACTATTAGGATCTGTTGCACCAAAGCCCCAAGCATCTAAATGACATCCCAAAATAATCCATTCGTCAGGAGCTTCACTTCCTCTTAACATTCCTATCACATTTGAAGCACGAACAAAATCGATCTTTTGATCTACCTTCAACCTTACAGTAAGTGAAGAACCACCTTCTAATCTATATGTAAACGGAAGGCCACCTTGCCATGATTGAGGAACCGCTTTACCTTTCATTTGCATTAATATTTTTTCTGCCTCACCATATCCAATAGGTGTAACAGGAATAGTATGCAATTGAGCATCTTTAGGATCTAGTCTTTTAATCTTCTTTTTACCATCTAAAGGTAAGGCTGGTTCAAAAGGAGTTAAAGGATCACCTGTGAAGTCTGTTGTCAGTAAAGAACCTCTTTGAATAGTTGATTCATTGTAATATGGTCCATCTGGATAAACTAAACCTTTAGTATAACCACTGTCTTTTGGATCTGTAAATATAATAAGTCCTGCAGCTCCGTTCGCTTCTGCAAACTTAGCTTTGAAGCCTCTAAAATTAGCACCATAACGTGCCAAAACAATTTTACCATTAACATCTACACCAAGAGACTTTAAAGCTTCAAAATCTTCCTTACGTCCATAGTTTGCATAAACAACTTCTGCAGTAATATCTCCACTTCCTGAAAATGCATTCCAACCTTTCCAAAGTAAAGGATCATCTGAGAATGGATCATTTTGTATAATATCTTCTTTTTGATTAAGAACTTCTCTAGAGGGAGTTACAATTTCAATTAAAGAACTTCCTGGCTTATTTGGAAGATACACATCATATGGATAGTTGGTTACATCTAATCCTGCATTATCCATAACCTCACCGATATATCGAATAACCTCTTCATTAGCTTCACTTCCAACAACATGAGGACGTTCTGTAAGTTTTTTAAGATGTTTTTTGAAGGAAGTCTTATCTATATGATTAGCAAACATTTCCTCAATCTCAAGTTGATTATTCCATGAATCTAAAGAATATCCTTCATGTTGAGCAATTGAAAGCTGAGAGGTAAAACAAGATAATAGAATGAATGTGTATATATTTTTCATAGAGCGAATTTAATTATATCTTAATTTAAATATTTCTTCTGTAAATTTATTTATTTCTGGGAATTCAGTTAAAATAAGTGAGTCAACAAATTTATTTAACCTTTCAGAATCTTGATATATGTCTGAATATTTATTTAATAAATTAGAATATCTTTTTTGATACTCAACCATTTTAGACCAAGTTAGATTGTTAAATTTTAATTGAATTTCTTTTTCGTCAAAAAAACCCTCATAGACGAAATCTTCAAAATATTTTCTTACCTGAAATACTTGCTTATACTGAGAGTCAGAAGCAATCCATACTTGAAGTTCTTGAGAATCAGGATATTCTAAAATAGAAAGACTTCCAATCTCAATCAATTCTTTATTATTTGTTTGACATGCAAGTAAAGTCAATGACATATATAAAAACAAACCCTTACTATATAAATTGTTACACATATAAATAATTTACTACTTCTTAAGTTTGAAATAAATCTGACTTATCCCATATGAAAACCAAAGAAAAACTATTCCCCACCATAAAACGAAAAACCAATCATTTTTATCTGTTCCATTCCATTCCAACCATTCAAAAACAATCCCTTCCATAAATAAGTCAAAAGATAATAAAACAAAGAATCCAAATAGCCATAAGGGAATGAATACATAAAGTTTAAGCTTTTTCATGAATAGAATTATCTCCTTACATATCCACCAATTGATTCTCTATATTCAATTTCAAAACCATTTTCTTTGGTAAACTGTTTAAATTCATCAGTAGCATAACCAAGAGTAATAAATTTCTCTATTTCAAATATTTCAAAGAATTTATCAAAATTAGGTCCATTTATAAAATCAATCCCATGCTGAATTCCATCTTGACTATTATTATATCTTTCTATTAAAGTAACTTTATTACTATCCTCTGAGATATAATATCCATATACAGATGAAGGTTCTCTTTCAACAATAAAATCGGAGAGATACTTTGTAAATTCTTCAACATCCTCGGGAGAATTATTTTTTGTATTTAATTCCAAAATGAATGTCAACTCTTCAGAATCTGAATTATCAAGAACTTTAAGTTCTTTATCAATATCAATATTTTGGCATCCTGCCAAAAATATCATCATAAGTAATATTATTTTTTTCATATCTCTAATGTAAAAAAAAAAGCCCTAATTAAAGGGCTTATTCAATAGGTGAGTTATTTATTTTAATTAGTCCATCAAACCAAGTTGAGTATAAAAATCAAGATTATCAAAGAAATCCTGTTCTTGTTTAATTTTACCATTTTCCATTAATATAAGGGTTGTTCCATATAGATCAACTTTCTTTCCTGTTGCAGGTATTCCAAAGAAATCCCCATCATGTGTTCCTTTGAAATTCCAATGTTTTACTAATTTATCACCCTGACCGAATAGATCAACAAATGTAAATTCTGCATCAGAAAATCCATTTACATAGTTACCATAAAAGTTTTTCAAAGCTTCAATTCCTACTAAATCATCTCCAGGCAAAACAACTGTAACATCTTCAGTGAAATATTGACTGTTGAGAACATCCATATCTCTTTCATTAAAAAATTTGGCCCATACTTCCTCATAGGTTTTGGAGTTTTCAGATAACTTTATATTATCATTTTCTAAGTCAATATAATTTTCTGGAATGTTATTGCACCCAAAGGAAATTAGAGTGACTAACATAATTATTGATATATTTTTATTCATTTTAATTGATTTAAGTTATGGTGAATTTAAGAAAAAATAGTCTACATAATATATTTTAGTCACATCCCTGACCATACCATACATCTTTAACCTTATAATCTTCACCATATTTAACAATTTTTATTTTATAATCCTCCCCATATTCAACGACTTTCCACTTGCCAACTTTACCCTCCCCATAGGAAACATATTTAATCCTTAAATCCTCCCCATAATTTACAAATTTGACTTTATAATCTTCTCCATACTCAACAAACTTGATTTTACCGTACAAATGACATCCTCCATTTTCTTCTGGACATGATAAACTAAAAATTAATAAAAAAGAAAAAAATACACCCTTCATAATCATTAAGTTAATGAACTTTACTTTGAAAACTTAAATATATTTGAGTTATACCAAATGAAAACCATAGAAAAACAAATATCCACAAGGGAATAAATATGTAAGGTTTTAATTTTTTCATATTTAAAAATTTGGACTAAATTCATAGTTATTATGAAATTCTTCAAGAATGTTCATTACCTCATCTTTAGTGTCCGCAATTTTTAGGAGATCTAAATCCTCCTTGTTTATGTTTTTTTCCAAAAGAAGAGTGTTTCTTAACCAATCAATTATTCCTTCCCAAAATTCAGAACCAACAAGGATTATAGGAAATTTTTCTGATTTTCTTGTTTGAATCAATGTTAGCGCTTCAAAAATTTCATCTAAAGTTCCAAATCCACCAGGCATAACAACAAATCCTTGAGCATATTTGACAAACATCACTTTTCTAACAAAGAAATAATCAAAGATTAGTTTTTTATCATTATCTATAAATTTATTGTTGCTTTCTTCAAAAGGTAAATCTATACACAGCCCTACTGAGCTTCCTTTTCCATTATTAGCACCCTTATTGGCAGCTTCCATAATCCCAGGTCCTCCACCTGTTATAATTCCATAACCCCTAGAAACAATTTCTTCTGAAATTTCCTCTGTAAGTTTATAGTATTTATTATCAGGTTTAGTTCGTGCAGATCCAAAGATAGATATACAAGGACCTATAGCACTTAATTTTTCATATCCTTCAACAAATTCACCCATAATTTTAAATATAGACCATGAGTCATTACTCTTAGTTTGATTCCATTTTTTATTTTTAATCTCATTCATAATTCACTATTTAAAATTTATTTTTTTATACTAAAAACAACATAGGAATCTCCAGACTCCTTTCCAAGTTTTCCTCCTCCTGATGCAATTGCTATATATGATTTTCCATCAATCTCATAGTAACTAGGTGTAGCAAATCCAGAATATGGTAAGTTCTTTTCCCATATTAATTCACCATTTTCATTGTTAAAGGCTCGGATTTTATTATCTGAAGTAGCTGCAATGAATATTATTCCTGATTTTGTTACTAAAGGACCTCCATAATTTTCTGAACCAGTTAGGATATTATTCTTTTCACCTATTTCTGTCTGACCTAAAGGGATTTTCCAATCAATTTTTCCTGTATTTAAATTTATTGAACTAAGAGTTCCCCATGGAGGATTAATAGCAGGATAACCGTCCTTTGTTAAAAACTTATTGTACCCAGTAGATGTATAGAAGACCTCTTCATTCATAACTGATAAATCCGTCATATCTCCATCTTTTAAGTCATATATATATTCTGTAAGTATCTCTAACTTTTTATTATCTAAGAATGAAAAACCAGGCATAAAACCCTTTCCATTTTTAATAAGTAATTTTAATTCACTAAAACTATATCTATCCTTTAATCCAATGATTGTAGGATTTCTCCCAGAGCCTTTATAATCGGTTGAATGACACATTAGACATTGTTTATTATAAATATTCATTCCTTGAGAATCACTATTTGATACTTTTTTCATTGTAAGAATCCAGGGCATTTCATTTGAATTTACATATAGTTTATTATTCACAGGATCTAATGCAGGTCCACCCCACTCTGCTCCACCATCATAGCCTGGAAAAATTAAAGTTCCATTTTCTGAAGGAGGAGAATATATATCCTCTTTAGATAAGGAGGCAAATACTTTTTTAATACTATCTTTTTCAGCAACACTAATAAAAGGATTAATGTCATTAGTTGATAGTGACTGTCTTGAAAATGGATCAGGAAAAGTTGGGATTGGCTGAGTTTTAGATAAGCTTTCACCAATTAACTTAGAGTCAGAAGGCACTGGCCTCTCAATAATTTCATATAAAGGTTTTCCATTAACTCTATTCAATAAGAAAACGTATCCTGATTTAGTGACTTGAGCCAAAGAAGGTATAATTGAATCTTTATAATTATAATCAAATAAAATTGGAGGTGAAGGAAGATCTCTATCCCAGACATCATGATGAACAGTTTGAAAATGCCATAATTTTTTTCCACTTGATGCATCTAAAGCAATAATAGAATTTGCAAAAAGATTATCTCCAAGTCTATCACCACCATAAAAATCATAGCTTACAGATCCTGTTGGAGCATACACAATACCTCTTTTTTCATCTAATGTTAGTCCCGCCCATGCGTTAGCACCACCAAGTCTTTTATATGCATTAGGATCATCATAGGTATCATAACCATCTTCGCCAATTTCAGGAATAGTATTAAAAATCCAAACTAAATCACCTGTATTAGCATCAAAAGCTCTTATGTTTCCTTTTGCTGCAGGATTTCCTTCACTTACACTTGAACCTACAATTATCAAATTATCAAATATAACACCTGGAGAAGTCATCGACACAAATAAAGAACTTGAATTTTCACCTAGACCAGTATGTAGATCAATGAATCCATT
>Ga0115000_10004584_pt1 | contig 11302 bp, 7 predicted proteins | sample ArcticOcean_MG_C_6_FD_89690 | JGI IMG/M metagenome (GOLD analysis project Ga0115000, IMG submission 89690) | Marine microbial communities from western Arctic Ocean - ArcticOcean_MG_CB8_128 | ecosystem: Environmental > Aquatic > Marine > Oceanic | place: Arctic Ocean: Canada Basin | collected... | reverse complement strand
TGACTCCTGTTCGGGGTCGGATCCGTAAAATCGCCTCCGTCCCGAATCCAGCGCATCCAATTGCGCCGCGGGTGCCCTCTGCCATCATGGTCATCGGCATACTGGAACCAGGCCAGTTGAATTTGGCGCATATTACTTTTGCATACGATCTGTCTTCCCTTTTCCTTGGCCTTCCCAAGGGCAGGCAACAGCAGGGCGGCCAGGATGGCGATGATGGCGATCACCACCAACAATTCAATCAAGGTGAAGCCATTTACTTTTACAATAGATCTTTTAATACGCTTCATTTGAAGTTTTCGTCAAACAGCATGAATAGGTGTTCTGTGAATCTAAATCTGTTTGTACTTAACTCATAATACAAAAACAAATTTAATTTATTCAGTTTTTCTCACTAGTGTCCGGTTTAAAACCCGTGTAAATAGGACTCATTCTTGATTTTAGGGTTTATGGTCTGCAGGGGGTATTGCGAAAACGCCTTAAAAATGGGGGTTTTTCTTGAAAAGCGTCACACTTAGAACCTGTAGAATTGTGTAGAGGCTGGCGGGCAACTGATGACTTTTTTTAAAAATAGCCACGAGCAAATAAACCGTGATGGCGCTTCAGACTTAGGCGTTTCTGGTTTTGCATCAGCTCCGGCAGTAAGTTCAGTTGGCTTCGCTTCTGATGAAGTAGCCGTCTGCTGTGATTCGCCACGCCCCACCAGAACCACGGCTGCGATTGTTGTGAGTAGGAGGTGTTTCATTTAGCGTTCAAGTGGTGGAGTGGGTTGGTTTAGTCGGAAACTTCTCGGTTCTTTCTAGTGAACATATCCCTTAAAAAAACAATAAGATTAACAATCCATAAGCTGGTTATAAACCAAGGCGAATAATATACAACCATCGGTAAACCAAAGTCCTCGTGGTGACCGGCATGGAACACTCCTACAATTTCGTAAACCATCCACAAAAACCCCAAACCAATAGTAGCTAATGCCAATATCACGGTTGCGACAATTTGCCCGGTTCGCTTTGTTTTTCTAAATCCCGAAAACACCACACCCCATAAGAGCAAAACGCCACACCCCATCATCACGGCTGCGATTAGATAAATCGAGTTTGCCGCGCCAATTGCGAGGGTTTCCATGTCGCCCAAAGTTGAGCTCCAATGATTATTTTTGCAACGGCTTTATCAAACACCAAAGATCGCAAAGTGAACTACCCTACTGATTCAATGTTCAGCCGGCTCTTTTTTGTTAAAAATTCCATGAGCCAGAGTCAATTGATCAGTACTTCGGGAAGATGTCCGGAGTCGGGAATCGGTTCTCGGGACCGTTATTAAAAAGATATTCTTCCCGTGGTATCTGCATCTTTGGCCATCTGTTAGGACGAACACGGATGATTCGCCCGGGACGAATGCCCTCAATGATGAGGTCGGTCTCGAACTGGACTTGTATGCCGCTGCTGCCTACGGGAATCTTGCCACTCGTCTTCTCTACTCGAAGGAATTTACCACCCGAGGCCATGTGTCCGGGGCCATAGTGGCCTGCCGTATGCTTCAGGGTGTTTTCCGCACCATTGATCTGCCCTCCAGCTCCCTGTATGAAGTCGGAGTAAAGTGATTCGTTCATTCCTCCGAACAAGGTAGCCGTTACGGTAGCTCTACCGAACTTGCCATAAGTTACTTCTTCGACCCGGGCGGGCATCCAGCGACTACGGATAAAGGCATTGTGCTTTTCGGTCTGAAAATACGCAGCGTTTTCAATGGACTTATCGTCCAGCCAGATGTCCGAGACGTGAAAGCGTGTGAAAGCCCCACTCAGTCCATCCCCAGGGGCGGGTTTCCAGGTGATACCCAGAAGAACGGGCTGATCGTTGAGTTCTTTCTTTCCATTAGTCGGCCATACTTTCTCGTTGATCAGATCCGAGATTCGGATTGATTCGCGGCCACGCCAAATACGGGTGGCGGCATCGAAAGTCATTTTTTCCGGCTCGTACTTTTTCTCATTCTTTTTATGGGGTTCACGCCTAGCAAGGATTGAACCCTTGTTGCCTTTGATCTCCACTTCCATGAGTTTCCAGAATAGTCCGTTTCGTCTGCAGTGACTAGGCTCGTCCTCAAGTAGAATGATGTGGTTCTCTGCGGGGAAAATGCCAGTGCCGCGATAATGGCCGGCGTCCTTGTCCTTGTTGTTGGCCGGCAATACCGGAACGGAGGAAATTTTGGGGTCAGGCGGTAGAAATCCATGGGCATGCAAAACGGTTCCTAAGGGAACATCTCGCAGATCCGCAGGCGCATCGTGGTATCGGACCATGCCATAAGGAAGCAGAGCGAATGGGTGGGGGTCGTTTCGATAAAATTTGCCCGTTCCTTCGACGCGGAGGCTGCCACGGCGGTTGGCGTGATCTACGAAGACGAGCTCGCCGCGGTAGGCATGCGCTTTATCCAATGGAGGAAATTTTCCCGCCACAGGGCGGAACGGTTTTTCATCGGCGTAGGCGAACACAGTGAGCAGGGCCGCGCCGAATGTCAGCACGGCGAAACGCATGCCGGGTTGTATCCGAGTCATAACGAAATCACTTTGTTACTATCGCCGAACTGATCGGTTCCCACACCCATCTTTTGGGCCATGAGTAGGAGTAGGTTACTCATGTGGGCGTCTGTGTTCGCTGGGCGACTGCAGAGACGATAATGGTCGCCAGGTTTATCGAGGGTGTAACCGTCGAAGTGGCCCTGATTAAAATCAAGGTGACTGCCGTGCTTCAGGCCGAGGTCGGTACCACCGGCAAGCACCAATGGCAGGTTGGCGTTGCCATGACTGTGGCCATAGGACATTCCGCTGCCGAAGAGCGACATGGTTGAGCCGAGCAGCGACTTGCCGTTGAGGTCCTTGGTTTCGTCCAGTCGCGAGAGGAAGTAGCCAAACTGCTCGATGGCGAAGGTATCGTAGTTGGTGAGCTTCTCCATGTAGCCTTCATCACCGCCGTGGTGGCTGAGTTGGTGGCGCGACTCGGTAATGCCGATTTCGGGAATGGCAAAGGCATCGCCCTCGCCACCGAGGCTAAAGGTGGCCACGCGCGTCACGTCCGTTTGGAAGGCGAGCACTATGAGGTCGTAAACCGTGCGGAAATAATCGCCGGCCTGCGTCTTGGCAATGTCGCGGTTGGTGCGTTTGCGGTCGGCCTCGGAAATCTTGGGCAACGGCGTGTCGAGCCAGGCATCGGCGCGCCGCGTGCGAATCTCGGCCTCGCGTACGGAGGTGAGATATTGGTCGAGACGACCCTTGTCGGTGGTACTCATTTTCTGCGACAGGGCGCGCACTTCGGCAAGGTTGTCATCGAGCACACTGGCCTTGCGGCGGAGCGCCTTTCGCTGCGTGGCGAGGCCCCCTTTGGGTTCCTCAAAGAGTGAGGCAAAAATCTGCCGGCATCGGCGTTGCGCGGGCAATTGCACGCCATCAGCGGTCCAGGCCAGGGAACCCTGGGTGAGGGCGATTTCCATGGAGGAATAGCGCGTGTGCTGCCCACTGACCTGCGCCATCTTCTGGTCCACCGAGATGGTGTTGCGGTGAGCGGCCCCGATTTTTCCGCCGGTCAGGAAGACGTTGATGCAGTTGTGGTGATGCCCCAGACTTCCGGGATGGTGCAGGCCGCTGATTGGCGTGATGGTGTTACGGAATTTCTCCAGCGGCTTGAGCGAGCGCGAGAATTGGTAATCCTTACCCGGTTTGGTGATCTGGTAGTTGAGCGAATGCACGCCGTTGGCGAGGTAAATGAAGGCACTGCGTCGCGGCGAGTTGGTTTTCTCCTTGGCGTTAAGCGGAATCATGCACTCGAGCATCGGTAGGGCGATGCAGGTGCCCATTGCGCGCAGGGCGTGGCGGCGGTCGATTAACCACGATTGGTTCTGAATATTACTCATGATTCGGCTCGGGTTTTAGCGTTTTTGGAGTAGTTCGGAAGTGGACACAGCCCGAACAATGTTCTGTACACGATACTGTCCTTGTTTGGCTTTTTCAACGATGGATTGAATGTCATCGCGGTCATCGACCGTCAATACGCGCCGCAGCGCGTAGGTGCAGAGGTGCTCGATGAAAGCTCGCGCGATCTTGTCGCGGTCCGCAAGCAGTAATTGTTTGAACTGGACCGAGTTCGTAAATTTCCGGCCATCGGGCATGATGCCCGAAGCATTCACCAACGGATTCTCTCCCACACCGGTCGGCACGTGTTCATGGGTACGCCATTGGCCGATGGCGTCATATTGGTCGAAGGCTAGTCCCAACGGATCGATCGTTCGGTGGCATGCCGCGCAGTTCGCGTTCTTGGTGTGTGCCTCGATGCGCTGCCGGATGGTGATCTTATTACCCATGGGCGGCACTGGTTCGATGGGGTCGACATTGGCCGGGGGTGATGGGGGTGTCTTGTTAAAGATCGTTTCGCTGATCCAAACCCCGCGATGTACGGGGCGATGGCGGGTTCCGTCGGAGGTCAGACCAAGCACGGCTCCCATCGTAAGCAGACCGCCGCGATGGTCTCCGTCCTTGAGCGTGACGCGCTGGAAGCCGCCGTTTTTTGGTTCGGGCAATCCGTAGAAATCACAGAGCCGCGCGTTGGCCATCGTCCAGTTCGAATTGAGCAATCTCTCGACGGGCAGATTCTTGATGAGCATCTCGCGGAAAAATTCCACTGGCTCGTCGCGCATGCTCGCCTCCAGCCAATCATCGTAAGCCGGGTACAGTTTTTTGTCCGGCGGAAACATGCCGACGCGGTGCAACTGCAGCCATTGCCGTGAGAAGTCTTCGATAAAGCGGTTGATCCGACTGTCGGTCAGCATTCGGTCCACTTGTTTTTTCAAACCTTCTTCCTTAAAGACTCTGGTTTTGGCAGCGGTGAAGAGGGCATCATCGGGCATCGAGCTCCAGAGAAAATATGAAAGTCGCGAAGCGAGTTCCGAGTCTGTGAGTCGTTTGCGGGCTACGGGATCGCCCTCGACCAGGTAGATGAAATTCCGGGAAGTCAGCACCCGCAGTAGGGCGTTGCGATAAGCGGCAACAGCTTTTTCGCCAGCCCCACGATCGGCGTGATAGGAGTCCAGATAGTTCTTTAACTCCTCTAATTTCACCGGCCGTCGCCAGGCGCGCTGGGCAAAGCGGTGCAGATGCTCGGCGACCATCTCGGGAGAGGCGTTCTCCGGGGGCATCACATCTTTGCGGTGGGCTTTTTCCGCGTCGGTTACCAGTGGGCCTTCCCATTCCAGCCAGTCAAGAATCACTGTCGAGAAAATGCCGTTGCCTTTGTCATCGAACATCTGCGGTGCGTTTGGATTCAAGAGCAAAGTCTCACTGCTGTGCGTGAAGATATAAGCCGGGCTTGCAATTGCATTGCGAAAGGCCGCGCCGCCTCGCCGGTCCACCCCGTCAGTCGCCACTACGGCGAAGTGCAGTCCCGCGGGCATCTCGAGGAAGACCTCAAATTCATATACCTGCGGTTTGTCTTCCGGCGCAGTGATGTCCAGTTCGATGAGGCCGTCGACGGTTTCTTCACTGGTGCGCTTGCCGATGCTGAGGTGAGCCGGTTGGCCACCGGGCGGGCGGATCCCGCTGGCTTGCAGTCGAAGTTTGTAAAGACCGCTGTGTTCCGGACCCGTGCGGCCCAGCCAGTTTGGGGACAGGGCGGGTTGAACGCGGCCGGGAAAATGGAGGTACCGCAGCGGCCGCTTGATGCCAAGCCGGTCCAGCGCGGCTTGTTGAGTTTGCCCACCGCCATACCGCAACTCCGTCGCCGTCTTGCGCACTTTGCGAGCTTCAGCGACTTTTTCAGGAAAAGCGCGATCCAGTACAATTTCCGCCGCGCGGTAATAGCGGTCCATGTGAGAGGGCGAAAGAGAAAGCTGCGAACCGATCCGTTCGTAACCGTGCCAGAGCGTGTCTTCATTCAACTCACCGGGCTTGGCCGGATCGTAGCGCACACCAAGCAAATCGTAGACGGTGTTTTGATACTCCTGCCGACTGAGCCGGTAATGCGCCACCGGCGGGCGGGCGGCCATGCGCGCGGCGTGGCCTTCGCGAATGCGTTCGTCTAACTGGGCAATCACATTACCGATCTCATCGGCGGTCGGTTGGGTTTCATTCTCTGGCGGCATTTCGCCGGCATTGATTTTTTCCACCACCTCCGCCCAGACCTGTCCATCAGTGCCGGACTTGAAATCACGTGACAATTGATCAAGTCGCAAATCGCCCTTGGACTTCTTCGGTCCGTGACAGTCAATGCAATGTTTCTGGAGAAACCCCTCGAAAGGCTCAGCGGAAAAAGTCAGCGCCGAGAAGACAATCATTATTCCCGAGGTTTTAAGAATGATTCTCACTTTTTAGAGCATCATGCAAAAAGGGCAGGAGATGGTGGTTGTGGCCTCCAGAAGGCTATTTTAGTTACTTTTTTTGACACAAAGTTGACACGAATAAAATCACTCTTTTGGGTCATCTGAAAATGCTTTCTTCTCGAACTCCTGAACAACTTCTTCCTCTCTCCATTTTTTGTTAGGCCAAAACACCGGTGACGACCTGGCCTGAAACGTCGGTCAATCGAAAGTTGCGGCCGTCGTGAAAGTAGGTGAGCCGCTCGTGATTCAGGCCAAGCAGGTGCAGGATGGTCGCGTGAAAATCGTGGGTGTGAACCGGATCGACCACGGACTTGAGGCCAATCTCATCGGTGGCCCCGTGCGTGTGACCGGCCTTCACGCCGGCCCCGGCGAGGAAGGTCGTGAACGCCCAGTTGTGGTGCTCGCGTCCCTTGTGCTCGGACGAGCTGTTGAACGGTGTGCGGCCAAACTCCGTCGTCCAGACAACCAGCGTGTCGTCGAGCAGGCCGCGTTGCTTGAGGTCGGTCAGCAAACCGTATATCGGCCGGTCGACCTGCTTGGCCAAGCGCTCGTGATCCATCATGTCCCCGTGCGAATCCCAGTTGCCGGAGGAGCCGGTGTGAATCAATTCGATGAAACGGATCCCGCGCTCGGCCAGGCGACGGGCCGCGAGGCACTGCCAACCGAAGCCTTTATTCTGGCCCGGTTTCAGTCCGTACAGGTTGTGTGTGGCCCCCGATTCCCGCGTAAAATCAAACGCCTCCGGCACGGCCATCTGCATGCCAAACGCGGTTTCAAACGCCCGCATTCGCGTCGCCAGTTCCGGATTGGCCGGCTGCCTGGCTAGGTGCTGCTGGTTGCGCCGGCGCAGTGCTGCCAGCTCCAGCTCCTGCAGCTTGCCCGACACGCGCGGCGTGATGTTGGGCACCGGGTTGCTGCCCGGCACAACGCGCGTGCCCTGGTGCGCTCCCGGCAAAAAGTCTGAGCCCCAAACTTGTCCCCCGGCATACGGCGAATGCGGCGCGATCACGATGAACGACGGCAGGTTTTGGTTTTCCGTCCCCAGCCCGTAGCTCACCCAGGCGCCTATGCTCGGGCGCGTCACGGTAAACGAGCCGGTGTGCATGCCGAGCGTGGCGTTGTAGTGGTTCGAGTGGCTGGTGTGCATGCTGTTAATGAACGCGATGTCATCCACGCACCGGGCGACCTCCGGGAAAAGCGAGCTGACCTCCTTGCCGCATTGGCCGTACCGTTTGAACTGCCACTGGGGTGTCTTGAGAAAAATCCGTTCGTAGCCGGGCCGATTCTGGATTTCGGGATGATCCCCCTTGGCGATCTCCTTGCCGTGGTCACGGTAGAGCTGCGGCTTGTGGTCGAACGTGTCGAGATGCGACACGCCGCCGCTCAGGTTGATGAAAATGACGCGCCTGGCTTTCGGAGAAAAATGAGTCTTCCGCGGCGCGTACTGGTTGGCCTGTTCCTCCCCCATCATGTCGGCGACCAGCGCCGGCATCATCACCGAGCCGGCGACCATCGATCGCAGGAAATGTCGTCGGCTTGGGTTGTGGAGGAACGATTCCATGTTAGTTCACGTACAAAAACTCGTTGCTGCCCAGCAGGACACGGCACCACGCGTCCCAAGCGCGGGTCTCATCCGCAGCGGCAATGTAGGCGGTGATGAATTCTCGGGCCTGCGCGACCTCCTCCCCAGTGGCTGGCCGGCCAAGCGCAAGCTGGTACGCCTGGCGAATGCGCCCGGCGGGATCCGCCGTGCGCTTGGCCAAGCGCTTGGCCAAGGCGGCAGCCTGCCGGTGCAAAAAGTCGTTATTCAAAAAGTAGAGCGCCTGCGTTGGCACGTTGCTCAGTCGGCGCTGCCCGGTGCTGGCGTTGGCGTCGGCCCCGTCGAACAGCGCCATCAACGGCCGCCGCTGGATGCGCTGGGTCATCAGGAAAACACTGCGGTGGTTGTGATCGTAATTCGCCCGGAAAGGGTTGTGTTGCGTATAGTTGCGGGTGGCGGGGAACGGATGCCCGGCCGGGGTCGAGTAGTCGAGCGTTTGGCCAAGCGAAAGGAGCGTGTCCCGCAACTCTTCGGCACTGAGTCGCCGCGGTTGAAAGGAGCCGTACAGTTTTTGCTCCGGCCCAACTCCGGCCTCAAGCTGATAGGCGGCCGTATTCATGATGATCCGGTGCAGTTGCTTGATCGACCAGCCGTTCTGGACGAAGCGCCGCGCCAGCCAGTCGAGCAGCTCCGGATGCGTGGGCGTCTGGCCCTGCGTGCCGAAGTCGTTGGGCGTGGTCACAAGGCCGCGACCGAAGTGGTTGATCCAGACTCGATTAACGATCACGCGCGCGGTCAGCGGATTGTCCGGGTGCCCGATCCACTCCGCCAGCTGCAATCGACCGCTGCCCTCAGTGACTTTTTGGCCACCGAGCAGGTCGATGTTTTTCCGCGCAACCGCCTCGCCCACGTCGGTCGGGTCGCCTCGGCGGTGCAGTTTTTCGTCGACCATTTTTCCCTCGGCCACCCCGTAGGCATGGTCGATTTTAATTTCTCTCGTCAGCCAATCGGCCAGCTCGTTTTCTGCTGCCTGAAGCGAAGCCAGCTCCAACTGCGGGGGGGCGATGACCGGAAGAAAGTCGCCCTTCTTATGAACCAGTTTCCATGCGACTCCGTTGCCGAATGGATGGCCATCTTTCACGAGACCACGGATGCGAATGCGGCCTTCGATCGGGCTCGTCCAGCCAACCCCCACCGGGCCATCTGCCGCCGGATGCACAAAAACGGTCCTCGGCGGCAGCGTGGTCCACGCCGCAATCGGCGTGTCGTTTGCGTTAACGAAAACAGACGGCAACGGGTCGATACGCCAGACGTGGTTCCCGGCCCGGTTTTCGTTATCCTTCACTGACACAGTGAGCAGTTTGCCCGGCTGGCGTGCGTCGAGGAACGCCCACGTCTGCGGATTGCCAAGCCGGTCCGCGTGCGGGTTGCTGGCGAGAAAATCGTCAACGACATCGTGCGTCACATTCCAGTTTCGCTCCCCACCGCCGATCTCGGTCAACTCCCACTCAATGATTGTCGTGTCCGCCCCATAATTGCCGTTCGGGTCAACAATAAGCTGGATCATGTCGCCTCGGCGCACGGTCAGTTCGTCGACGGCAAACGGCTGTTCTTCGCGGATGTTGATCTGCCCCTCTGCGAGCTGCGTGGCCGGCTGACTGTCCAGCTTGGCAAACTTCGCGGAAGCGTCGGTGAGCGCCTTTTTGGATAGGGCTATTTTTTGTTCCAGCTCGGTTTTTCGTTTGTTCCACTCGGCCACGCGCGCTTTGATTTCCGCTGAATTCTTCAGCGGCATCAGGTCGGTGATGGGCTTGTTGCCCTCCGAGCCGGGGAACGAATACACCGTGCTCGCGAAGATGCCGTACAGGCCGTAGTAGTCCCGCGCCGAGATGGGATCGTACTTGTGATCGTGGCAGCGCGCACAGGCGATCGTCAGGCCGAGAAACGACTTACCCAGCGTGTCGATCGTATCCTCGATGGTGAGATAGTGATCCTTTTTAGCATCATGCCCGTGCCGCCGCGAGATCGCAAGGTAACCGGTGGCGGTGATCAACTCGCTGTACTGCTCCGGTGAAATGTTTGGATCGGCCTTGGCCAAAATATCCCCGGCCAATTGCTCGCGGATAAACTGGTCAAATGGCCTGTCTTCATTGAAGGCGCGAATGACAAAGTTGCGATAACGCCACGCATCGGCCACCGGCATGTCGGTGTTCTCGCCGGCGGTGTCCGCGTACCGGACGACGTCCAGCCAGTGCCGCCCCCAGCGTTCGCCGTAACGCTCCGAAGCCAACAACCGCTCGACCACGTGCGCAAACGCCCGAGGGGAAGGGTCCTCAAGAAAGGCGTCCACCTCAGCCGGGGTTGGCGGCAGGCCGGTGAGGTCGTAAGTCGCGCGGCGGATCAGCGTGCGTTTGTCCGCCTGGTCAAGAGGCGCCAACCCGGCGCCCTCCAGCTTAGCCAGCAAAAAACGATCCACCGCAGACCTTGGCCAAGCGCTATCACGCACACTCGGCACAGCCGGCGCGTCTGGTTTTTGGAATGACCAATGCGAACCGGCCCCAGCCTTCGCCTGGCCAAGCCCGGTATCGGCGGGGCCGCTGACCTGCAGCATCAGCATCGAGACCAGCAGGCAAGTAGTGAAAACCGAGCGCTTCATTCGTTAAAGGTCACCGGCGAGTCTACCTCCCACCTGCCGCACAGCAACCCAAATCGTTTACTTCCAGAGACGATCCTTGAGGGTGAATTCCAAATCACTAAGGTCATACCAGCGGAGTGCGCCGGATTCACTTTAATCCATCGATCTTGGCTTTGCTTGTTGTCATTTGAAATGAATTTTAAAACATTTTTAAAACTCCGAACTCAAAGAAGATGCTACCTAATTTGACACGAAAAATGTGATGCTTTTAGTTGCTCGGAAGAGCAGAAGTGAGTTACGCCCTTTTTTCGGGGTAGAAGTTGGTGGGTCGGGTGGGACTCGAACCCTCTCGTAGTCATATCCAATCATTCGCTTTAATGCGTAACCCTTTGCTGTCTATGTAGTTGATACAAACTACTTTCCTGTCATAAATTGCAAGAATACGAACCATTGCGAACTTCAAGTGGTCTGAATTAGTAGGGGGGAGGGGGTTAGCTAAATGGAAGACCGGAAGTATGTTAAAGGGTTGTTGTGTTTGGAAATTATTTTGTAAAAAAACTACTTCTCTTCAGCTTTCAATTCTTCACCCGTCTTGCCGCCGTGTTTGCGGAGGAGGTCGGCGGTTTCATCACCGGCATAATCTAGTGGTGTTTGGCCGTCATTATCCATCGCATTCACATCCGATCCTTTGGCAATTAGCAGTTCGGCGACTTCCTTGCGATCTTGGATAGTCGCCATATGCAAAGGAGTCCCTTCTCTATACGAATCATCCT
>Ga0115000_10004582_pt1 | contig 11303 bp, 6 predicted proteins | sample ArcticOcean_MG_C_6_FD_89690 | JGI IMG/M metagenome (GOLD analysis project Ga0115000, IMG submission 89690) | Marine microbial communities from western Arctic Ocean - ArcticOcean_MG_CB8_128 | ecosystem: Environmental > Aquatic > Marine > Oceanic | place: Arctic Ocean: Canada Basin | collected... | reverse complement strand
TACGATAACAAACTTTTCAAGTAACCTGTATAATAGCACATTCGCAGCTGCCTACTACCCGAACATTGTTATTACGGATACTAATGTCGAGGCCGCATTTGAGGCCCCTCCATCTGTCAAAGTAATGGGTGTTTTGAGCGGCTTATCTAACTCATGGTCACCGCCCGTAGGGTATACAAGAGGTAAGGTCGCTGCTGATGCTGTTGTGATAACCCAGACAGACATTCAGATAGAAAAAGCGTTTAATGCAGGAATAAACACGATAGCTCCTAACATAGGTGGTGTACCACCGTTTATAAGAAGTGAAAAAACACTCTCGTCAAACACAGCCAATGTCTTTTCTAGAATAAGTGTTAGGCGTCTCTTGTTAGAAATTAGAGGGACTGCAAGAAGACTTGCAAGGTCGACCCTCTTCGAGGGCCTTAACGCGACAACGATGAAAGAATACAAAAATACGCTCTCAGCTGAATTAGATGCTATAATAGCTCGCGGCGGCCTGACATCATACAAGATAATAATGGATACATCAAATACTACTCTCTTAGACAGTGCCGGCCAAGCCGTAGGTGTAATACCTGGTGTAAAATCGGTAAAGAGAGACAGGAAATTTAATATTATGAGGGCCAAGGTGTTACTAAAACTCAAAAATACTTCAGACTATGTTGTTCTAGACATTGAAGAAGACGGATAGTTTTACTTCTTTAAGCACATTTTTATAATGTCAAGTATCTTTGTTCTTAAGGCAGCCAATTTTCTATCCAGAATAAAGAGTTTACACATTATCTGATATGCTTAATTTTAGTACATGTCAAACATACAAGAGGTAACACACAGTGTCAAATGAATCAAGAGAGAGTAATCAAGTCTTCACAGGACAGCAGCCAGGCCAAGCACCCTCCGGTGGTTTCCAGACAGTCAATGTGATGAGAGATGACTTCGGGTTTGAAGTACCAGTAGATCTAGTACCTCTTCCGTCTAACGGAGTTATTTACCCCCCTGAGTCAGGTCTTTATAATAGAGAGACCTTAGAAATTAGAGCTATGACTGCTAAAGAAGAAGATATTCTAACTTCTAGAGCGCTAATTAAAAAGGGGACAGTTATTACTGAATTAATAAAGTCTTGTTTAACAGATAAGAACATTGATGTCCAATCGATGATATCTGGAGATAGAAATGCTATCATGACCGCGCTAAGAGTCACCGGCTACGGTTCAGACTATACTGTAGACGTCGAATGTCCAGAATGTTCTGTTAGACAAAAGCAAGAATTCTCGCTAACTGAACTACCAATTAAAAGGCTAGAAATAGCTCCTGTCTCTGAAGGAGCGAATCTTTTTGAGTTCGAGCTTCCTGTGACAAAAAAGAAAGTTCATTTTAAGTTCTTGACAGGTCGCGACGAACAAGAGATGAATCTTATTCAAGAGCGACGAAAGAAGCAAGGCCAAAAAACTGATTCACTTGTGACTACTAGGCTTATGCATTCTCTTGTTGCAGTAAATGGCATAAATGATAAAAACAAAATATCTACATTTATAAGAAACATGCCAGCCCGAGATTCTTTAGTTTTAAGAAAGTTTATCGATAAGAACGAGCCAGGGATCGAGATGAAAGCCTGGATGACTTGTGAGGAATGTGACGAACATACGGAGGTAAGGCTCCCTCTCGGGGCCTCGTTTTTTTGGCCTGACGCCGACTGATAAGGAAATATTCCTAGACCAGATCTGGACCCTGATGTACTATGCAGGTTTCACATTCACAGAAGCCTATAGGCTTCCAATCTGGCAAAGAGTCTGGTTTATACAGCGGACTTCACAAGAGTTCCAAAAGCAATCTGAAAACAATCCCGACGGCCATGCTGAGACTAGAGCGTCTCATCTTAACAATCCTGAGCAGAGAGCCTTATCGGGTAAGAGTAACCCGCACTCTCCCTCAAGGCTGCGAAGATTTACTTAGAATAACTGCTTTCGTACACTTACTAGACAGTATAATTACTACAGAAGGTAAGGTAGTATAGTATAATGGCAGATCTTGGCAGACAACTAGAAATACAGAACCAAATTAATAAGGTTCTCGCTAATAGAAAAGTCCTTCTAGACCAGAACGCGGCCGCTCTGTCTAAGCAAGCCAGAATTGCCAAAGAGCTCTGTAAGGCAATGGAATGTGAGGGCTTAGATACTCTCGAACAAAACCTCAATGATATCAACAGAGCAGCTAAAAAGGCAGGCGAAGGCGCAAAGCAGGCCGGCGCCGGCATGGAGAATATGAACGAGGCTGCCAGAGATTCAGCCGAGGACATGAAGGGATTAAATAAAGAGCTAATCGCTGTAGGTGCGGGTATTGGATTCTTAAAGGGGCTGCAAAAAGGCTTTAAGAATATGGGCAATATCATCAAAGGCGCCTTCAAGATGATTAAAAATATTACAGTCGCATTTTTTAACATGGGAAAGGCGATACTAAGCCTTCCGTTTAAAATCTTTTCCGGCCTTATAGAAATGTCTCAAGAGATAGGCTCTCCTGCTTTTTTGCAAGCGTTAGAAGAAGTTAGAAAAACTTTTGGAGACATTGCGACAGGATCCGGCGCTGCACTTAGAAATTCTGTCAAAGAAATGAGACAAGAGTTTGGAGGTCTTAGTAAAGCCACAGCGCTCACAGGATTAAGTTTCGGCCGCGTTTTTGGGTACGGACCTGAAGGAAACGCTGCAGCCTTAAAGTTCAATGCTGAGATGGCCACAGAATTAGGTGGCTCCTACCATGGAATGATGAAAGAAATAAAAGGCTCCTATTCAGAGCTTGCCTATTATAGAAAAGGTCTTGGACTTACTAGTAAGGCTCAAGGTCTTATGATGAAGCAAGCCTATAAGAGCGGCGAAGATATCATGGGCTTTCAGAAGAAGTTTGCCCAGGTAGCAATCCATATCGGTAATACCACAGAGTACTCTGCCAAAGAAATAGGCTCTACCATGGGCGCGATGTTTGAGGACGTGAAAAACTTCGGTTCGTTTTCACATAAGCAGCTCGGTGCTATGACGCTTGCCACTAAAAAGCTAGGCATGGAGACCAAAGACCTCGTTGGAATCATGGACGGATTTGATAGTTTCTCAACAGCTTCGAAAAATGTAGCGACCTTGAGGAGACAGTTTGGACTCAACTTAGACGTGATGAAAATGCACGCAGAAGAAGATCCAGTCAAAAGAATCCAAATGATTCAAAAAGAAGCATTGAGAACCGGGTTTGATGTCAATAAATTAGGCCGCCGACAACTTAAAGCCCTTGCTGGGTCTGTCAATATGGGTGAAGCTGAAGTTAAAAACATGCTTCAAAAGAAAAACCTGACGATGGATTACGATAAGATTCAAAAGAAGGTAGGCAAGGGTGATAAGAAGAAGCTGAGTACAGCGCAGGTAATGCTTAAGCTTTCAAAGCAGATTGAAAGGATCTTTGGTCAAGGCAGCAAAAAATATACAGGCTTCTTTGATGCTCTTGGTCAAGGCTTTACACGTGGTGTAAAGAGATCAATGCCGTTTAGAAATGCAATGCGAAACATTAGGAAGAGTCTAAGACTAACGGATTTCGCAGGCCGAGATCTAGGAAGAAACTTTGTCAAGTATTTCCCAGGAGTGAAAAAACTCCTCGGAGCAATTGAAGACTTCTTTAATCCTGCGAAACTATTACCAGCATTGACAGCTATTAATAGAGAATTTAAGCGTTTCTTTATCTCACTCCGCGGAGGAGACATAGAGGGCTCGATGGATACCCTTGGAAAAAACTCCTTGGGGATCTTGAAACAATATTTTGGAGGAAAAGGCGAAGCAGTTGAAATGTTCAAAGAATCTTTCCTGACTATCGGAAAGATCATTGGCAATATAAAGCTGATCTTAATGAGAAAAGCTGTTGAGGCTGCCTCTGAGACAATCAATAAGTTTACCGACGGCCTAACTGTGTTTCTTGATTACGGGCTAGGGCCTCAATTTGGAAAGGCAGGCTCAAAAGCCGGAGAAATGTTCGGAGATAACTTTGGAAAGGTAATTGGCGCAGTTAAGTTTAATCTATTGCCCGCACTCGAAAGAGCAATACCTCAGCTATGGAAGGGCGTCCAGCGCATGATGAAAGCCATCAAAGGATTCATCTTTGACAATAAAGAAGTGATTTTCGAAGCAATTAAAGATACAATGATGTTTGTCTTTAAAATGAAATTTGAATTTCTTAAGTTCGCCGGCAAGACCCTGATGGAAGAGCCTATTGCAGGTATGGTGATGATGGCACCGCTTTTAGGGCCTGCTATTGGCGGCGCGCTCATGATGGCATTTAAGACAGGTATTGGTTCGATGGCTTTTCCGTATCTTGCCTCCAGAGTGTCAAAAACTTTTGCATCTCACTTGGCAAGGTCTAAAACAGCTGGACCCTTGGCCAAGTCATTCGGCTCGATGGGACGTCGGGCAGCCACCGGCAAAGGCGGATTTTTAAGCTCCATGGGCAAAAAGCTTGCTTCTGGTATGGGCAAAGGAAGTAAGTTTGCCGGTGTCCTCAGCAAGGGTTCTAGGATCCTCGGCAAATTCGGACCTTGGGCGGCTCTCGGTGTAGCCGCGGTGTCCGGGATCATGAAAGGAATGGACACAAAAGGCCCGGCATCGAGAAAGTGGAAAGAAGGAGGAAAAGCTTTCGCTGGATCTCTGCTTAGTGGTGTCACATTCGGTCTCATCGACGGCCAGGGTGCCATGGAAGCGGTCTTCGGAAAGTACTTCTCAGATCCGATCCAACAAGCGCAGTACGATCTGACACGATCTTCTGACAAGACAGCTCAAGCCATCGGGCTGCACTCTCAGAAAGCTCTAGAGTCAGCGTCGAATTATCAAAATTACGTTGATTATATGAAGACCGCAGCATCGGAAGCCGCGAAACTCGGTGATGGCGGTGTTCTCGGCGAAGCAGATTTGGAATTCGCTCTGTTGGAGCAGACCCTGCAGGCCCGTCAGACCCTTGAGATGAAGTCTCTAGAGGCATCCGTCAAAGCCAACACCAAACATGCCGACGGGATCGTCAGCCTCCGCGACGAGCAGATGCATCAAACTTGGGGGGCCCAGAGTCACAACGCCAAAACCATGGCATACCTCAAGTCGCAGCAATTCGAAGAAGACAAGCAACGGATGTCAAAGCAGGCCAGGGACATCCTCGCCATCCAGCTGCGGACTGGCGATGTTATGGACGAACAAAGCGGCATGATCATCCGCCGCGCAGGGAACGTGAACCACTCCTTGAATCCGATTATCCACGAGCTCGAAAAGGACATGGAACGAGACAAAAATAGAATGGCAAACATCGAATCCGGCCGCGCGATGTTTAATGACATGTTGGCAGCCGGCGGAACAAAACGGGTCAATGATTATTTAGCCTACGCTTCTAGAGAAATAGACGTTCTGGAGAAGAGCGGAAATGAGAACAACATTGCCCTCGCAAAAACTCGAAGAGCGGCAATGGAGGAACTTGCTAAGACGCTAACTTCACACAATATAGAAGTCACCGAGTCAATAGCTGGCGCAAATTACAAAGCAGAAGAAGAAGCGTTTATAAAGAAGTACGCCGGCGAACATGCCAAGATGGTCAACGGAATCCAGATTTCCGAAGATGTGCTCAGAGCCCAAGCCCGGATGCAAGTTGATAGAGCAGTAGCCTCAGGTCGTATGGATCTTTTGATATCACAGGAAGGCGGCGCCGCCATTACCAAGGCAATGAAAGCAGGAGGTGTCGGATCCAGGCTCACCGATGGACAAACCGAACAGCTTAAGGAATTGGAAGCTGCTGCAACAACTGTCGAAAGAATAAAGGCTGTAGCCAACATCCCGAAAGAGCTGAAGAAACTACAAAAGACGATGGGAGGAATAAGCAATGAGCAGATAGCCGCAGATGTTGATGCGTTGGTCATCACTGCAGTAGGCCTGGGCAAAGCTGTAAACAAAGCTGTTAAGAAACACATGAGTGATGATACTGTATATAAGGCATTAGATACCACCTTGGTAGCCCAGATGGAAAGCGTCAAGTCAATCCGAATGGTGCTTAATGAGGTTATTGGAAAGCCTATTCCCGGAGCGGCAAAACAACAGGGACGCATTGACCTGATTGAATATGGGGTCACCAGCATTGGGACGATGTTAGGATTTATCAGCGAGTCTCCTTTTAATCCTACCGCGGTCAACGCAATTATTGGTGATCTGACCACCATTCTGCCTAATATCACAAATGGAATATTTGGAGCATTCCCAGATAACATGAAAGATAAAGTCGCAAAGGCCAGAACAGCTGTCTCCGAAGTTGAGAGAATGATTGATCACTTCTCCACCGGCAAAGGAGCCACAAAGATTAAAGTCGCCGCGGACTTGGCTAAGGCTATTAACAAGCGAGGATCCCTCAAAATCAGCCACTCCGGACTGAAAGTAAATGCTCACTTTACATTAAATGTTAACGCTAAGGACTTTGTTGGAGAAATGATCCAGGTGAAAAATATTACAGGGGCACCCGGCAGACAACTTGCCACCAAAAAAGCCGACGGGAAATAACACCGAAGTGACCTCACTAAAAGGAATTATGGAGAGATGAAATGACAAGAGAAGAAGCAATTAAAGAGTTTGAAGAACAGAAGCAAATTCCAGGCACCCCGGCACACTCGATGTGCCATATGCTAAAAACTGCTCACCCTATAACACAACAAAAGTTTGAAGAAAAAGCCATAAATATGCTAATTATGGGATCTAAGTTCGCATCTGAGATGACAAAAGCTGGAAACGATCCGGAGAAAAGAGCAAAGCTCGTAGTTGCCATTCAAGAAGCGTCTTCAGGAATTATAAAAAATCAGAGTGATGATGATGATCTACCTGAAGATCTTTTTAACGCAAAGGATCTATAGAAAATGCCTAAGAAAACTCTGGGAGAGTATCTAAAAGATCAGGCGTCTATTGGCGACACCCCTACTTCTCACGAAGGCGACACAGACGCGTCCATCGCAACTGATCTCTACGCTGCCGGCTTTCCTAGTCAAGATATATCTGAGGCTACTCCTGGCAGTCCGATTCCAACAACTCCCGCTGAAGGATCAAGCCAACCGCCTAGTCCTCTAGACGCCGAGTCAGACTTATCACTTGACGCAAGGCAGATCTTAGCAGGATATGCTCATGCTAATTTAAGCGTTAACCAAAATTATCCAAGAGAGACACTAGGGACTGCTACAGGTCACAAGCGTCTTTCATCGTGGGCACCAACTACAGACGGTGATGATGATGGCGGCAGGGTCCATTTAGACGCCTTTATAGGGAGTGAGCCCGACGATGGCCTGGTCGACGGGCCGCTAAGAGCACACTTTGACAAAACATCCTTCTTCCCGCCGGACCAGTTGACGAACATTCTGACCAAGCAGGGCGTAAGCCCTGCCGACGAGTCTAGGAAAAACCCCAACACCTTATTAAGAGATATAAAGGGTTTTCCAGATGATCAAGGAGGCACACATTTTGGAACGGTACAGGACACACTAAAGAAGGTCGATGTCCCAGCCTCCGACTCCGAAGGAGGCTCTGACACAATTGGCTTTTACACGCAGCAGATTCTAGAGTCCTTAAATAGATTCACCCCTAGCGAGAAAACTCCTTTTCTTTCTCCTACTGGCGATGACATAGGCGAGGCGCGCCTTACGAAAGGCCTGTACACACTCCAGTCTGGCAAGATGGGATCGTACGACAAAGACGCCAATCAAGTCACAGTTGCTGATCTCCGCCGTGCGGCCTTAGAAATCCTACATAAAGCACAGAATTATAGTTCTGACGACGCCCAATCTGTTGCTGATGCTATCTCGAAAGAAGGCGATGTTTTCAACCAGACAGCAGAGCTAATGTACCTCACTCCTCACGGAACTCAGATGGGGTTTAGCACCGTTGCAGTAGACAACTTAAAGCTCAGACACACGATGGCAGTGGATGCCTTAGGGTTTGACCCTAAAGGTGCAGAGTCTTTATTAGACACTGATAGTTTTTCAACAACACTCGGCGGCGGCGGAGATCTTAGAGAGATATCCAATGGAGACAGCAAGGCATTGACACTTTTGACGAGATCCCGCAATGCCTATACATACGGTACAATGAACTCACCAACAGAGCAGTTCGGTGGGATAACTCCTTGGGGCATGATCTGGCCGACAATTTTTTCACTCATAGGTCTTTTTCTCTTTGGACTTTTGATAGGTGCGTTTATGTCGGGATTTGGGACAACTAAATCACCGGTGATCGACGCTGAAAATCCTTCTTCTTATGCTTTCGGATCGAACAGTGTGTACGGAACAGACATCGGACAAATGTTTCTACAGCTCTTTGGAATCCCGAGAACAGGCGGAGCTTCATGGCTCGCAGTCTCGCGTGGAGTAATGATCTTTTATGGGTTAGACAAACCGGCCGGCCCACTCTTCATTCCGGATATTGACGCACTTTTTAATATTCTTTTAGCACCAGGTTATTATGCTGTTGTATCAAAAAGAATTTTGCAAGATTTCGAACAAATAAACACAGCGTTTTCTGCGATCGGCGGCGCCTCAATTCCACAAGGCGCGCTCACAACCCTACTAGGAGCAGTCGAAGCCCTAGCGTCTTCTTTTACTTTAAGATTCTTCTTTATAATGGCATCGATAGGACACCAGGCTGAGAAGGAGAAAGTTTCCCCAGGAGGAATAGCCCACGCAGGTGCAAATGTTATTCCACTCACTAAACAGCGCTCGGAAGGAAAGCTCTGGGCGGGAAACAGAAATTCTTTGTCACGTTGGCATGTCCCCGGCGAATCACGAGTAGTAAGCCCGCTGTCTATGTTTTTGCATAACTCTGTACTGTTAAGCACAGAAGGAAATCAGTATATCCCAGAAGGTAGTAAAGCCGGCATAGTAACCATCGCAGGTGTCGACAAGATGGCCGGCCCAAGAATCTCCGCTGCGAGGGTGAAACAAGTAGAAGATCTTATCGATGCTGAATACATGCCGTTCTCTCTACACGACTTGAGAACAAATGAAGTAATATCACTTCCTGCATTCATAAACTCAGTGTCTGACGACTTTAATTCTGAGTATGCGTCGTCTCATGGGTTTGGAAGAACTGATCCTGTAATGTCTTATAACAAAACTACAAGATCGATTGCATTGAATTTTTCTTTAGTCGCACAAAGTGCCGATGACCATGAGTATATGTGGTATGTTGTAAATAAAATTGTGTCTATGGTGTACCCACAAAGAGACGCCGGCCGAAAAAGATATAATCCCGAAGACGGAAAGCCGTTTATTCAACCTTTCTCACAAACTATTTCTGCCAGTCCTGTCATAAGAATTCGTTTAGGGGATACAATACACTCAAACAGCTCCAATCATGCCATGAGACAGATTTTTGGAGGGCAAGCTGTTCTCACGGAGGCCGCACCCACCGGCACAGGCGCACTATCCGAGGAGAGCAAAAAAGCAAGAACCCACTTCGTCTTCCTCCGGGACCAGATGAGGAAAATCGCCGCGGCCTATCTGCAGATTCAGAAGTTGAAAGCATGGGGCGCGCTAGCCACCAACAAAGACGCCGACGAGGATCACACCCAGTTCGGTGCACTCCTCTTGAATAAAGGTCACTCTTGTGCGGTCGAGATTGACTCAAAGTTCTACCCATTCACGACCCAGTATAGACGGGAGGTGGCCATCAATGGGTTGGAAAAGAGCAGTGAGCCTGCTAAGGAGGTGAAAGATCCTGGCGATGATGGCACGAGCACATTAATACAAAAAGGCGTGTTTGTTGGAGAGTTTTCTCTTCAAGACGAAGTCGATGCATACGCTTACGGAGGCCACGCGCTATTGTCAGCTTATCGTGCTTCTACAAAAAGTGTTTTTCCTCCTCCTCCGATCGGCGACGCTCCGACTCTTAAGATCTTTGTCAGAGGAGACGGGAAGAACAAGCCCACCTTCCTTACTGGCACCACCGCTGAGGATCTAGACGCTCTGTGGAAGGAAAACTCGGAAGGCTTCGCGGCATTTTACGCAATGAAGCTTGTGAATAATGGTGAAGCCGATGTAAACCCATCGCCGTCCTTCTACGATGACATAATGAAAACAATCGACGACACCGGCGGCGAAGGACGAGACGTAGACGAGATAAATGAGTTCTTGAGCCCAAAAAATAACTCTTTTGTAAGAGCAATTAGCACTGCATCAGGCCGCGGCCTCGCCGGAGTCATAACTTCTTTGTCTCTGGACTATGGAAACAACACATGGGGAACTACATTTGATGAAGGTTCTTATTCGAAGAGTCTTCGAGCGCCTAAAAAAGTTGATATTAACATAAGCTTTTCACCGATGCATGACTTCCCGTTAGGGCTGAATCACATGGGAGAAATGTTTGCGCCATCCCATCCAGTCGGAGGGCTGTCCTATCTGACACTAGGCAATAACTTAGAAGAGGTGGGCACCCCGTCTGAACTTGGTGCCGCCAATCCACAAAGGTTGGCAGATATTAAAGAACAAGCAATGAGAGCGGTGTCCACTTTGCCCGACACAGACGATCCTGCTGAACCATCCCTTCCGTTCTAATTAAGGAGACAACTTTATGCCGTCAAGATATAGAAACGACACCGCCACCCGCGGAGGCAAGGCAATCAGATCCGCCGCCGCTGTAAACAGAATAAGAAAGGCAATAAGGACAGGAAGGATATCCTATAGAACTGTCTCTATTAAACAGGGTCAACGCCTTGATCACTTCGCTCAAGAACTCTACGGCGACGGAAGAATGTGGTGGGTATTAGCTGCTTGTAGTAATATCGGATGGGCACTACAACTGCCTCCAGGTACTCTAGTAAACATCCCAACAGACTTAAGTCAGGTACTTGATTTAACATAATGAAAAACGCAAATACAAAAGCTATACAAGATGTCATAAGAAAGTTAGGCCGTTGGTACGGTATTCAAGCAAGCTCTCCTTTTGAATCCTTTTTTTCATCTATTAGAAAAACAGATGGCGCGGGAACAAACGACCCAACCATGATATCGCCTCTGTTCTCAGATGCAGCTGTCGGAGACGTGATAGGAGCCGCACTTGCATCACTTGTAGATCAGTCTACGTCAATCCCGTCAACGGACGCCATAATGAAAGGCCTCAGTGCGATCTGGAGTTCACCCGAGGCCCCTGAAGGTGACCCCAATGCCCCGGGCCTACCGGTAATAATAACACCCTATGACTCAACGTTCGGAGAGTCCGTAGGCACAGCGATCGGGGTCAACAAAGGCTACAAAGATCCTGCGCCTCAAGGCTACG
>Ga0115000_10004580_pt1 | contig 11304 bp, 8 predicted proteins | sample ArcticOcean_MG_C_6_FD_89690 | JGI IMG/M metagenome (GOLD analysis project Ga0115000, IMG submission 89690) | Marine microbial communities from western Arctic Ocean - ArcticOcean_MG_CB8_128 | ecosystem: Environmental > Aquatic > Marine > Oceanic | place: Arctic Ocean: Canada Basin | collected... | reverse complement strand
GGCGTCGAATCCGTCTTCGGAGTAGCAGATGTTGTGATCCCCGTACGAGGCGTGAAACAAGTACGTATCTCCTGGGGTGACGGAAATCTCAAAGTATCCCAAAACGTCGGCGGTGTATTCGTCCGCTTCTTCGTAAGTACACCAACCATCGTTTCCACATTGTTGCTTGTAGGCGCTAATCACCGCGTACGGTAAACCGCACACAACGTCAGATGTTCTATTATCAGGGAAACGGACCATACCTGAAACGGTCACGACGGTGTTGTCCTGTATGGCAACCCCGGCGATAGAAAGATGAGAAATCTTCGTAATCGTTTCGCTCTGTTCGGTATCGTAACCTTCGTCCTCGGTGTTGAAAACGTGAACCACGTCGTACAGTTGCTCCGTTGCGATCAATTTGAGATTCACAGAAGCAATAGGAAATGACGCAGATAAAAGAGCATCGAATCCAGAAACTTGCGAGGAAACCTCGTCACCAGACAAAACAATTCGACCGGCATCGTTGGTGCGAACGACCATAGGAATAATCGCTGGGTTGATTTCCGGTTCATCGTCAACGCCGAGAGTCGCGAGAACATCAAAGTCAGTAGAATCAGTAGAACTGCTTGGCGAAGCAAACGAAAAATTGGAATATGATGCCGTAACGTTTTCGTACCATATTTGCCACGACGTTGTGGTAACTGGCATGGTAGTGTTTGGGTTCGGCGCCGCCGCGATGGCGGATTGGCCGGTTGTCGTCGCGAGATCGCTCGCAGAGAAAGTTGTTAAATAATTCGTTTCAACGAGGGGATAAACGAGCCACGGCGTTCCAACTACAGAACCGCTGTGAAACGCAGCAACCACGTTCATAAACTCGGTCGAACTCAAATCACCACTTTAATCTAGATCGAACGTGTTCCAAAACGCATCCGGGATCACAATAAATGCGTCTACGTACTCCAATCTCGCCGCGGCGTAGACGGAGAATTCCTCCTTTGATACAGCCGTGCTGTTATCGACGTCCGTATCGATAAATGGACTCGGCGGTGGGCTCGGTATTGGTGGTGGACTTGGCGAAGGTGGTGGTGGACTTGGCGAAGGTGGTGGCGGACTCGGCGGTGGGCTCGGCGGACTTGGCGGTGGCGGACTCGGCGGTGGGCTCGGTGGTGGTGGGCTCGATGATGAAGGCTGACTTGGGTCGTAAAGATATGCAACGTCACTAGCGCTCAGCGCTTCTGTGTATCCTCTCGAGTACTCAATTTCACCATAGAATCCAAAAAATCTACTCCAATCTGGTCCGTAGTTTCTACCAATGAGTAAATTCGTGTTCGATCCGCTGTACGCATACGTGTTTCCAGGTCCAGTCGCTTTAAGTGCTCCGTCGACGTAGATACTTTTCGTGTACGAGCCTGAGTTTTCGTAGGTAAACACCAGATGGTACCACGTGTCCAATTCCGGATTCCAGCCACTATGGAGATCATCGTCTCGGAGACCAAACATTAATCCTTGACTTGTATCTGAAACCCCGATATGCAAACCTTGACTCGTCGAGGGTGTTCCGTGTCCAAAAAGCCATTGGCTCGTAGTACGGCTGGTGAATTTCGCATAAATTTCTAACGTGAAACCATCAAGTGTCCGTAAATCGACTTTAGAGGTCTTAATGACGTATGCAGTATATACTTTTCTGTTACACGTACTCTTGAATGCACTTGTAGTCGATCCGCTGAAACAACCGTAGGTGCTCATATACGCGTCCCCGATGGAAACATCCGAGGAAGATGTGTCTTTGATAGTGGTTCCGGAGATGGACGAAGGGAGATACTCAAACATCATGGTGTTGGCATCATAGCCGAGAGAAGCAACTTTTTCATTTTTTCCGAGAAGAGAAGCTTCAAAAACCGCAGATCCAGTGCACTCTAGCGTTACTAAAACAGCATCCGGCACGACGATAGAAGTGTCCGTTTCGTTGGCCACAGTCTGAAAAAGAGTGCTGTCGCTTCGATCAAAAACGACCGTCTTGAACGCCATGACGCCAACTTTTGCGTTTTTCGAAGTCGCTCCATTCTCTTCCGTAATTTCAATCTCGAAATTGCCGTCGTCGTCCGAAAAACCTGAATAAGGACACGTGATTTCCGAACCCGTAACGAAGACTTCGGCGATGGATTGAGTCGAACTTTCGCCGGAAAGTACGGTGATATATTGTCCAGAAAAACTGGAGATGTGTGTTCCGACGCACGAGTATTTAATGCACACGTTTCCATCCGCGACTGAAGATATCTCGTCTTCGATGCACATATTCCCGGTATTCCCCGCGTCGTCGGGATCGTCGTATTCCATGACTCGAACAATAAACTCAGGCGCCGTCGTTAAATCTGTTGTGCTCGCGACGCACACGCTCACAGACGAAACTGACGAGAAAATATTCAAATCAATCTTCAAATGTTCCGCATTGTCGAGCTCGACGGAGGTGCCGGTTTGAGTGTCCGTGACCTTGTAAGCGTCACTGATTCGATCGCTGTTCGAGTGCACGACGTACGTATATGAAGCTAAACTCGGACTTTCTGCATCTGACACGGTACCGACAGACGTATCAGAGCTCGTTGTCGAGGATTTGAGCCGCGAACAAACGCGCACGTTTGGCACCGCGACGTCCGATTCGCCTGCCAAAATTTCGCCCTCGACCACGCCGTACCAAGGCACCGTAAACGTGAACGCGTCCGAATCGATGTTCAAAACAGAATCCGTCGGGTATTTCGTACGAATGGCGTATTCCCAAACGTCACCAGGAACCTTCGCAGCTTCGTAGTCCGCAAAAGTCATGGAATTGAACGATGAGGCGCAACCGCTGATATCGGAATCGATCAAAACAATCGACTCGTACGTTCCAACTGCGCTGCCGTCCACAACTTGCCTGCGAAGAACTTCAAAAGAGCTCTCTCCCAACGCCGTGTCTCTGAACTGAAAAGTAAACCCTTTCGTAGACGCAGACGTGGTTAAATCAATCGCCAAACCGTTATAGAATAAACCCGTGACGCAAGGGGGTGTAAAGCCACTCGTCGCTTGGGTCGCAACCGCGTAGTTCAAAACGACGCAATAGATTCTTCGAGATTGCGGCGATGCGTACGCTCTGTTCGCGCACAACTCGCTCCTTCCGCAATTGTATATAGAAGAAATGTGTAATTCATGAACGAATCCGCTGTAAATGCGAGCGTCGTCGTAGACGTACGAACTCGACGTGTAGGCGGAGTTGAATAAAGTTTTCGTCGTCGAAGTCATTCCGAATGGTAAATCCATCAGAGTATTTGTCCAAGTTCCGGCGACTATAGTCGCAGCAGACACACCATTTTCGTAAATCGTCAAACCATAAATATTGTTGGAAACCATCGCAACGTGATGCCACGAATTTGTCGACAGCGCCGTTGCAGACGAGATTTCGCAGAGACCGTCTCCGTCACCGCACGTCTGAGTGCAACCTCCATTGCTGTTGTCTGAAATGACGAGACCGCCGCTCAATTTCGCATCTGTTCCCAGCGTAAAGTGGATTTCTTTCTTGCACGAACTGCCGGTTACTGATGTTGAGTAGATGACATCCGCATTCCCCGTATCACTACTACTTCGATAGATCCACGTCATGATCGCGCTATTGGCCATCTCGTTTGTGTTGGCAAACTCATAGCCAGATGATGATGTCGACATTTTCAAACACTTGACGCCATCGCCGCACGTCTCGAATGAATCGTATCCAGTTAAAGTTGTCGTAGTATCGTCCGCACTAGCCGAATTCGACATGTCGTCGTCAAACAAGAAGTGCGCGATCAAACTCACTTCGCTGTCTCCGGTTCCCATTGAAGGTCTCGAGTCAGTGAGTGATGTTGGGATACCTCCTGTATCAGAACCAACGTACTTTGCGAATAAGCGAGCATCAGAATACACACACATGTAATCAGAGTTGTCGACGGGCGGAGTGTTGTACGCCCACTTGACGGTGACGAGCTCTTTTGCCGCCGCGCAACTATTCAAAGTCGTCGACGTTGAATCAGCGTTTGTGCATGAATCCGGGTACGTGATAGAAGTCATGTACACATCACTCGAGCCAGTCACAGCTTTCTCGTAGCAATTAAACGGCAACGCGTCGCTGTTCATGATGTCGCTCAAAGTGAGATTGCTGTACCCACTTTCGCCGATTTCATTCGTTAAATGCGAAACGTCGGCGTCGTGTCTCAAAAACGCGTCGTGAATTTCGTCGTAAGCGAGCTTCCTGTCGCGCGGATTCGTATCGTACTTTCAAAACACCATTTCTTTGACGTAATCTACGGTATCACAGTCGTTAATCGAAAGAAAATCAGGCGAAGATAACAAAAAAGATTTTTCAAAAGGAACCGTTGAAAGACTCAACCAGTCCGAGCACCCTTCCTCGACGACGAATTCGTGCAACGTTTGTTCTCCAGTGGTGATTTCGGGAGCTTTCGTGACGCCGTCAGCCATCAACCAATAGCATTCGTACTTGATTTGGTACGTTCCAGTCACTAACTCGTTACTCGCATCAGTCATCGTCAGGGTAAACTTATAATCGTCCGCTTTCGTAGAGTCGTAAAAATTCGTCCACTTTTTACACGGCAAATAACTACCAGACGTTGCGTACGTGCACGAAGTATCCGTAGAACTCGACGCAACGTAGGCGTCGCATTGCAAACCTTTTGCTGTATTTGCATTGACAAGGAAAGGGGATCCCAAGCAGTTCGTCACGTCTGAACAGTCGTTATCTGAGACGGTGATTTGAAAATCAAACTCGCGATCCGTTACTTGTAACGCTTGCACGCCAATAGCTACCGTCGGCACACCGTTGCTTCCCGGCGGCGGTGGCGACGGCGGAGGCAACGGTGGTGGCGACGGCGGTGACGGTGGAGGAGGACACGCTTGAGTATTACAAGATTCCTCCTTCGTATCCGATTCGATGGTTGAGTCATACGTAAACTCGCATCTACGCATTCTTTCGTCTTTCGTTTCGCAGCTGGTGATTCTCTTGAAGTTGTAAAGATACCTTTTCTTCTGTATTCCACCTCCGCAGTCTTTCGAGCATCCGCCGTCGTTATGCCACGCCCAGTCTTTTTTAATACCCGCCCAACCATTGCGCTCTTCCCAATCTTTACCAGCGCAATCCCCTTCTTTTTTGTGACTGTACGTTGCCGTACAACCCGTGCCATCGCGGCCTTTCCAACCGGCTTCGATGGAATTTGGAAGCTGAATCAAGCACGCGAGCGCCGCGAAAAAGCACGCGGTGAACGAAAACGAATGACGACGAGGCACGACGACGACGCAACGATTCTTCTTTTCGACCTCTCGCTCTTTCGTTCATCATCATTACCACGCAATAAAAGCGTGTATTTTTTTCAGATAAAAAAAAGTTCTGTGGTGTCTCCTGTCAGTGACTGTACAAGTGTTGGTGTGAGAAATTTTGATGTACAAAAAGCCGCGTGCGCGAGTGCGCAATTCCATCTCTCCGGCGCGCGCGCGTTTAAGAGAGGAAGAGATACACACACACACACGCAGAGATAAACATATAGATAAATAAATACAGATGAGAAATACAGAGATATAACGAGAGAGATAACACGCGCACGCACATAAATGCGAGGACGAAAAGATTTTCAACGCCCCATCGGGGACACACCGGCGCACCTTTTACTACTTGTTCCCGATGATTTAAAAACAAAACGAGAAACTTCCTTTCCGACGACGAAACGTCAGTCAGTCAGCGCGATGAGCAACAACAGAACACCAGCAAAAGCGCTCTCTTTTTTACCTTCTTCTTTGTATTCTTCTTCTGTTTTTAAGGAGACGAATGTATACATTTATATAAGCGCAGAGAGGCAGGCAGCGCGTGCTTTTTTGTGGAAACTTTTTCTTCGGTTCCCACCGCCTGTATGGTTTAAGAAAGAAGAAGAAGAAAACGAAAAGAAGATGAGACGGAGACCGTTCAAGTCATACGAGAGATCATGATCCATAAAAAGCACATTTTTTCTCTTTGACGCCACTTTCCACGTCCACACGTCCGAGTTGTGGGATATGTTTGGCCATTTGTAACGTCGCGAACGAATGTTGCGCAACGTTCGCATCGTCGCTCGTCGCGTAGTATTCTCTTTCTTTCTTTCTTTCTTTCTTTCTTTCGCGAAAGATGATGTGAAACTCTTTTATTACAAAAACGTTTTGATTCTTTAGAAACCATTTAGTAGAAACCATCATCGTATAATAGTACTCTTTCGCTCTCACTCATACAACGCATGGCTTTTGGCTTCCGTATTTGTCAAAATGTCCCTCTCCAACCAATTCTTCTATCGTTACGAAACCCTGGATTGTGTCTCTTTCACCATTTCCAATATTCTCAACGCCGTGCCAACTCGACCGGCACGGAGCTAACGCAAACACTACGTTTGGTACGAATGGGATGCTCTCCACTTCCTCAAAATCATTGAAATTTTTAGACGGCGTTGAAGTACTACGCGGGTATCTACTACCGTCGTCTCTTTTATTCTTTGAAGCATATATTCTCGTACCAACCGACGTATTTGATGTCTCTGGAAATGCCAAATAATACAGTATCGACACTGCCTTCTCGTTCGTATCTGTATGCGGAGGTATCGAAAATCCAGACGTATCTCTCGTCAGGTCAAGTCGATGATTCAATCTTACGTTTTGCAACACGCGTTCGACTTTCATGCCGCCAAATCTCGTCTCCATCGTCGCTCCAAATTTTCTCACGTACGCATTTTTCACCTCGTCACTTCCCAACGCTCGCGATAAATGACCCCAAAACGACGGTTCCTTCGCTTTCACCTTACCGAATTTATCAATCAGAGGTATGGAGTTGCGCCCCGGCCAATTTTCCATCGGTACGTACTTAAGATTTTCGGTATCGTTCGCCAGATGACGCAGAACGCACGCGTACACGCGTTCGGAGAATATACCTTCAACGAAGACGTGCGAGAACGGGACGTGCTTGATCTGTGCGGTTTTAATCTTTTCGACGACTCTTTGCTCCACTCTTTGAAAGTCTATTTTTTCATACGAACAGTTTATTTCCTCAGAAAGACCTTCGCTCTTCTTCATCAGTCCTGTGTTAAAGTCTCTTTCTGTACCATCATTCTTCTTGAGAAAGACGAACGTGATGAGAAGGACGAAAATCCAAACGCTGAGAACAACGAGAGGACCGGTGATTACTTTATCGAGCACGCGGTGGTGAAAGTACCCGATCGTTTTCCAAAACTCCTTGTTGTTCGGCATGATGACTTTCTTCTCTTCGACGCATGTGAATTTCTCCTCGGGAAAAAAGAAAACGAATCTCTACTTATACGATCTGTTTCTATTTCTTTACACCATTAATGGCGATATTACCGACGGGACGTGCTACGAGGTTCACTACTTCTGTCGAAGCTTCTTCTTTTAAGCGTGCGTTTGATCACGAATACTACTGTATTCTCGTGAATGTACCCAAAGTGTTGTTTGTTCCGCGTTAAAAAAGTGCGGAGGAGGGTTCGTCTGTCGACCTTAGAAAAGTCAACAAAACTCGCAGTCAGCGGTCTGTTATTTGGAACTCAAAAAGTATCATTCGGAGTTGATCAAATCGTACGAAAAGTCTCTAGATGGTACGAGAGTAGACACGCGCGCGTCTCTGTGCGGAAAATGGGTACATTTCACGAAGCGTACCGTCACGTTCGATGGGATGTTGCAGAGTTGGCCATTTTTGGTCAATTAAGTTGGAGAGCGGTGGAAAATACGGGCAAAAAACAACCTCTGCGTTTTTCGAGCGCTCGCAAAGTGCGTCACGTCTACGTCGCGATGGAACTCGACTTGAAAATTGGCACGCGTAACACTCGTAACAGTTTGTGTCTTTGATTGCATTTTTAGCGATATTCACACACACACGTAGAAGATATACACACAAAACAAGTAAAAAGGAGCGTTTTCACCTATGTTGTACTATCTCTACATCTGTATCTACATACCAGTCGCATTGATTCTAGAGCTGAAAATTCACACGAAGAACATAAACACGTACACGTACACGCGCACGAATTTTCAGGAGCGTTTAGAGCGAGGCAGAGAGAAGATGCGCGTTGCAAACGAGCGCACACAAAACGCTCGTATTTTTCCTCATGTTTTTGTCTTCTATGAAGAAGGACTGTCCTCGTTAGTATTTAGACGCGCAAAAAGCAGCACGAATACTCGGGCAGTACTCCTTTGCTTCTTCGTCTTCTTTCCAAAGCAGCCGCAGGGAGTCGTCGTATTGGACAAACCCTTCTTCTTCGCATTCTTCGTTTTCCTAAAGCTCTCGTTTGTTTGTTTGCGCGCATAAAATGAACATCTCTTAAAGGAAATGCGAAAGCGGAAACCGCTTTACTTTCTGAAGGATGACGAGGAAAGAGGAGAAGAGGACGCGACGAGTGGTGGTGAAAAACAAAGCAAAGTGGTCATCATCGGTGGCGGCATCGCCGGGTGCGCCATCGCCGCCGAGCTCGCCCGCAGAGGGTATGAGAAAAACGTTTTGCTCTTGGAAAAAGACGAGAGCAAATGCAGTCGAAGGCAAGGCTACGGATTGACGATATCGGAAACGAACGCGGCGATTGAAAAGCTGAACATATTAAAAGCGTTGAAACGAAAAAACGTTTTATCCAAGCAACACTGGACGATCGACGCGAGAAATGGGGACGTGTTGGGGTATTTTGGGCAGCTGTTTCGGGAGTCTTTATTCATATCGTCGTCGTCGTCTGAATCATCGTCTTTACGGCGGCGAGAGGATGACGAAGAAGAAGGAAACGGTAAAGGAGGAGAGAAGAAAAGAAAAGGAAACCTGAGAGTGCCGAGGAATGTCGTGCGAGAGATTTTGCTCGAACGAATACCGAAGGAGAACATCTTGTGGAACGCGGAAGTGGAAAATATCGAGATGAACGTCGGGAACTCGACGGCGACGATAACTTTGAAAAAGAATCGCCATCGACCGACGAACGTTTTAATCGAAAACTGCGCTTTAATTGTCGCCGCGGACGGGTCGCACTCGAAAGTGCAAAAGATTAGGCAAGAATTGTACGGGAAAGAAGTGGTTCCAGATTTGAAGTACTTGGGCGTCGTGTTAATCACGGGATTTACGTCTTTAAAACATTACTTGTTGAACAATCGAGGCTTCTACGCCGTCGACGGCCAATCGAGAATGTTCACCATGCCTTTTGCGGACGAGAATAAAGACGATAATCGAGAACAGAAAACGATGTGGCAACTCTCCGTTCGATGCGACGAGGAAGAAGCGAAACGGTTATACGGCGAGAGAGAGTCGACAGGTTTCGATCAAATTATTAAACAATTTTGCATGAAAAAAACGAACCATTGGCGAGGCGTGCCAATCGCGAAGATGTTCGAGAAGACCGATTTCAGCCACGCGTGGGCTGGACCTTTGTACGATCGCGAAGAGCCAACAAAAATCGTCGACGACGGTATCATAGCCGTCATCGGCGACGCGTCTCACCCGATGTCGCCGTTTAAAGGCCAAGGCGCGAACACCGCCATCGAAGACGCCTGGCTGTTGTGCGAATGGTTGGACGGGCCGAAAGCGCCGAAAAGTTTGCACACCGCTCTGAAATGTTTCCATCGCGAAAGTTTTGCGAAAGCGTTCAAAAGAGTCCGGCAATCGAGAGAGGCGTGCGAGATTTACCACGACCCGGTCAAAGTCTTCCGATTTTGCGAGAATGAAATCACGAGTTTGACCAAAGCGCAAAGCGAAACGTTTTGCCTGGCGATGCGGGAGAGCCGGAGGAGGAAAAGGCGGAAGAAAAGTGGTGGAAAAGAAGAAGATGATAATGACAACGACGATTCAGACGACGACGACGATAACGTAGACATCGATGAGAGAGCTTTGCGAGTGTGCGAAGAGCTCGGGTTTATTAAGAAACATATTGATAGTATTGTAGAAGGAGAAGAATGCGTAAGAATAGACGACGACGACGACGACGACGACGGCGGTGCCGTGAAGCACTATAAGCTGAAGAAGCAAAAAATGAAGATGCTGCTCGATTTAGATGTAGAAGAAGAAGATGGAAGAAGAATAAAGGAGAGACGCGAATGTGGTAAGTAATCGGCCGACTGTTTGGGTTTTACTTTGGTAGCGTTTTTCGCTGCGAATCATCTGCATCTTCTTAATTTAGAACTAATAATGCTACATCTTCTAAAAGCTATTTCTATTCCTATTCCTATTCCTCCTCATCCGTTTTTCGCTATCTCTTTCTCTCGTCTCTTTTCCGCCTCCTTCGCTTCCTCCTCTCCTCGGTCCATTAAAAATTCATCGCTTTTCATCCTTACGCGTCTTCTCACCGTCTCCGTATTTACCCCATTCATCCCTCCAAACTGTCCGATGCCGACGATATTCTCAACCACGTCCCCGTTCCTGTACAAAATAAGTGTCGGCACGTTCCTCTCCGGATAGTTCGGAATGATATCCCTCGCCTCCGCCCGACGAAACTTTGTCGTCGACAGTCGATATTTATGCGCCACATCTTCCATCACTCTCTCGAGCGGGTAACACTCCTTCGAATTCTCTTTTGTTAATAGCACCAGAACAGGATTTGAATGAGATATTAACGTCACTTCTTTCGTCCACTCTTCGCGCGAGACGAGAATGTACTCGTTACGGTTGTTTTTGCCTTCCTTTTCCTTTTCTTTCATCATCTCCGAGATTCGTTTTTCTCGGTAGGACTTCATAAACTCTTCGTCTTCGTCTTCTTCTTCCGCGTCTTGGTCGTTTTCATCGTTCTCGTCGAAAATCATCGTCGTTTCTTCGTTTTCCTCGTTGTTCATCGTCATCGTTCCTCTTCTTTGGTCTTCTTCTTCTTCTTTTAAAGAATTTCCGAATTTCTTTTGTAACTCTCGTCCCATTCCGTCGTCGTCTGAATCGTCTTCATCCGTTTTTGCTCGAGAAAAGGAGTGTTTGTTCTTCCCAAAAGAAGATTGGTTCTTTGTCTTCCTCTCTTAAGAAGAAGAAGGTGTTTTTGTAGTGGTCGTTTTTGTGCTTCTTGTCTCGGGAGTACAAAGACGACCGAAGCGTCGAAGAAAAGGTGAGAAAAGGGTACTAATAGTTTAGGGTTTAACAGTCACAGCATCACTCAACGTAAACTTCTAAAGCTTTTAGTAAAACTTTTATCGTCGGCAGAATCGTAGGTATTATTATCATCGCAGGAGGTCATGTTCATGTCAGAGTTGTTTGACGTTTTGTCTGCGTTATTACTAAAATCGTCGTCGTCTGATGCGTCGTCGTTTACGTCGTCGTCGAGGTCGTTGCTG
>Ga0115000_10004579_pt1 | contig 11305 bp, 8 predicted proteins | sample ArcticOcean_MG_C_6_FD_89690 | JGI IMG/M metagenome (GOLD analysis project Ga0115000, IMG submission 89690) | Marine microbial communities from western Arctic Ocean - ArcticOcean_MG_CB8_128 | ecosystem: Environmental > Aquatic > Marine > Oceanic | place: Arctic Ocean: Canada Basin | collected... | reverse complement strand
TTGCACCACCACGGGCTGTTCGGCCACTGCGGTGTTTGTACGCCTTACCGTTTTCCGGTGGGTCGTAATGAATGACACAATTGACACCTTCAACGTCAATTCCTCGTGCTGCAACATCGGTTGCGATAAGTGCCATGCATTCTCCATGTTGGAAACGAGACATTGCCCCATCACGTTGACGTTGTGATAATCCACCGTGAAGCGTTTCAATGGCCATTCCATCGTATTGCATTTCTTCCCCTACACGGTCGACACCGTTTCGAGTTCGACAAAAGATGATTGTTCGACCACATTTCCGAATGATTTCAGAAGAAATTGTTGATTTTTTGGAGTTGGGCATCAACCAAAAGTAATGAGTCATACTTTCCATGGTTACTTCTTTTGGACCGACTTCTATTGTCACTGGATCGGTCTGATAATCCCGTACCAAGTCAGCAACTTCGTCGTCCAAAGTGGCACTGAATAAAATGGTTTGACGGTCTGATTTACACTTGTCGAGAATTTTACATACTGGTTCCATGAAACCCATATCAGCCATTCGGTCGGCTTCATCGAGAACGACGACGCCAACATCTTCCAAAGACACTGCTCCACGGTCCATCATATCGATTAATCGACCAGGACAGGCAACGAGGATATCGACACCTCGGTCGAGTGAACGGAATTGCTTGTTGTATGAACTGCCACCATACATAGCAAGGACATACAGTTGAAGCTCGTAAGCAAGTGGATCAAGCACTTTGAAAATCTGTTCTGCTAATTCACGTGTTGGTGTAAGGATCAGAGAAGTTGGGCGACGAGGCTCTGATTCTTGGGTTCGTGCGAGCAAGGGCAATCCAAACGCGAGCGTCTTTCCTGAACCTGTTGGGGCACGGCAACAAACGTCACGCCCAAGCATCCCATGGGGGATCGATTCAAGTTGAACTTCAAATGGTTCAAGAATGCCTTGTTTTTTCAAGACTTCAACTATAACAGGCTCAACGCCAAGATCTTCGAACGATACCACGAGTCTACCCCATTTGGTGGCCGTCGTCCTGCCCTATTTGATACCCACAGTCGGAAAAACCGTTTTTTAGGGGTCTCAACAGTTGCTTCAAGAGCGCCGAACAAGCATAGCAACAGCATTACCGCCACCAAGGCAGAGCGTTACAATTCCAGAATTTGCTTCACATCGGCGCATAACGCCGAGAAGAGTGATTAGACAACGTGTACCACTTGAACCGAGCGGATGCCCAAGACTTACTGCTCCGCCGTGAAGATTGAAACGATCTTCTGGTATGTTCAATTCTTGAGCGACGGCACATGAGGCTGAGGCAAAAGCTTCATTGTGTTCATAAATATCAACATCCAAGACATCCAATTTATTCCGTTCCAAGAGCATCTTTACCGCTGGAATAGGGGCACTCATTACCCGTTCAGGTGCAACACCGCTGGTGCAATAATCTTCGATATAAGCAATGATTTCCCAACCTTGTTGTGTGGCATATTCTGCATTTGCAAGAACGACTGCACTCGCACCGTCATTAAGCGTGCTTGCATTGCCTGCAGTCACTTGTCCATCCTTTTGAAACACTGGACGAAGTGCTGAGAGGGATGCTGCGTCCGTATTTCCTCGAACGCCTTCATCGTGAGAAAGCTGTACTGCGGGGCCTCTTCGTTGAGGGATTTCGACAGAGAAGGTTTCCCAATTGAACCATCCATTGGTTTGGGCTTGTGCAGCACGATGATGGCTTCGAGCTGCAAACAAATCGGATTGTTCACGGGTAATCGAACATTCCTTGGCAACTGTTTCACCGGTATTCCCCATGTGAACATCGTTATAGCCATCCCATAATCCATCGTGGATCATCGAATCAACAAGGGTAGAATCACCCATTTTCGAGCCTTTCCGATGGTTCATCAAAAGGTGAGGGGAATTTGACATACTTTCCATTCCGCCCGCTATGATGACATTGTATTCACCTGCACGGATACTGTTTGCAGCCATCATCGTTGCTTTGAGAGAACTTCCACAGACTTTGTTGATGGTCACGCAGGGAGTGGTCACGGGCAAACCTGCACCAAGAGCGACTTGCCGCGCCGGATTTTGTCCAGATCCTGCTTGTAAGACTTGACCGAAGATTACCTCGTCCACGCCACCTTGGTCGGGTTGAATGCCTGCTCGCTCACAGACTTCTTTAACGGCAAGAATGCCCAAATCAACCGCACTCATGCTGGTCAATGCACCCATGAACTTACCAATTGGAGTTCGTGCAACGCCGCAAATTGCGACTTTCGGTTGGCTCATGCCACCCCTAATCGATTGGTATTCTTCAATGTGCGCGCACATCTCTTCGGCCGAATTGAGGAGAAGACTTGATGAAGTGAAGGTGCTGGCGACATCATGGCCAAATTCAAGACCGAGTTTAACACTGACCGCAAAGCAAACGAGATGCGACACGTCGAAGTCGAAATCGATTTCACTCCAAACGCTCTTGCTTCGATTCTCTACCGTCAAGGCGACACAGTGATTTTGGCTTGCTGCACCAAAGAGTCTCGCCTACCTGGATGGTTCCCTCGTGACTCGACCAAAGGATGGGTTCATGCTGAATACTCTTTACTCCCTGGTTCCACAGACTCTCGATTCCGTAGAGAACGACGTGGTGCAAAAGGGCGAACTCAAGAGATTGAACGGCTCGTGGCTCGTTCATTACGTGCTGCTGTCGACCTTGAAGCACTCGGACCAGTGGCTTTGAACGTTGACTGTGACGTACTCAACGCTGATGGAGGTACACGTTGTGCATCCATCACTGCAGCTAATATCGCTCTGCGACTCGCGGTTCGACGCTTGATTGCTCGAGGGCAATGCCTGCCATTGGATATGCGACCTACAGAAGACCAACGAAAAGCTGGTTGGACTGCTCCGACTCTCTCTGAAACAGAGAAAACCAATCATGAAAATGCAGTTATTCCTCACGATTTAGCTGCAATCTCGGTTGGACTTATCGATGGTGAAGTGTATCTGGATCTTGATTATGTGTTGGATTCAAATGCTGATGTCGACATGAATGTCGTTAAAACCGCTGATGGAAAATATGTTGAAATCCAAGGCACTGGAGAAGAATCAACGTTCTCGAGTGAAGAATTGATTGCCCTGCTTGCAAGTGCAGATGGTGGTATCGATGCTTTGTTTGAAGCACAAAAAGTAATTCTTGACGGAATTGAATGAACCTTGAGTGTTTCCTTCATCCAACATCCATTGGCGAAAGCCTTGATATGGCAGGGGTTCTGCCCCAACTGCACGGGTCAGTAGCTTAGTTGGGAGAGCGCGGCACTGAAGATGCCGAGGTCGCTGGTTCAAGTCCGGCCTGACCCACCTCAACTCCATACTGCGAAAGCCTTGACACGGACATAGCAGTTTATTCCAATGATAAAAGTCCCACCTCTATAGAATTCAATCGTTGGGTTCATGTGCTATGCCTTTCTGCTTGAACTATGCCCGAAGGGAAAGGTGATTCTGGTGATGAGACCGAGCACATCGACCACGAGGTAAAAGCTCACAATAAGATCACCAAAGAATTGGTCGAAATCCGCAATCGACGAACTGGGGATGACAAACAAAGCTTCCTGGCGAAGAAAGAAAACTTTGTCCTCGTAGGTGGAGTTATTTACACTCTGTTGTATGTGGCCCTCATTTTTGGGATGACGTCCGGAACCTTTGGAAATTCAACATACATCGATCATGCTGCTTCGAAAACCTTTCTCGACATTGGTGGAGAATGTGAAGAAATAACTGAGGAACCTTGGATTCTAATATTCCCAAACGAAGATGATGGAACCTTTTCCATGTATGGGTACAACCTTCCGACCGGTTACGCCATGGGGGAGTTTAACATAACGAATTCAGAAGATACTGAATCAACATATGGTTTAATCAATAAATTCATACCCCCTGCTGGTGAAACTGATGCTGGGAAAATGTATTTTTCAGCTCCTTTTGATGACTTAGAAGAAGGAACATATGGGCTGAATTTTTCAATATCGGTTTACAATCAATCCAATATATCAACAGCCAGTATTGTTGAAGGTGGAGAAGAAATCTCCAAGACCGTCGAATTTGAACTGGACATATCCAAACAAACCTTTGCCTTCCTTCCTTTTGTAGATTCTGAAAAGAAACATCAGGTTCGAATGACAGACACAGGTGCCCGTTCTTGCTGGGGTGTTCAAGATCTTGGCAATTGGGGCTATGTGTTGATCGGAGCTGAGTTGGGCGGTGGACGTGAAACTGCAATGCTGGCAGGCGGAGCTGCTGGAATACCTGCATGGTGGATGGCGTTTTCTTCACTCTCCCTTTCTGCCATTACCTTGTTGATCATTTATCCACTGATGTACAAAGTCTACCATCAAGACAGTGATGATATTTTGTCTCGAACGCATATTTCACGATTGGTTGAAGACTCAATTAACAAAACAGCTCATCGGTTAAACATTGAGATTGATTGGGAATTGTATAAAATTGAACCGAGAGATTTATCGATTGACATCATGGTACCATACAAAAATACTCAATCAACGCTTTCAGATAGTAAAGATGTACGTGCTGAAGTACTTCGTGAAGTTCTCGAAGAGTTTGCTATATTCAGAGTTTTCAAGCCAGTTCAACTTACAGTCCGTACCATTGGAGTCAACCAAGCGATTGATTTTGAATCAGGAGTTGGCATTGGAACTTCTGTAGACCAAAGTGATGACGAAGAGCAAAACTATGCAGATTTCTTTTCTGAATTGCACACCTTATCGCGTGTAGAAGAAGAAGTCCGAGAAAGTTTAGAATTATTTTTCGCACGACGAAACGATTTGAACATGGAAGCTGCGGTGGTTACAAGTGATGACCGCGTCATCTTCGTCTCCGTAATCTACCGCCCAACCCAACGCTTTGCTTTCTTCAGATTCAAGAAGACTCGCGATGAAGTACAAACTGAACTTCACCGTTTCATCTCAAAACGAAATGCCGACCTTTTGGGCTCGCAAGAGTTGATTGTGAAAGGACGGAACCAAGTTTCAACGTTATCAGAGCGCTCGGGAGCAGGACGCGTAGAACGTGATTTGAAGAATGATGAACGAATTGTAGCGGTTGCAAAACAAGATGGTTTTGGAGGAAAGATGTTACAGACTAAACTTCTTGGAGACACTCTTTCTACGGTCGAATATATGGCGAATGAAAAGCGTGAAATGATTAACAAATGGGGATTCTGGGGATTAATTGTCTTTGTTTGGATTCCATTTATGGCATCAGGCGTACTTGTTGGAGCCATGCTTGGACTCTTGTCCCGAATGAATTTCATGCGTGTATTGAGTGCGACCTTCATTGGCGGATCGATAGCCTCAGTCACCTGGGCATACACAGCAGAAGGCATAGTCAAATTCATGCACCAATACAAACTCGAGGCAGTGATTCCATTGATTATTATCGTATTTATTGGTGCTGCATTCTTGCACATTCGTTCAACAAAAATGCGACGTCAGACCGAATTATTTGAGGATACACTACTCGATAACTTCCACGCTAACATCAAAGCCAAATACGGCAACTAATGATGGAGTTGAATCTATGGAGTCGGTCCATCATCTCCCTGGAGTTGAAAGCCATTGTGGCCATCATTCAGTTCTTGGAATTGTTACCGTAAGCGACAGGGCCAGTTCCGGCACCTATCAAGATGAAGGGGGACCGGCAGTACTTGCGTTTTTGAAAGAGGGGCTAGCAAGTCCCTCTACCGTTCATTATCGATGTATAGCAGATGACCAATTGCTCATCGAACAGACACTTATCGAGCTCAGTGATGAGCTGGGGTGCCATGTGATTGTTACAACTGGTGGAACGGGCCCTGCTGCTCGTGATGTCACACCTGAGGCAACTGAAAAAGTCTGTGAAAAAGTCCTTCCCGGTTTTGGAGAACAAATGAGAGCGATTTCATTGAACTATGTCCCTACAGCTATTCTCTCTCGACAGATGGGGGGAATCAGAGGTTCCTGCCTTCTGTTCAATCTTCCGGGGCGACCTAAATCGATACGAGAAACAATTGATGAGATTTGGAAAGCAGTCCCGTACTGTGTCGACCTCATTGGCGGCCCCTACATCGATACTGTCGACCATGTGTGCAATGCATTCAGGCCAAAAGTTGCCCGTCGTCGTTAGAATTACAAAGCGATAGTTCATTGAGTGGATGCGCTCAAACCCATCTATGGAGTCAGTTCATCGTCTTGGTAATATGCTCATTCTTGGTGCAACCGTCGTCATGCCAGACTCTACACGTCTCGCTGATATTCGCGTCTCTAGCGGAATCATTGAAGCAATAGCTGAGCCTCAACAGCTTGAACCTCTTGACGACGAAGTGCTCATCGATGGTTCTGGCTTACATCTTCTACCGGGTGCAATCGATCCTCAAGTACACTTTCGAGACCCAGGTCAACCAGAAAGAGAAGACCTGGAAAGTGGTTCTGCTGCGGCAGTGAGTGGAGGTGTGACTTCATTTCTTGATATGCCAAATAACAAACCTGCCATTACGGACATGGTAGGGATGCAAATGAAATTGGATACTGCTGCAGCAAAATGCGTCAATAACTATGGTTTCTTCATCGGTGCGACCCCTGAAAATGTAGAAGATTTGCAAGAGGTTGTGGGGACTCCTGAAGCGCCTCTCTCAATTCCAGGGATTTGTGGAATCAAAGTATTCATGGGTTCTTCGACGGGAACCTTATTGGTCAATGAACGAGATGCTTTGGAGATTATATTCTCCAAAACTGCTGGACTCATCGCTGTTCATGCAGAAGATGAAAAGCGTTTGAATTCACGATTCCCTGACTTTGAACATCGAACGGATATTGCTGCTCACGCTGAATGGCGCGACGATACAACAGCACTACTGGCAACCCAATTGGCTGTAGAATTGGCTCAAACCTATAATCATCGATTACATATTCTGCACCTGACTTCTGGAATTGAGGCTGATTGGTTGCATGGAATCACTTCACTACCTTCCGAAGCAGATGAAGGAGCGATTATCACAACTGAAACTCTACCACAACACCTCACCTTTAACCAGAATGATGTTGAAATTCACGGAACACGTTTGCAGATGAATCCTCCAATTCGTTATCAAGCAGATAAAGAAACACTTTGGAAACGTTTACTCGATGGCACCATTCAGTGTATGGCTACCGACCATGCACCTCATACCTTAGAAGGAAAAGCACTCGGATTCCCTCGTGCTCCGAGTGGAATGCCTGGTGTAGAGACATCACTTGCCGTTATGCTCACTCATGCCAAAGCTGGAACATGTACCATTGAGCAAGTGGTTCGCTGGATGTCAACTAATGTTGCCGATTGCTTCAATATGATCGGAAAAGGACGCATTGAAATTGGCGCAGATGCCGATTTTGTATTGGTTGATATGGATGAAGAACACGAAGTAAAAGATGAGCATGCTTGGACACGGGTTGGATGGAATCCATTCAGTGGCCGCCGTTTAGTCGGATGGCCAAAAATAACGATTGTTGGTGGAGTTCCTGTCTTTGAACGTACTGAAGCAACTGGACCAAAGGGTCGCCTTTTGGTGGAGAAAGGGACTTCTGGCACTCCAATCATTATGGCGCCTTGGAAATAAGTGTTCTTTTTTACATTTATTCCATATCATTGGGATAGAATTATACACTCGGCCCATTATTTCCCATATGGGATAATATATGAGTTGGCTCGAAGAAAATATTGGAGAAGGATACCAGCAAGTCGTTATCGGCTTTACTGTGTTTATTATTGGCGCAGTACTTGGTTGGATGGAAGCAGCAGATGGAATGATGACTGCATCAGATGTCTATATGCCTGCAGTCATCATGTTGTCAGGCGCAATGGTCACTATGCTCGGATTATCATTTGGAACCGAAAGTGAAGAAGATCGAACAGATGATTTGATGAATGCCATCAATGAACTTACTGCTCGAATGAATTCAATGCTGGGTTCAGAAGAAGAGTGATTACAAACCATACAACGAACCGTATTTACCTTCGACATATCGGAGGAATGGTTCGGGTGAAGGTGGAGAGCCTGTAGCAAATTCAATGAGTTCCGAAGGCGTCATCTTGCTTCCTTGCTCATGGATTCTTGGTCGAAGCCATTGAAGTAAACTGGACCAATCTCCTGAAGTTATTAGCTCATCAATATCTCCTAGATCTTCAGCCATTGATTCAAGCAATTGAGCTGCGTAAAGATTACCTAAAGTGTAGGTTGGGAAGTATCCAAAAGCGCCCATCGACCAGTGAATATCTTGTAAACATCCAACCCTGTCTTCTGGAACTTTGACTCCAAACCATTCTTCAAACATCGAATTCCAAGTTTCGGGCAACTGCGAGATAGGTAAATCTTCATTGAATATTTTCTTTTCAATTTCGTAACGTAACATCACATGTAAGTTATAGGTCACTTCATCTGCTTCAACCCGTATAAAACCTTTTGAAACGGTATTTGCAATCCGGTTCAGCGTTGTAGGGTCCCAATCTGGTGCATCAGGGAAGTGTTCTCGAAACCAAGGTAAAGCAATACTCCAGAACGCAGGTGTTCTTCCGATTTGATTTTCCCAAAATCGGCTTTGAGATTCATGTATTCCCAGTGAAACCGCTGCACCTCTTGGAGTCAAAGAGAATTCTCTCGAAAGGCCTTGTTCGTACAAGGCATGGCCGGTTTCATGCATAACTGCATACAGGCAAGAAAACGGATCGAGCTCATCAAAGCGCGTTGTAAAGCGGGTATCACCGGGCCAAAGACCTGCGGAGAAGGGATGCGTTGATTCATCCATCCTCCCACCATCAAAATCAAACCCCATTGCTTTTGAAACTTTGATGCAAAACTCAGTTTGTGATTCAATAGAAAATCGAAGCCCATCGGGTAATACTGGATCCGGGTTTGTCTCTTGTGCGATTGTAATCTTTTGGAGAAGTGGCACAAGACGAGAACGAAGACCGGCAAATAAGGGGTCATAATCAGATACTTTCATCCCGACTTCGTACTCATCGAGTAACATGTCGTAGGGATTATCTTGCCCTCCATAATAAGCAATCTTTTCTTTTGTCATACCGATAAGAGTCTCTAATTGGGGCTGAAAGGCGGAGAAGTCTGAATTTTCCCGAGCTTTTTGCCAAGACAAAAGGGCTTCAGATTTGGCTTTTGCGAATGATGCGACAAATTCTGACGGAAGTTTTACAGCTTTGTCATACGCTCTTCGCATTTCTCGAACGTTGGCTCTTTGGTCATCGTTCAAGATTTTATCTTGCTCAAGAGAATCGAGCATCAGACCCATTTCTGGATCGATTAAGCGGTTATGCCGTTCTGCAGCAAGCCAAGATAAGATGTCTGAACGTGCTTCTGAACCCTTCATTGGCATAAGGGTCTCTTGATCCCAACCCATATGTCCCTGTAAAGCTCCAAGTCGATGAATGTCTTTGACGCGTTCGATGAATATTGAATAGGCCGGCATGATTTAACCCACCAGTTACTCCATCATGAACACTTGTACCTCTGCTTTCATCGCGTCAATAAAGAAAATTGGACAGTACTTACTGCCACACATTGAAAGTATAAGCCCCCCACGCTGTTGTATGGTGCGACCTTTTTCCCGTAAGGAGAAAGAAGAAGAACCTTTGAACATCGAAGATGATGAGCTTGAAGAAGTCGTTGATGAAGTCAAAAAAATTGGCGAAGAGCCTGTCGATATGATGGGCCAACCCAATGATGCGGCGAAAGATGAAGTTATTCCATTTGATGAGCTTTCTATAGAACAAGTAGTTGAACAGTTAAAATTTAGTGCTCAAACGGTTATCAAGACATGTATGGATATTCGTAGGGGCGAAAATGTTCTCATCGTCTGTGACCCAACAACAGGGGATATTGGTCAAGCCTTGCATGAAGCAGCGAACGAACGCTCTGCCCGTGTTCTTCTCATCGTCATGCCAAAAGCTCGCCATCATGGAGAAGAGCCCCCTGCTCCAGTGGCAAACCTGATGCGTCAACAACAAGTGGTTATTGCCCCAACTCGCTATTCCTTGACCCATACACGTGCTATCCGTCAATCACTTCGCAGTGGTTCACGTGTTGCGACAATGCCAGGGATGACAAATGAAATGTTTAGTCGAGGTGGAATGTCGGCAGACTTCTCCCTCATCAAGCAAAAGATTAGTGATCTTGGACCTTATTTCCGCCGAAGGAGAATGGTGAAGGTCATGTCTGAAGAAGGTACTGATGTGACTTTCGAGGTGAATTGGCGAGAATGGAAACTCGACGATAATGGTATTTGTAATCGTCCGAAAATGCTGACAAACCTGCCTGCTGGTAAAGCATTCATCATGCCACGTGAAGGTTCCATGAACGGAACCGTTGTGATCGACGGCTCATGGGAATCGAATTTGGTTGACGAGCCAATCGCATTGATTATCGAAAATGGAATGGTCATGGATGTCAAAGGAGGCACAATTGCTGCTGCTATTCGGCAAGAATTCGGCGAGGCGGCAAAACGCCTACGTACGAAAGACAGAGAAAATGTTTGGACAATGGCTGAATTTGGTTTCGGAATGAATCCACAAGCCCGGCTTTCAGGCAATGTTCTTGAAGATGAAAAGCGACTCGGCACTTGCTATTTCTCAGTTGGAGATAACACGGCATTGGGTGGTAATTCATCCGTCGGCATTCATATCCCGGGAGTTCTGAAAAATGCCAGTGTTTGGCTTGACGATACTCTCTTTATTTCAAAAGGTGAATTCGTTCTTTGGGAATAATCAATGAACTGAATTTTGCATACCGCAAATTGGACAAAATCTCCAATAGGGATCAAGTCCGATTCCACAACTCCGACACAGCACACCTGAGCGAATCGTTGGCTGTATGTTTTGCATTGGTTGTTGATTCCAATTCTGTTGCTGTGGTTGTTGTTGATTCCAATTCTGTTGCTGTGGTTGTTGTTGTTGATTCCAATTCTGTTGCTGAGCTGGCTGAGCTGGCTGAGCTGGCTGAGCTGGCTGAGCTGGCTGAGCTGGTTGAGCTGGTTGAGCTGGCTGAGCTGGCTGAGCTGGTTGAGGTATAGCAGGAGTTTGAGGTTGAGACAGTGGTTTACGGACTGGGGCAACAGGTCGAGGAAGCGATTGAGTTTTTTCTGCAGCAGGAGAGGAAATAAACTCCGAAAGAGAAACAACACCATCGCCATCTGTATCAGCTTGTTTGTGCAGAGTTGCTGCTTCTTCAAGCGAAGTCCCTGTTGCGACAGCTAATTCTTCAACTGAAAG
>Ga0115000_10004576_pt1 | contig 11307 bp, 7 predicted proteins | sample ArcticOcean_MG_C_6_FD_89690 | JGI IMG/M metagenome (GOLD analysis project Ga0115000, IMG submission 89690) | Marine microbial communities from western Arctic Ocean - ArcticOcean_MG_CB8_128 | ecosystem: Environmental > Aquatic > Marine > Oceanic | place: Arctic Ocean: Canada Basin | collected... | reverse complement strand
GATTATAAAAAAGAACTTGTAGGCGAGCGTTTACTCACTACTCCCGCTCACTATGCTTATCTGAAAATTGCAGAGGGGTGCGATAGGCCCTGTGCTTTCTGTGCCATACCTCTTATGCGTGGCAAGCACGTTTCGACTCCGATAGAAGATCTGGTGAAGTCTGCTGAATCTCTAGCTGCTCAAGGAGTTAGGGAGCTAATCTTGATAGCCCAAGACCTAACATACTACGGTCTCGATATTTATAAGAAAAGACGTCTTGCTGATTTAATAAAAGCTCTTGATGCCGTGGAAGGGATAGATTGGATACGCCTTCATTATGCATTCCCATCTGGTTTTCCAATGGATGTCCTTGATGTAATGGCTACTTCAGATAAAGTCTGCAACTATTTAGATATGCCACTCCAGCACGCGAGCGATTCAATTTTGAAATCAATGCGTCGTGGCATAACACAGGAAAAGACTGAGAAGCTTCTCGCTGACATCCGTATTGCAGTCCCAGGAATCGCTATTCGCACAACGCTTATTTGTGGTTTCCCGGGTGAGACGGAGGAAGACCACGCTAATCTTTTAGATTGGGTGGGGAGGATGCGTTTCGAGCGCCTTGGATGTTTCACGTATTCACATGAGGAAGATACTCACGCTTTCAATCTAGAAGACGACGTGCCAGAAGAAGTTAAAAAAGCTCGTGCAGACGAAGTTATGGAACTTCAGGCTGGAATTTCTGAGGAGCTAAATCTCAGATACATAGGTTCTGAATTTAAAATCATCATTGATAGGTGTGAGGGAGGGTTTTGGATAGGCCGAACAGAATTTGACTCTCCCGACGTTGATAACGAAGTGAGAATAGAAATGAGCGACGACCTTCACCTTAGAATTGGAGATTTCGCTAGAGTGCTAGTTAATGGTGCTACTGCTTTTGATTTAGATGCGGAAATTATAGACTAAATGTCTTCTGCTGCTACCACATATCCTGTGATGGAAGTCTTTCCCACTCTACAGGGAGAGGGCCATTATTCTGGTAAACCCGCGTACTTTATTAGACTCGCAGGTTGTGACGTTGGTTGTGCCTGGTGCGATGTGAAAGAAAGTTGGCCTGTGGGAGATTTCCCAGAATTATCTGTAGAGCAGATTGTTAGTGGCGCTTGCGAAAGTGGATTAACGTTGATGGTGATTACTGGCGGTGAGCCTTGTATGTACGACCTCACTCCGCTAGTCTCCGCGCTTCAAGCTAAAGGCCTTAGAGTGCACCTCGAAACATCTGGTGCCCATCCTATTAGAGGTGATTTTGATTGGGTAACGTTATCTCCTAAAAAATTCAAAGCTTGTTTGCCAGATAGTTTTTTGCGTGCAGACGAGTTGAAAGTTATCGTTGTCAATAAACACGATTTGAAGTGGGCAGTCGAGCAGTCTAGAGAGGTCCCTTCTCACACGCTTTTATATATTCAGCCGGAGTGGAGTCGCCGAGATAAGGTTCAGGAAATTATGCTGAATTTTTTAAAATCTGATACTGGTTCTTTATGGCACTTTAGTGCCCAAACCCACAAATATCTAGGTATCCGCTAAAGCTATTTTAGTGTGCGGCGAGTTACAACAATTATTGTTCACGAAGTGAACAGTGAACATCAGGTAATTATGGCTTAAAAATCAAGTAGTGCATTAATAGCAGAAGCGACCTTGTCGGCATTAGGTAGCACCTCATATTCCATCTCAGAATTCAAAGGAATAGCTGGCAGCTCAACTGACCCCACAACCACAGGAGCAGCATCTAAAGAAGAGAAGCACTCACTAGCAATTCTACCACATAAAGCCTGGGCGAAACTATTTGCCACGGGTTCCTCTGTGAGAACGATACATCGATTTGTCTTAGTGATGCTTAGCGAGATAGCATCAAAGTCAACAGGCACAATGGTGCGCAAGTCTAAGATTTCAACGGCTCCAGAATATTTACTAGCGGCTTCAGTCGCCCAGTATACTCCTCGACCGTAAGTGATGATAGTGCAAGAAATGTCAGCCGAAGATTCTACGACCACACGAGCTTTGCCTAGTGGTATGATATAGTCTTCAGAGGGTTCTATGCATTTCGCACCTTCTGTACCTGGGATCTTCGACCAGTACAGACCTTTATGCTCGAGCATAATTACCGGGTTTGGGTCGTGAAATGCAGCTTTCAGCAGTCCTTTGAGGTCGGCGCCATTTGATGGGTAGGCCACTTTGATGCCGCGAATATTAGCGAGGACTGATTCTACCGAAGAGCTATGGTAGGGACCTCCAGAACCGTATGCGCCAATGGGCACTCGGATTAGTGAGTGGACTGGCCACTGTCCATTAGAGAGGAAGTACGAACGACTAAGTTCTGAGAATAGTTGGTTCAAGCCAGGCCAAATATAATCGGCGAATTGAACCTCTACTATGGGTTTAAGCCCTACACATGACATGCCCAGTGTGGAACCTATAATGAATGCCTCTTGAATGGGGGTGTTGAATACTCTTTCGTCACCGAATTTATCTCCAAGGGTAGCAGCTTCGCGAAAAACTCCTCCTAAACGCTTGCCCACGTCTTGGCCGTAAAGAAGCGATTCTGGGTGAGATTCCATGATTTCCTGCATGGCGTGAAGTGCACAGTCAACCATTAGAGTTAATTCACCTCTTTCAGGAGATCTGTCTCCCTTTTCCTCTAGAATCTCAGTAGGGGCGTATCGATGGGCTAGAAGATCTTCAAATACGGGTTCCTCAGCATCACGAGCTCGGTCGAAATCTTCAGAAACGGAAGAGTCTATTTCAGCATGAATAACATCTAGTTCTTTTCTAGAGACTAGGCCGCTAGATAGAATAATGTCCTCGATTTTCGGGAGTGGATCTCTCAACTGTGCCTCTTCGAGGTCGTCCCTGTAGAATTCTCGACGTACTCCCGAAGTATGATGGCCCAGGAGGGGTACGGCAGCGTGGATGAGGAAAGGTCGGCGCTCGTTACGAACTGTGGTTACGACTTCTTCCATTAATTCCATGCAAGCCACGAGGTCAGTGCCGTCAACTTTACGAACTTCAATGGGTGGGAACCCAGCTGCCATTGTAGTGGCATCTCCGAACCTGATTTCTGTTGCGTGGGCAGAGATGTCCCATTCGTTATCCTGAACCAGCCAAATAATAGGCAGCTTCTTAAGAGCTGACATATAAAGGGCCTCGCTTACTTCACCCTCTGTTATAGCGGCATCACCTATGGAGCAAAGCACGACAGGAGCTTCTCCGTCAGCATGTGATTCAAGACCCTGTTCTTCCTTGAACTGTATTCCCATAGCGACTCCTGCAGCGGGGATGGCTTGCATTCCGGTTGCCGAACTCTGGTGGGGTATTTTCGGGAGGTCGGGACGATTTAATGAAGGATGGCAGTAATATGTACGACCACCTGAGAACGGATCGTCGCGCTTTGCGAAAAGCTGCAACATCAACTCGTATGGCTTCAATCCCATCGAAAGGAGTATGCTGTCATCGCGATAGTAGCAGCTTAACCAGTCTTGGGGTTTCAGCAATGAGCCAGCTGCTACCTGTATGGCTTCATGGCCGTTAGAACAGGCGTGGACATATTTTGAAGTCAGTTTGGCATTCGCCTCATAAAGATCAGACATAGAACGCGCGGTACGCATCACGCGGTATGCAGCGATGAGTTTATCTGAAGGTATAGAAGATGAGGAAATTTGCGACATCGGGTGCAAAGGTACATTACCTTCGAAGCATGAGTGAAGACTTGCAAATCGAATTTCAAAAATGGGAGGGTACAGGGAACACTTTTGTGGTTTTTGACAGTGAGAAATATAGATCTTCAAAGTTGTTCGAGCTCCCGGACGACATCGTTCAAGGCATATGTTCGAGAGAAAACACTGACGGGCTGATAGTTTTAGGGAAATCGGAGGAAGAAGGCGTGGATATGGTCTGTGATTTCAGAAATCCTGATGGAACGAGGTCTTTTTGTGGGAACGGGACTCGTGCTGCGTATGCATATGCGAGGAGAGAGGGTTGGGTAGGGGATACTGCAGTTTTTAAGGCATGTGACGGGCTCCATTACGTAAGGTGGAATTTAGAGCGCGATATTCCTAGTGTGGAGTTCAGGTCGGTGCAGCAGCCAGTTGAAGTCAAGGGAGGATGGTTCGTCGATACAGGATCACCACATCATTTGATAGTTCAGCAAGAGGGTTCTGATATCTCACAATTCGATATAGTTTCTAAAGGTGCTGCGATAAGATATTCAGATGAGTATAAACCCCATGGAACTAATGTCAGTGTGATGTGTCAGATACCAAAGGGTGAGATAAGTTTACGAACGTACGAGAGAGGAGTGGAGGCAGAAACTAAGGCCTGTGGTACGGGAGCTGTTGCAGCGGCATTGACGGATTTTTCAATCAGGGGAGGCGAAGCGAAGCGAGCAGTGAACATGCCGGGTGGGAGGTTGTACGTGGATTTCAAAATTGAGGACGTGGAGTTTTCCGTGATTTGGTTGAGTGGCAAGGCTAGCGAGATGAGAAGGGGTATGACTTGGCTTTCTAAGTCTTTAATGTGGTGCGTGCTGGTTCTGGGATCATTTTTATTTAGTGCTTCCGCTGCTATAGCCCAAACCCAGTGGTACGACAACCTCACCCCAGAAACAGAGGTGAGCATATTGACGGCCACTCCCGGTGAGGATACCTATTCCATGTTCGGCCACACAGCGATCAGGATATACGACCCATCTCAGGTTCCGATCACGGATTGGGTATTCAACTACGGGACGTTTTCGTTCAGTGAGAGCTTTTACCTAAATTTCATGAAGGGGAAGCTCGATTATACTTTGACGGCTGAGAGATTCAGTGATTTTCAGCTAGCTTATTCCCATAGTGGCAGGGGGTTGTATTCTCAAAAATTACTCTTGAGTCCGGTTCAGATTGTGAAAGTTGCCGAATATCTGTCTTGGAACCTTATGCCTGCAAATGCAGTTTACTCGTATGAGTTTTTTAGAGATAATTGTTCTTCCCGAATTATTACCGTTTTAGAGGAATCACTTGGGGAGGAGTTTCAGACAAATTGCGTAGCTGATGGCCGTTCATTTAGGGATGGTTTAAGACCCTTTATTGATAACTCACCTTGGACGGAATTAGGTATGGATTTTATTTTGGGACCTTCTGCAGATGCTATCATGGTGGGTTGTGATGAAGCATTTATCCCCAATGACCTCAGTCGAGCTTTAGATTTAATGACAATTTCTGGAGAGCCGTTAACGGAAGCAGGAGTGAGGGAGGATATTCTATTGCTTCAAGCACAGCCAGTGCCTAGAAAACCCTTACCGTTATTGCTTTTCATAGGTTTAGTTGCAGCCATTATTATTGCTAGGCTTAATGCTGGGGATGCGGCTGTAGTGACTCGAATATTAAGGGGTGTGGTTCTTATCGGTGCAACTCTTTTAGGGGTATTATTGTTGTTGATGTGGAGCTTTACCGATCATACGGATACGTGGGCGAATTTGAATTTGGTGTGGACCATACCGGCTTTTTTTGCTCTGTTATCTAAAAGATTTGTAATACCTGAAGCAATTATAATAGGTGCGTTTTTATTACTGTCACCATTCATAGGGCTACAGTTTGTATCGGTTACGTTGTGGGTAGTCGTACTATGTGTATTTTTGACATTAACACCTAAACTTAAATGAGAAATTTCATTTTCCTTGTAGTCTGCATATTAGCAGTAAGTCTATCTAGTTGTGTAGATAGAGAGCCTTTAAGTTGGGAGACAGAGATATTCCTACCCCTTGTTGATGACCACATTGGATGGTCTTCCTTTATACCAGATTCTCTTGTGGAGTTAGGTGAAGAAGGTGAAGTGGCTAAGCTTGTTTTTAATGGTGTCATAGATATAGTGTCTGGTAACTTAGTTCCGATTCTTCCAGACACGACCATACAAGATATTGTGGCTTTCGGGTCATTGCCGATTTCTATACCTGTCCCCATCGAATACCCATTTATTGATAAACAGGAAGAGATGATGATTTCAAGTCTCACTGGTACTGAAGGAGCGTATATGCGAGAGCTTGTAGTGGCGTCAGGTGAGATGGTGTTTACTGTTGAGAGCTCAATTAAGGGGATTCTTGAAATGAGTTACTACTTAACATGCGTTACTCTTGATGGTGATACGGTGGGAATAGACCTTGTAATTCCACCAGCTACAGATACAGAGAATGGATTTGCTACAGGAATTGTGGATTTAGAAAATGCACTTTTCGACCTCACGGGAACAAGTGGCGTGGGAAATAATACTCTTACAACATCTTTTATAGCTATAGGTTCAGAACAAAACGAGGAAATTTTTTATGCAACTAATCTAGATAGTCTATGGATGACAGTAGAGTTTCACGATTTCACTGTACAGAGTGCTAAAGGATATTTCGGCAACGTGATTGTGGATTTCGATTCCGAGTCTCCAGTCCTTGATTCTATACCAGTTCCAAATCCCGTCCTTGATATTGAAGGTGCAGTTGCAAAACTCACAATAGAGAACACTGTAGGAGCTGATATAAGGTTGACTTTCGATACTCTTTCGGTTGATGATCAAAACCTACAACATCCTACATTTTTCGGTGTTCACGATGTTGCTAGAGCCCACTGGTCCAACGGTCAGTTAATAGAAAAAACATATCTAGAAATTGATATGGGAGAGGTCGGGTCAAATTTCTTCGATCTAATTGAGACATTTCCAGAGGTTATGAGAGGTATAGGCAACCTGGAGTTAAATCCATTTGGAGATGTCAGCTTAGGTAATGATTATCTAGATGTGGATGTGCCTCCTCTTTTAAACCTAGACATAGAGATACCCATAAGACTCGGTGCTGATGGGGTGATACTTGAAGAGCAGTATACTATTGATCCAGCTGAATTCCCTCAATTTGATGGTCGTTTGCTGATTGATCTTTACAGCACGTTTCCGGTCTCTTTAAGTGCCAATGTTGAATACGTAGTAAACGATACGCTAGGGACCGTAGTTTCTGTTAGTTCTGAAATAGGACCAGGATCTACGATCACAGGCTATATAGCTCACGCATTCGCTGAGATACCCATAAATCGAAGAATTATAGAGCCTGGAGGTGAGCTGTTTGTTACCCTTGATGTCAGCACTGAAGGTGCAGTTCCTTTTACGGGTTATGAGGATGTAAGAGTCCAAATCAGAATTGAAGGCACTCAACTAATAGAGGAATAATGAAGAACATTATTAAGATCATCGGACTTGCAGTCCTAATTTTAGGTAGTTCTATATCTATCTCAGCTATTACTCATGAGATTTCTGTGTTGAAAGTGGATTCTCTAGACTCAGACTCTTTAAAGGTTGAATCTAGGAAAGGATATGCGTCCTTGACGGTTTGGGCTAACGAGAGTAGTAACGTTATCACTACCGGTTTCGCTAGATCACTAGCTGAAGGAGGGTTTATCTCGCACGATATATTAGACCCAGTTCTTAACAGTCATAATGGTGAGATGGGATATTTGGGTGGTTCTGCTGGATTTGCTTACTCATGGACGGGTAAGGTGGTTGAAGGTAAAGAGTGGTCGTTATGTGGAACTGTTGGATCCGAATTACTTGTAGACACTAGATGGACATCAGATGCATTCGAGCTACTGTGGTATGGAAACGGCGGTCACACTGGTCGAATTGACGTTCTTAGCGGAACAGGGGTAAGGGCCTCTTTATTTAATAGATTTAGCCTTGGAGCTCATAATAACTTCACGGGCCAACGTTTAGAAATTTCGCTTATTCAGAGATTAGCTGGAGCAGAGTGGAGCGTTCCATATGGATATTTTTGGGTAAGCGAGGATGCTGACTCATTAGATACTTATCTGCAGACAGAAGGGAGGATACACGCCCTTAGTGATTCCACATTCTTACCTGCATATGGAATAGGGATTTCTGGCAAAGTTCCTCTAACTCCTGAAGGGTCTGCATTGAGGTTGGAAGTTGAATTTAAAGATTTAGGGGTGTTATTTGAGCCAGCAGGATCTAAAGTTTACTGGTTAGATGACGGTATTGCGACAACAGGTCTTCCTGTACTCGGCGATAGTCTTACTTGGGAAAACATCATAGATGGCAATATCTCAACGGATAGTCTGATTCTAACAGGAAATTCAGTGTCAAGAATGGTTCTTTTGCCCTCAAAACTTTCCTTAAGGATGAATTACGCGATAGAAGAAAACGTGAAGTTTTCTACTTCTATATCATATGGAGGTTGGATGCCAGAGCCTGAAGTTGCGATAGGGTTGGGGTGGGTTGTTTCAGACAAGCTATCTTGGGGTGTGAAGATTAAAGATGGAGGTTGGGGAGGTTCTAGACCTGTGGTTTGGGCTCAATACAAAGTAACAGAAAAGAGACTTGTTTCTGTGACTTTAGAGGACCCTAGAGGATTGTTTATTAATTCCGACACCTCAGATAATTTTAAAGCTAGAGGTATTTCTATTCGATTACAAAGAGCACCAGACTGAGATGAATTCTAATTTTTCTAATCAACAAACTGAATCACAAAAAACGGCTTTTCACAGACTCACTAAGGGTGAGTTGCTGGTGATAGCCGGGCCATGTGCAATTGAAGGGGAAACGGTGCTATTCGATATAGCAGAACGAGTTGTGTCTATATGTAAAGAATTGGAATTGCCTTTAGTTTTTAAGGGCTCATACAGGAAGGCAAATAGATCTAGAATTGACAGTTTCACGGGGATAGGTGATGAAAAAGCACTCAAACTTCTAGCCGATGTGAAGAAGTGTTACGACGTCCCTGTTACTACAGACATTCACTCCGTGGAGGCGGCGGCTATGGCAGCAGAGTTTGCTGATATACTTCAGATCCCCGCTTTCCTTTGTCGCCAAACCGATTTGTTAGTTGCCGCCGCAAAAACAGGAAAAACAATAAACATAAAGAAAGGCCAGTTCCTTTCAGCAGAGTCAATGCTTCATGCCGTAAACAAGGTGAGGGATGCTGGTAATGATGATGTTTGGGTTACTGAAAGGGGAACCACTTTTGGATATGAAGATCTGGTCGTGGACATGAGGGGAATCCCTGTTATGCGCTCGTTTGCTCCAACCGTTGTCGACCTCACTCATAGCCTCCAACGTCCTAATCAATCTGAAGGTGTTACTGGCGGATCCCCTGCATTCATAAACACCATAGGCCGTTCAGCAGTTGCTGCTGGAGCTGATGCGGTGTTTATTGAAACCCATACTGATCCTTCTAGTGCGTTATCTGATGGAGCTAATATGCTGCATTTAGATAATTTCAAAGACTTATTAATTTCGCTTAAAGGCATTCATAAACTTGTGCGATCATGAGAATTATAATTTCATTTGTCTCCTCTTTATTAATCATAAGTTCTTCAATTTCACAATCTGCCATACAGCTGAGGGTTGTGGGAGGTACACTTGAGGATGTAGGATCCGTTATTATTCCCGAGCCATCTGGCGGAGCATATGCTTTAGGTGTTACTTCTAGTCATGGCAATGGAACTGTTCGAGGTTATATAGTGTATTACGATTCTGAATTTCAATACGCCTGGAGCATTCTTACTCCATACGGGTCTATAGTTGAAAACATAGTAGATGGGATAATACACCCAGACCTACCTAACGATAACATCCTAGTCCTTTCTCAGCGTCTAGGAGATAACGGCACGTATAACGCTGTAATCCACGATGTTGATAACACAGGCGAGATTATCTCTACTCTTGAGTTGTCTCATCTGGAAAACCAAAACCCTATCTCCCTCGTCACTTGGCGCGGTTCTGTCTACGCAATTGGAGATATGCAAGGTGACGGCTGGTGGGTTGATATTAACGATCCATTATCTGTCGAGGCAGCTACATTTACTACGTGGGGTCATGCTGTACAGACAGAGGCTGTGACCACGGCTAGAGTTTTTAATGACACACTTTATGTTGCTGGTTCTACTAAAATTGACGGAGTGCTTCAGACTACGGTTTGGGCGTGGGGACCTGATGGGAATCCTATTTGGGCTAGAATAGCACCTGACGAAGAGGCAGTAGGAAACAACTACGCTACTGACATAGCGGTCAATGATAACTTTGTAACCTTACTTTATTCATTCGACAGACCAGGCGAGCCTATAGGTCAAGGTCTGATCTTCTTAAACCCATCAGACGGCACCCCTCAAAGCACTCTCAACACCTCCGGGTCATATTACGCAGATGGAAGGCGGCTGATTTACAAAGACGATAAATTATTCAAACTCTCACACATTAACACTTACAGCGGTGACGGAACAGACATCGGAATCGTACAGCTAGAAGAGTACGGCGGTTTTGAAGAGTCCAGTGTTCTGGGGACGGGTTTCAATGACTTAGCTTCTGACATGGAAATTGATGAACAAGGCAGAATGTGGATCATTGGCACCACCTTCGGTTACCTCAATGGTTCATCTAGCATCTGTGTTTATAGATTCGACTCTACAGAAGTTATAGGCAATGAAGTAAACCTCACTACCGATCTAAGCATCACTAACGACCCCATGCTTTACTTCTCCGTAGACATTAACGAGAACCCTTCCTCTCTGGTTGTTTATCCTAACCCTGCCCGGCGTGGTTCTATGGTGAAACTTAGCTCTGAGGCTGAATGGGTATTGTACTCCTCTGTAGGCACTTTAATCCGTTCTGGTTTTGGTGATCTTATCGCTTTAGACCAAATCAGTTCTGGAACCTACATCCTCCGAACCACCCTCAACGGCACCACTCGCAACAACTCTTTACAGATAGTAGAATAACTATCTCGGTGGACTACCACCTCATTTTATTGGCCTCGTAGTACAATGGATAGTGCATGGGTTTCCGGTACCCAAAATCCAGGTTCGATTCCTGGCGAGGCCACGAAATGAAATCGTTTAAGCACATGCAGTGTACTAGCATAACCAAGAGCAACACATGAAGCTCGCTTCAATGCGTATTGCTATAAATGATGAGAAAGAGCGTAGCTCTTAAACGATTTTCATTGTGAAGTTCCCTTTGAGTGCAAGCCAGGAACACCGAGCCTAGCGCTGCGAGCGCGAAGGTATCCCGGGCTGTGGGAACGGTGTATAGTATAAGTTAACCTTTGTTTATTTGGGCTACAAATAATTAATATCTATATTGTCTTACTTATTGTTCTTTAACCATTTGTTCAGTAAAATGATGATTATAGAATTAACTTAATTTTAATTACACGTAAACTCATGTTTTGTAAAAATTGTGGTTCTGAAGCAGCTGATAATGCTGTACTCTGTCTTAAATGTGGATGTGACCCTAGAACTGGAGGTAAAT
>Ga0115000_10004575_pt1 | contig 11308 bp, 5 predicted proteins | sample ArcticOcean_MG_C_6_FD_89690 | JGI IMG/M metagenome (GOLD analysis project Ga0115000, IMG submission 89690) | Marine microbial communities from western Arctic Ocean - ArcticOcean_MG_CB8_128 | ecosystem: Environmental > Aquatic > Marine > Oceanic | place: Arctic Ocean: Canada Basin | collected... | reverse complement strand
TCGGAAGGCGGCGACTCGAATCCCGAGAAGGGCAACAAAGCCGCCGGCAGTGGCGGGAACGACGATGGGACTTCCAACGTCCGACCAGTCTCTCGAGTCGAACAGTCGACGAATCAGTTCTTACAACCCGCCGTGGACGAGTTGGGCATCAAACGCGACCAAAAGCAACCCGTCGCGGCGGTGCAAAATCCAGAAGGTTGGTCCGATCTCAACAAGAAGGACGACACAGCAAACACGGGCGCCGCCGCGGGTACACCTGCGGCGGACGCGAGCGCGCCCACGGAAGCCGTCGATGCCGTCCCAGATGATTTGTGGTCCGATTTTGAAGCCGCGGCGACGCAAAAGAAAGACATTGAAGCGAATCGAAACGCAGAGATTGAAAAGCGCGAAAAAGAAATCGCCGAAGCCGAACAAAAGGTGAAAAACGAGCAAGCGCAAAAGGAGAAGGAAGAGCAAGAAAAGATCCAAAAGCAAAAGGACGAAGAAGAAGCGAAGATCCGAGCCGAGGAAGAGGAACGAGAGAAAGCGAGGGCGGCGGCTAGAGCGGAATTACAAGCGGAGACAAAACAAACGATCAACATCGAAGAACAGAGAGAAGCGATGAAGGAGTTTGGAGGAGAAGGCATGGTGAGTGGTATGGAAAAACACGCCGCGCAGATTAAAGAAACTCTTGGAAACGGGAGCAACGGAGAGCAAGCGTGATCTTCGATGAACAACAACAACAATAAAACAATAAAACAGAGTATTTATATATATATATAACAACAACAACAACATTTAGTAGAGCAAAACAAAACGAAAAACAACAACGAGAAGAACAACATCAATACAACACACGACGCGAAGACGATTTTGTAGGACGAGAAAGAAGTATATAGTTTTTTATTGTCAATAAAAAACAAACGTAACGAACAAAATTGTTTCAAAAACGACGACGGCGAATGAATATATGTCTTTCTTTATTACCCGTTGTTGTTGGTTGTTGCGTGATATAATCAACACAATAATATACGTCTCGTTTCTTCTTTACAAAATCAACTAAAACTAAGACAAAATATCAAGCGCGTGTGTTGAACGCCAAATGATGACTCTCTCTTTCTCTCGTCCTCCACTCTCTCTCCTCTCCTTTCTTCTCTCTCTTCTCCCTCTCTCTCTCTTTTATTCCTGTTTGCTAAAACACTTTGTTCTACAAAAAATTTCTCCTCTCCTTCCTTTCCTGAACTTTTTACAAGGCGGAAGTCAAGTAGATGGCGAGCGCACCGGAACCGATGATACCGGCGAGCGTAGCCGCCCAGTACAACAAGTTACCTTCGTACTTGTCGCCGTCCGTCTTGAATTCTTCCGGTAAGTAGATCGGGGAGTATTCGTCGACGTTCGCCTTGCCGTTGCGGACGCCCAAGGAGTAGACGTAGCCAGACTTACCGTCGCGTCTCTTCGGGGCGGAACCGGCTTCGGTGGAACCCTTGTAGCCGACACCGGCTTGGCCACCCTTGGATTTGGTACCCTGTGATGATGTAAAGAGGAGAAGATATCATCGATTTTGTCAGTCGTTGTTAATGTTGTTAATGTTGTTGTTGCTCAAAGCAGAAGACACACAACCAAGATAGTTTATTTTTCGTTTTTTCCCTCAAAAAGAGACCAAACAGATCGTTTTTTTCTCGTCCTCTCTTCCTTCTTTGAGTAAGATCGATCCTCGATAAGACGACAGCCGAGCGAAGCGAAGCGTATCAAATAAACACACAAAGAAAATAAAATAAAATTCGAAATCGGTCGCGCGTGGACGAACGCGACGCGAAGATTGAAACGCTCCGAGACGCGCGTAATTGCGTTCGAAGTGAACTTTCGTATCGGGTTACGCGCGCATCGGTCGTTTCCAAAACTCGCACACGACCGCTTCATCAAAGCGCGCGGAGAAAAATCGTGTGCAATCTCACTTTCTAGTTGGACGAAATGCAAAATTTGGACGCCCGACCACCCGCCTCTAAACGAGCGACGATGATTTTTAAGCGCACAAAAAAAAGGAAATCGGAATTCGTACCTTCTTCGGTCCGCTCTGGTTCGCTTGAACGGAGAACGCGACTCTCTTGGACGCGGTGGTAGTTTTCGCGACGGAAACTTTCGCGCCAACGAACGTGGATGAAGTCAAAGCAGCAGACATGATGTTTGTTATTATTGTTTTTTTATACGGTGTGTGTATGGGGAGATTGTGTGATAAAGCTCCAGGAGGCTGAAGGCTCCACAGAACTCTCTACAACAGAAGAGAGATTTTCTTCAAAAAGGAGATGATTGCAAAAAAAAATGCAAAAAAAACAAGGAAAAAAACAAAAATTTTCCGCGTTTTAGACAGAAAAAGAACAACTGTTTGCTCTCCTCCTCGTCGTCATTTTTATGTAACAAACTTAGAACATTACAGGAGGATGATGAGAACAGCAGCAATAAAAACAACAACAACAACGAAGAAAAAGAAGGAGAGCACGGTGAATAATTCTCGTGGTCGTTTTTCGCTTCTTCCAAAAAGAGTATTGATGATGTGGTTGTCGTTTGTTCTCCTCCTTTTCGCGATGATGATGATGATTTTGCCGCCGAATTATGAAAATGAATCGGCGTTTCTGATGACACGAAAACAAAGCCAAGGAACAACCGGGGGGTTTATGTTCGCTTCAGCCGCCAAAACGGATGATGATGATGATGATGATGATGAAAATGACTACGACGACGACGACGAAGACGAATCATCATCTGCTAAAAAAGAGAACAACGTGTTTCACACGGAAGTGAGAACTTTGTACGACCCGAACACTTCAGGCGTGTTTGGTTTCCAGTCCTCGGAAGAGTTCAAGGAGAAAGTTTTGCAGACGAGAGACGTGTGGGTGGTGCAATTCATCGCGCCCGGGTGCCAACCGTGCAAGGATATGGCACCGGCGTTCAGTAGAGCCGCGTTATCGTTAGAGTCGGTGAACATTAAGTTTGGCGCGCTTGATATCGCCGGGAATGAAGATTTAGGACGGTCGATGCAAATATCGCGAGTGCCGGCCATCGTCGGTTTCGGAGGGAAGAAGACGTGGAACCCGTACAGGAAAATCGCGCAGAAATTGTCCAACGAGTACCGAGGGGATGCGTTGACCGCGAGAGCGTTGAGAGAGTTTGCGGTGAAGAACTTACCGGACGATGAAGTCGCGAGAATTGATTCCGTGGACGAGTTAAAGAACGTCGTTTCGGACGAGATGCCGACGCTGGTGTACGTGACGGACAAAAGCGAGACGCCGTTCATGTTGAAATCGTTGGCATGGAACCATAAGAACAGAATTCGCGTGGTTGAGTTGACGTACGACTCTTCCACGGACGATTTGTTACCAACGCCGGTGCTTCCCGGCTTGGAAGCGCACGAAGACGAAGAGGACGCGGTGAAGTTGGTGTTGTATAAAGACGCAGATTTGACGAAGAAACCGACCTTGTTCGACGGTGAGAGCATGAGTAAAGACGAGGTGTTCGCGTTCGCGGAGAAGCACTTAGGCCCAGAAGTTGGAGAGTTGGAAGTGGAGGTACTTCGTAAAAAGAAAGACGACGGCGAGGCCGGCGGAGACGAGAAGAAAAAAGGAGAAGAAGAAGAGGAAAACGACGATGAATTTTCGTTGTTTATTGAAAAGAAACCGAAAAATTTCGAACAAGACGTGATAGAAAAGAAAGAAGCGGTGGTAGTTATGTTTACCAAGCGAACGGACGAGTGTGGCCTTAAAGTGAACGAAGCCATCGACGCGTTTGCAAAGCTTCAATTCCAAGCGGAGCTTTACGAATACGTCGTGAACCGAGACGGCGAGGATATTTTGAAAGCGATAAAACTTGCCGAAACGCAAACGTTGAGTAAGTTTCCAAACAAAGACGAGTGCTTCTCGTTGATGTATTACCCGTTCGGTGAGAACAAAGAGGACGAAGAATCGTACCCGTTTGAAGTTTCCGAGGACCATCCGGTGAACGACGGGAATTTGAAAGCGTGGATGTACGAAAACACGGCGGATGTTGTTTTAAGAATCACCCAGGACAACTTGGACCAGTATTTAGCCACGGATCCGTTCACACCGAAGTGCGTTTTGTTCTCTCAAAAGGACGAGACGCCCGGAATGTATAAAACCTTAGCGGCAAACTTCAAGGACGATTTCCATTTCGGTTTTTTCCAAGCCGATGATAAAAACGACCCGAACTTGCAAAAGTTCAACATTCCAAAGTTACCCGCGGTGCAATTATTGTTCGTTAATCCCGCGGTCACGCCGCAACAAGAGGCGTCTGGAAACGTCCAAATGAACTCTGCACCGTTTCCTGGACCGATGAATTACATTTATCTTCGCCAGTGGTTGCTGGAAGCCAAAAATCAAATCAAGCGGAAAGACGAGGCGAAGTCTCCAGGAAAAGTGACGCCGCCGCCGCACGTCACGACGCAAAAGGAATTCCAGGACGAGTGCGAATCCAAAGGCGGTTTGTGCGCCATCGCGTTTATTCCAGGGACGAGTTCTTCTTCGCAATCTATGTTTGAAGATCGCGTGGAAAGAGCGTTTGAAGCGGCAAAACTTACGAGCGGACGACCGTTCACGTGGATCGTCGTCGATCCGATTGTCCAGAAAACGTTTGCAAAAGCCTTCGACGTTTTACCGCACAATTCACCAACCGTGACGGTTTTACAACCCAGAAAAGGAAGGTACGCAACCATGAGTGGTTCCTTTGACCCTCGCGAGCTCGCTAGGCACTGCGAGTTAGTCTTGAATGGTAAAACGAGAACGTTTATGATTCAAGACGTGCCGAAAATAATCGACGGCGGCGAGAGCGAAGACGAAAACGATTACGAACCCGAGGAACCGATCGAGGAAGAGTTCGATTTGAACGATATCATGGGTGAAGAAACCGAAGATGCTACGTTAGGTTTGACGAGAGCGGAGATTGCGGAGTTAGAGAGAAAGAAGGAAGAAGAGGAATTAGCGGAAGCCGCGCGCGTCAAAGAGGAGGAAAAGAAACAACAGCAAAAGAGCAGCGGAAAGAAGAAGAAAAAGAAAGGAAAGAAGGGAAAGAAGAAGAAAGAGGACCTTTAATTATCTATATCCATTCTTTAATAATAATAAAGATATTTCTTCTAATATAAAAAATTTGTGATGTTCTTCTTCTTCAGTCGTTCTTCTCCGATGGCTTTTGTGTGCGCACACTCTATATGTTGTCGTTGTTGTTGTTGTTGTCTGTCTGTCTGTCTGTCTGTCTTTCTACTAAAAAATTACGCCCCAGTGCGCTCAACCCCCTCTTCTGCCAACGGATTCACCGTCGCTTGGTACCCTTGCGTCCAATCCGCCCCGGGGTAAAACACTTCCCACCACCCGGGCGAGTATTTGTTATACGGCGCCGTCCACTTGGACGGGTCCACCGGCGGAAACGCGTCCGCGGCGATTAACTCGTTCGATTTCAACAACTCCGCTCCAGTCCCTTCCACGGAACCTTTAAACACTCGGTCCATTCTTAACTTAATAAACGTGTTCCACACCTCGTCCGTGGTCATCACCGCCACGCACGGTTGGCGGATTTTTTTCTTCGTCTCCGGCATCGAGTCCAAAAACTGAGGGTTCGGGACGATCCAAAAGTCTTGCAATTTCTCAGTCTCTCGGTAAAATCTTCTTCGTTCTCTCAAGATTTCCGGGAAGTGTTCGTTGTTTTCGTCGTTGAGCATAAAATCCGCGTTCGCGATGCAAAAGTAATACGTGCGAGACTATTATCAGAAGAGAGAGAGAGAAGTTACGATTTTGTCAGCAAAACATGATGTGTGTGCATAAAAAGTAAATCTCGATTGTCCGACATTTTATCCGATTTTGACGACGATATCTTTCGTCCTCCCCGCCGACGACGATGAGATGGATCTCTCTCAGAAGAAGTAGAAGAAAAATGGACCCCTTTTCCATCCCGAAGGAGAAAAGAAAACAGCAACGCAAAAGCGCGACAAAAACAAAAGAATCAATCTTAGTAAAACGCACCTCGTTCATGTCGATGGTCTTCTGCGCTTCAGCTCGGACGACGACGTTTACATCGTTTCTCCGAGTACTTCTCATCGAGGATCGGGATTTTTGCACAACTTCTTTTCCCCGATATCCTCCTCTCGACGATATCGTGGTCGTCGTCGCTAACGAACTCGCGGCGGCAAACATTGTTGTTGTTGTTGTTGTTTTAAGCGTCGTCCTTTACGTCGTCTCGTGTGTGTAAGTGTGCTCTCTGATGAAAGAAGAGTCCAATGCGGTCTGGTCTCGGAAATCGCACAAAACATTTATTTAGGGTCTTAGTAAAAAATGCGCCAGAGATTCAAAAAAAAAAAAAGTTGCCTCTTCACGACGAACACACAAACGGTACAAACCGTTGTTTGAAGAAGTGGTTTGAACGTTGGTGGTGTTTGTGCGCGCGCTTTTTCTCCCGCGAAACAGAAGTAAAAGATACACGTGACATAACGAAAGAGTATAATAATAATGGGTTTCATCGGTGGGAGTGGTGGGAGTAATAACGCGCACGATTTACTCTCCAGGACGGAACATTTGCTTAAAAAATACCAAAATCATCTCCCCCGAAACGATGATGGAACTGTGTCGGATGAACGAATGAAACGACAACAACAACAACGAAAAACGAATAAGAACGTTGTGGGGAAGTTTAGTAGTAGCGGTGGTAATAATGGTAACGAAGATGATGATGAGAGCAGTACTACTCATCACGATAATTCGTTCGAACAATTCCTGGGTAAACTCGAAGAACGACTGGACGACATCGCGGACGTTGCGGAACGAGCGAAAGTAGAAACGAACCGAGCGGCGATAGCGGCGATGCACGCGGAAGTGAGACGAGGGAAGAACAGTTTACGAGGAGAAATTCCAAGACTGAGAAAATTAGCGAATAAAAGTAGGGGTAGTAGTAGTAATAATAATAACGCCAAGAAGAAGAAACGGGCGACGAGCGACGGGGGCGATATCGAAGACGAATCGATGTACGAAAGAGACGGGAGAGAAACGCTGATTGACCAGTTCGAGCAGAGAATAGAGGATGTTCCGGACGGGGTGTCGAGAATGATTCCTCGAACGCCGTCGAAGAAAGTCCCGCATCATCACAGATCGTTGTCGAGAGATATCGAACTGGGGACCTACACGAACCCGTTTGAACAACCGGAAACACTTCGCGAACAACATTTACACAACAACAACAACAACAACAACAACAGATTCGAAGGCATGGAACACACGGAAGAGAGTCGACAGTTTCGTCAAGAATTCGAAGACAGAAAGAAAACACAAGACACCGACTTGGACGAAATCAGCCGAGGTTTGCAAACCTTGAAACGTCTCGGCGCGGACATGGACGAAGAGATGGCCAGGCAACAACCGGCGATTGAAAACATAGATTTTAAAATGGACGGTGCGCAAGCCGAGATGAAAACGGCCAACATGAGGTTGAAAGAAACCGTAGAGAAGGCGCGATCGTCGAGGCATTTTTGCGTGGACGCGACGTTGATTTGCGTCTTGCTTGGGATTGGCATGTACTTGTATCGCATATTGAAGTAAATACATTTACTAATGTTGTATGCGACAAAACAATAGCAAGAAAGCACAGTACTAAAATACACACAAACACACCCACGCGGCGCGCTCGAATCCTATTGTTGTTGTTGTTGTTGTTAAACTCTGTTTTACTACGGTACTACTACTAATAATACTAATACTACTACATCCAAGACACTTTGAGGTTCCAAAAAGCGTGTCCTCCCACATCTCTCATCACCTCAATTTACCATTCGCGCTGCTAAACGCCGGGTGCACTCTCACCACGAAACAGCTCGCCAATAAGAGCACACTCGCGTACCTCCCATCCACGGCGTCCACGAACCAATACAGGAGAAAAACAATCGCAGAAATGAACACACAGATGTACCCAAGGGCGGTGAGTTTCCCTTTACTTTTACTACTCGAAGAACTCATGTTTTTAAATTCCCCAAACTTTTTAAACGACAGATACTGGTTCTTCCTCTCTCTTTGCAACGCTAAGATGACTTCTTCAGAATTCGAAGACGGTGTTGTCGTCGCTCCTGCGAATGCTCCCGCTGCTGCTCCCGTCAAAGTCTGCTCCGTCGCGGGCATACACACAACAAAACACTCAAACAATGAAGAGAAAAAATGAGAAAAAAACTCCAAAACTGCCCTTTAAAATATTTGAAATTTCTCTTTACAAAAACAACGCGTTTAGTAACGTTCTTTCCTGATATCACTCTCTTTTATACGCGTAGACGTATACACACACACAAGATATATCATTATGGGTAAGAGTTACGTGTTAGACGACGACGACTCTTCGGACGACGACGATAAAGATGTTCCAGATATTGTCTCGCCTCTGAAGAAAATCGATTCGGTGATTGAAAACACGACTGAGAAGAAAAAGACTTTAACACGTAATAAAGAGAACGACGATGAGGATGACGATGATGTTGATTTGACCACCACCCGCGGTGAAATTGGTGGTGGTGGTGACGACTTTGACGATAAAGAAAAGGAAAGAGAAGAGAAGACAAAGATCGAAGAAACAAAGACGATTGAAATCAAATCGGATTCGGACGACGAACCGGATTGGATGAAAGAGTATCAACCTCCCAAGGAGGATGATTTGAACGACGACGAGAAGAAAAAGACAGACAACAACACGCCGACGAAGAAGAAGAAGAGTAATAATAATAAAACAATCAATATCAGAGACGACGATTCAGAGGACGACGAGAAGAAAAGCAACAGCAGCAGTTCCGGGTGGGGGTCAGATGGAGACGACGAGGACGCGAAACCGTTAGCGGTGCGGCTTTCGGAGAAGAAACAGAAGGAAGTGTTGATGATTGACGACGACGACGACGAAAAAGACGATGAAATGGATGCAGACGATGCGAAGGAGAAGAACAAAGAGAACGCGGCAGATAATAAAACGAATAAGAGAAAGATTCCGGCGGCATTTGTCGGCGCGTCCGTGCCGAAATCAAAAATGCCTCTGCTGATTAACCACGGCGCGTTGCAGAAAACCGCCAACTCGACGATTTTGTTCGAGTGTAAAGGCTCCGGGGAAGCCGTAGATTTGTCCGGTGACGTCGGCGTGGTTGGACGATTGTTAGTCGAGCGCGAATCGCAACCAACTGGAGGTGGAGGAAGTAAAGCGTCCACGTCGAAACAACAACCGCACGCCTCGGTCAAAGTCGATTTAAAAGGCGTCATGTACTTAGCGCGAACGCACTTGTTATCCTCCACGGTTGCCATCGTCAACGTCGGCGCCGAAGACGCGAAAATTGAAACTTTCTTCGACGAGTACGTCCAATTACGAGAAGACCCGTCCGCGGAAAACGTCGCGTGTGTTGGTACCATCAACGATAACTACATACCTCTCGAACCCGGGGACGAGGGGTTCGAGGAACAAGAACAAAAACGAGAGACGAAAGCGACGAAAGCCGCGGCGGGGAGAGGCGGCGCGAAACGCAAGAAAGCGCCCGCGAAGAAGAAGAAGAAACCGGCAAAGAAGAAGCCGAAAAAGTAAAAGTTGTTAGCACACATATACTGTTGTTTTGAATGAAAAAGAAAGAGAGTCACCACCACCATTTGTTTACTAATACTATTCAGACCGCATATGTATTTTGGTATTATGATTAAAATTTGAATATTCTTTTTCGTATCTCGAGGCTTTTCTTCATAAACAAACGATGCCTAAAAAACGTGCTTCTGCTGCGACCAAAGCAGCGCCGAGTTCGACGACGAGTTCATCGAGCGAAGATGGTAAAACCAACAACTCACATACCTACCGACTGAAATCCTTCTCCGACGAGAAGAGCGTGAACCACTATTCGATAAAGAAACACTCCTCTGGCGCGATGCTTCTGGAAGGCCACGGGAAGTGCACGAACAAAATTCCACTCAGCGCGAGGAATACGCAATTATCCTCGTCTCTGGTGAGCGAAGAGAACGAAGAGATGGACTTTATCGCGGATGTTGGAGGCGACGAGTTGGTGAACTTTTACGTGTCGCAACTCGTGGCACAAAACGCCTTGAGAGAGGTGTCGAAAATAGACGACAGATTCTCGATGTTGAGAAGAGTAGCGGTGGAGGAAGAGAGGAACGGTTTTCGGATTCCAAAAGAGCAAGAGAAGAAGATGAAGGCGAGAGAGATTGATAACGAATTCGAGGAGATGCTCAGAGGGGATTCGATTTTGTCGGGCGAATTGTCAAAAACTTTGTTTCGTCAGACTTTTGAATTGGCGTACGGGAAGAGGAGAGCGGCGGTGAATGATGTGGAGGATTTTGATGAACAACGACAATACGAAAGAAGTCAATCGCCGGGGGTGATAGACCAGCTTTTAGGTGGCCTTCCGAAGCATTTACCCGCAGAATTTGAAGCGAAGAGTTTAGCGGAGTTAGAAGGGTTGAACACGGCGTTTACGCCGCTGAAGAAGAACGAGTTCCCGTCCGAGGCTTCGCTGGATAATTTAACGTTGGAAGGATTAGGCATCGAGGAGTCGGATCCTATTACCGAGTCAGCGATGAAACCAAATAATGGTAGAAGAAATGGAAACGAGATCATGGAGAGTAAGAAAAAATTAGCCAAAGAGCAAAAGAAGGAGAGAGAAGCCGCGAAGAAGTTGAAAGCAGAACGAGAGAAGAGAGAAAAGAAGCAAGTGAAAGCTTTGGGGGGGTCGTTAATTGCAAATTTATTTAGCAAATCGACGGATAAAAAAGATAATGGTAGTAATAATAGCATCAACAACAACAATGAGAAGAAAGGTCATCATCAAAAGGACGGAAACGACGCGACGACGATGCCTAAGTTGCTGAGCGGTTCGACAAAGCCGACGATGAAACAGGAATATGGCACCGCTGGTGCAAAAAAAGAGCACCCACCCCACTGTCTCAGCGCGTATAATCACTTCGCGATCCAAAATCGATCTCGTGTGGCTGCTTATATGGCTGCTTATATGCCAGGTATGTCCGCGATAGAAATTGACAAAGAGCTCGGCAAAATCTGGAGAAGGATGAAGGAGACTGAAAAAATGCCGTACTTTAAGAAGGCGGCGATCGATAAGGCTAGATACGAAAAAGGAACGAAAGAAGACGAGACGAAAGAAGAGAGCAACGGTTACGCGCCGTGCGAAGCACCGGACGAGGTCGAGGAGGAAAAGGAGGCAAAAATGACAGAGCGACGAGAACTGCAGAAAGTGAGAAAAGAAATCACCGCGACTTTGCGAGGAATTGAAGATTCGTTCGATTTAGTTCTCGAAGATGCG
>Ga0115000_10004571_pt1 | contig 11313 bp, 12 predicted proteins | sample ArcticOcean_MG_C_6_FD_89690 | JGI IMG/M metagenome (GOLD analysis project Ga0115000, IMG submission 89690) | Marine microbial communities from western Arctic Ocean - ArcticOcean_MG_CB8_128 | ecosystem: Environmental > Aquatic > Marine > Oceanic | place: Arctic Ocean: Canada Basin | collected... | reverse complement strand
TGCTAAAAAAATAAAATAAATAATAAATCAATAATATACATATCTAACAGTATGTGGTACTGGAACATAGCAATTCGGAAACATCAATTCGGAGCGGTCATCTTTTGAGAAAAATGTGTATAGGTTGTTTTTTTAAAAAAACGCGGAACCAATGTCGTCAGGGGTATTGTGGTATTCAATGGTCGCAATTTGGGTCTGAAGGTCACGAGTATTTTCTCATCAGAGGTGTTGCATTTGGGGAATAATTTTTGGTACAATACATTGTGTGGGGCGTTTTACGCACAGAATGAGTGTTTTTTTTATTTAGTAATTATTTTATCAAGTACAACAGCAAAAGGTTCCTCCCACGCTTCTCCTCCTTCCGAAACAGAAACATACTCGGTTGACCTCTTCCTCACCTGCTCCAGCTTCACTCCGTTCAGATACACGTTTTTAATCTTTCCGAGCCATTTTCCAACGCGCACGACCAACCCTTTTTTCAGCCCCAGTGCCTCTCCAATCTTTGGGAGCGGGAATGCCGAGTAGGCAACCATGATCATGGGGGACGTGTCGCAGTACTCGTAGACGCGCTGAATCCTGAGACGAGGTGGAGTCATATTCACACACTTGGTCATGAGATGCCCGCACCGCTTGCTGAACGTCACGGCAAGCACCCCCCTGCGCTTCAGCATGGTGCTTGCAAGACCCAATTCCTCTTCGGGGATAAAGTCGTCGTTGCCATCGGGGGTTCCGCAGTAGTCCAAAAAGACCAGATCGAACTTCAACTTGCTCCACTTGTTCAACGCCTCTGCCGACCAACCCTCGACTACATGCCGGATGCCAATCCGCCGAGCTGCCGTCGCAAGACCGGTGTCGGTGCCACAGACATACACGTTCTTCTTCCCGACGGTTTTCAGCAGGCACTTGGAAGACCCCAGTGCGCGTGTGTCAATGACGAGCACGCGCTGTTCCTTTTTTCCGACTAGAGAACGCAAGTACGCGTTGACGACGCGCTTGTTGGGTCCAAACAGAGTAGTTTGATCGGACATTTTAGAGTGAGTGAGAGAAAGGGAGAGGGAAAATTTTAAAGTAAAAATCCCGCCTGAATTAAAATCCAGTGGATTTTACAAAGCCATGCTTGAATATGGGTGTCAGCTCATTCCCCGACCAAAGACCAACACCTAGGTTCCTGCTCACCACCCACAAGTTCCTGCTCACTGCCTCCGTTATGCAGCACACGCCCTCCGAGCCGCCGGAGCAGCCCACGGACGCCCCCGCGCCGCCCGGGGAGGAGGCACACGCGCCGCCCGGGGAGGACGCCCCCGCGCCGCCCGGGGAGGAGGCACACGCGCCGCCCGGGGAGGAGGCACACGCGCCGCCCGGGGAGGAGGCACACGCGCCGCCTACCCTGGTGGGCGTCCTGCTCGCGGTCGCGCTCGTGCGGAGCGCGGTCGCGGACTTTTGCGTATTGTGGCAGGCGGGCGCGCTGCTGTCGACGTGCAAGAAGATGCACAACGCGAGGGGCGAATTCCTCGCCACGAGGACCGCGCTCAAAGGAAAGATCGAACCAAATAGCCGCATTACCGCAGCGGGGCTGGCAGCGTACGCGCAAGGGTGCCCGCAGCTCTCCCATGTGGATCTGGAAACGCGTCTGGAAAAGTATCGATGTACGCGCAACCCTAAGTATCTATGTGTGGTCTGGGATGAAGTTGTGGTTGCGCTGGCGGAAAACTGCCCCCAGCTCTCCTACGTAAATCTCTGCGGCTGTACTATTAGCAACGCGACTGTGATCGCGCTGATGCAAGGGTGCCCCCAGCTCTCCTCTGTGAATCTCTTTGACTGTATGTATATCACGGACGCGGCTGTGATCGCGTTGGCAAAAGGGTGCCCCCAGCTCTCCTCTTTGAATCTCGGTGAACTTGAGATCACGAACGCGGCTGTGATGGCGCTGGCGGAAAACTGCCCCCAGCTCTCCTCTCTGGTTCTCGGTCGCTGCAAGAGTAAGATCACGGACAAGGCTGTGATCGCGCTGGCGGAAAACTGCCCTCAGCTCTCCTCTCTGGATCTCTTTGGCTGCTTTCAGATCACGGACGCGGCTGTGATCGCGTTGTCGCGAGGGTGCCCTAAGCTCTCCTTTCTGAATCTCAGAGATTGCGAAGGCATCACGGGCGCGGGTGTGATCGCGTTGGCGGAAAATTGCCCTCAGCTCTCCTCTCTGGATCTCTTTTTCTGCGAAGAGATCACGGACGCGGCTGTGATCGCGCTGGCGCAAGGGTGCCCCCAGCTCTCCTTTCTGGATCTCGAATACTGCGATCAGATCACGGACGCGTGTGTGATCGCGCTGGCGCAAGGGTGCCCCCAGCTCTCCTATCTGGGTCTCATTCACTGCGAACAGATCACGGACGCGGGTTTAATTACGTTGGTGAAAGGGTGCCCCCAACTCACCTTTTTGGATATCTCTTGGTGCAGTGAGATCACGGACGTGGGTGTGTCTGCGGTGCGTCAAGCGTGCCCCAACATCAGAATAATCGGTGAGTCATGGGTGTGATGCTTTCTGCGCAGTGACGCGAGCGCCGCTATATATTTGAACATAAGTAGAAATAATACAAATTATTGATATTTTCATTGCACGACAATTTGGACACGGACGGTGACGGCACACCGGACGGATGCGACGACTTGCCCTACGACTCTTCCGAGACAAAAGAAGTCAAAAAAATAGACTTGATGTTACTGTATCTCCGTATTGTTGTCTAAGTGTTACTGTAAGAATTCGAAGGTCGCTGGCGAACGCCCCTGCTTCTTCTTTCGTTTTTATATTGGCGTTGAACGTGGCGCGTATTTGGTTCTGCGTGCGCGTTAAGAAATTTTGCTGCGAAGGCGAACCATCAGCATAAAAACCCCACATAGTTCTGGACAGGCATTCGACTTGGCTTGGTTCGGGAAGCAAGTACAGCATGTTGCGATACCGCGGAATGATCTGGATTCCGTGCAAATTCACCCCCCGAATAGTGCAGAACAGAGCAGCGATGGAGAAGCTAAGAAACGACTTGAAAATGGGTTGACTAGGACTTAAGGTTTGAATCTTTTTGTACAATGCGACGAGCATCGGTGCAACCGTCTGTGTGCACGCCACCGGGTCTTGTGATTTCACCACGTTCTCGTAGGTTGAGTTGCTGAACCACCCGCGGTTGATGCCAATGACATTCAACTGCGCGACGTAAGTAATTTTGCTCTCTCGGCGGTTGCGTTTGATGATTTGGTGTGCCTTAGTCTCTATGGTCTGTTTTTTGGCACGGCGCGCGTTGAAATAAAACTCTTGCCGCATTTTGGAAAATAGACAGTCAACAACGACCCCTGACGCTGTCTGCATCATTTTTAAATCTACGGTGTTGTGAAAGCGTCCCACAACCCCCGATATTTCTTCCGCCTGGTTATTATTTTTCGCGAAAAGTAGAGAGATTCCAACACTCGGGTTCGTTTGTCGAACCACGCGATGGGCAAACTGCCCCTTCTTTTTTTCACGCCAATCGCATTCGGTCGTTATTTGCACAACTCGCCCGCTCGTGAGACAAACTTTGTTGCCGTTGGTATTCTCAACGACCATGCCACAGTCTGCGCTATTGCAAATACCGTCGGCGCAGTGGTGAAAATGCTTGTTCTTACACGCAAAGAAGCACTTGTATTTTTTTACGATCGCATAGTCAGACTTCTTCCAGTCGGGTCGGCTTAGCTGCCACGCGAGTGCGTCCTTCTCAGCGCCGTCGTGCCGCTTCCACACCTGCAGAGGAATCTGCTTTCCAGACCCGCACTCAGTAGGTATGCAGCCATCGCCCGCGCCCGTAATACCCACCGCGGCGGCGCTCGCCAGAAGCCAGCGATAGACGGAAGCGCCGTCCCCAACATCCACCATGGCGGAGGGGGTGGGGGTTAACTGTTTCAAACAGGTGATTTTTTAAAAAAAACTTTTAGAGGGAAAAGTGTGCTTTTATTTTTTTTGAACAGCACACACACTACCCACACTAAACACACTACTCACAACAATGGACTTTTTTTTTACCACAGATGGTTTCGAGCAGCGGCTCGATGCTATGATCAGCGACGCGGCGGAGTTTCCAGAGACGGGCGGTGCGGAGAGTATTAGTTCACAACTGGACGGTATGAACCCACAGTTCGCGTGGACGCCGCCCTTGTCGCCAACAAACAGCGCGGCGGAAAACACAGCAAAGTCCCCGTGGGACCTGGATCTTGGCGAGCGCGACAACACCTTTCTCAAAAAGGAAGACTCCCTCTTTTATATTGAGACGCCGGTTGTCGTACAGGGCATGCGCAGGAGTGTATTGCCGCTGGACAAAGTATTGGATAGTTTAAGCACATCCCAACAAGAGACACAGCACGCGCCGCCCGCCCTGGTGGCGCCCGCCCTGGTGGCGCCCGCCCTGGTGGCGCCCGCCTCGGAAAAACACCTGAGGCTTGTCGCTTTTGAACCAAGCCTGAGGCGAGCTCGTTGCGCAAACCCGTACATACAGTCTATACTGTCGCAGCGCGCGCTGAACAACACGAACTGGACCTGTGCACAATTTGAAGAGGTCCTGTGCCTTTTTTAACATTCGCTATCGTTCTGTCTTGTGTAGCGAGGAGAGCGCCGGCAGCAGCACAACAGACGCGAACCGTAGGTGTACATACATAGTACGCACTTGCACGCCGGGCAAATAAAACACGAAAATATCAGCAAGACGGCGACCGCGACGGCTCCCCAGGCAAGCCAATCTGAGTAGCGGTCGACCCAACTTACAGCGCCGGTGACGCTTTCATCAACGGCGCCGATAACCGAACTCAGCTTATGCAGCGTTGTTTCGTTTGTGCCCATGGTTTTACACACAAGACATGATTTTCAAATATATACCTCTTTTTTTTAAAAAAAGTAGCTTGCTATATCTTACGCTTGTGACTCGCAGTAAATAAAGGATGCTTGGGAAACGCGACAACGCAGTTGTCGGGGGCAGCCCAGAAGTCGCCGAGGGGGGCGCAGAACTCGCCGGGGGCAGCCCAGAACTCACCAGGGGAGGGGTTCGCGCGGGCGAACCCAAACGGCGGCGTCTAGAAGAGCCCGAGGAGAACAGTAGTGAAGTTTACATGCCCACCCCGCGCATCTCCAACGTCGTCTCAACCTTCAAGTCGGGCGACAAACACAAAAAATTGGACCTCATGCGTTTTTCGCAAGTCCACGGGTTTGAGTTCCAGCCATCAAGGTAAGTACGGCACGTTGCTTGCCCGTCTTCTTTTTCCACTGATCCCCGACTCATGTATATTTTCTTTTTCTTTTTTCCCCTTTTCAAGGTTTGCCGCGTGTTCTATTCGCATCCGCGATAAGCACTCAAAAGGGCGGAGCACGGCTTTAGCCTTTACAAGCGGAAAGTAAGTGCGGCGCACTGCCTCTCTTTTCCTCGCTGTTGCCCAACTCATTTGACTTTTTCCCTTTCTCTTTCTTTTCAGATTCGTGATCACCGGGTGCCGCTCTGAAACAGAGAGCCTGCTTTTCTCGCGTCGGTACATTCACATGCTCAACAGGCTCGGCGAGCGCCTCTCTTTCATGGAATTCACCACGCAAAACATCGTTTCTTCTGTGGATTTGAAAATACCACTACAGCTGCATTTGATGCAGGCAAGCAACACAAGCGAAATGGCGTGGGAGAATCGGAAATTCCCTGGACTCATATGGCGCGACGGCGCTTCTAAGCTCGTGCTTCTATGTTTTCGGTCCGGGAGGGTCATTCTCACGGGGGCAAAGTCACGGAAACAGATTGATCAAGAATGGGGGCGCCTGTGGAGCATTCTCATGAAATTCACCGACACGCGAAAAGGCGCGACAAAGTCGTCACGCGATTACGCGGCGGAGCTTCGGAGAGAAGCTGAAAAAATGCCCTGCACCAACGAAGATCTATTTGGCAGCGACGTGCCTGCGTTTTAAAGCTCTACGGCAGCGGGTAAAATGTTGCCTGTGCAGAGAGAACCCTGAGTTGGGTTGTATAAAACACCAGACGACATTTAGTATCACATTATACTGTCGCATTTGTTACCAAAAAATAGTGTCGATGGGGCTTTTTGCCGGATTGCCCCTCGTTCTTGCTGTTGGGTCGCTGATGCTTTTGTTCAAGGCTTGGTACGCCAATATACTGAACGAAGTTAAAGTCTTCTCGAACAACTACGTAGACTAGAGTAAAGTACTGAAGTATCAAAGAAAACAATCGCAGGAACTTTTTTTAAAAATTGCAGGAACTTTTTTAAAAAATCGCAGGAAATTTTTAGTCCAAACACACCACATCACACACCCCACACACCACACACCCCACATTACCCCACACACACGCACACGCCACACACCACACACTCATGTCCGCAGTGAAGCGCAGCAAGAGCATCGCCGTAACGCTCAAGAAGGGCACAGTCGGCGCCAAGAAGGCGGCAGCGATGCCGGAGAACCTCAACGAGTCCTCGCCCGCGAACGGCGATGCCGTCGTCGGCAAAAAGCGCAAGACCGCGCCGAGCGCGCCAACTACGCCGCCGGGGAACGGTCGGTCTTCGTCTTCATCGTCTTCTTCTTCCGCCGCGTCGGAGCCGAAGCGCGTGCGCGCCCCCAAGACCGTGGGCACGTTCGTGCCAAAGTGCCCGGATGACTTTAAGGCGGCGGCGCGCATGCTCGGCGTGAACATTACTGTCGGGGAAGGCGCCCAGCTCCGTGTGAAAAAGATGACCAAGCAGGACGGGAACTCGTATGATAAATGGGACCAGAGTGACGAAGTGCATTATATTACGTACGGCGACGGCAAGCGCCAGCCCGTCTCGGTTTTCTTTTCGGGGCACCCCGAGGTCAACGGCAACCTCAACGAGAACAAGATGGTCGTCAAGCCGATCATCTCGCAAGCTGACTACGACGAGCTCACCGCGTGGCGCATGGTCTGGTTCAAGATTCTTTGGATCACGGGGCAAAAAAACACGAAGACCCCCATGCTCGTTGACGCTAACTGGGAGAAGTTTATATCGAAAACGATGACGCCTAAAAAATGGGTTCGGAACGTTTTCGCCCAGTTCGCGAGCTGGCGCGAAGACGCGCTGGAGAGCCCGGGCGGCGCGGTTTCTCCCGAAGTGTTCCCCACCGACTTTGATGAAGTCGTGAAGATGCACAGCCACCCCTCTATGCAGGGACCCAAGGGCAACGCCCTTTGGACCGAGCGCGTCAAAATCTCAGGCGAGAAATCTGGATCTCAGCTTTACTTTGTCACCGATTTCAACTTGGACCAAGGCGGTGACTTCCCGAAACCGCTGCATCTCCCACAGGTGCAGAAGGGCGGCAAGGCAAAGAACAAACCGATCCGCGAACTTCACATGATGAAGAGATGGGAGTTTGGCAAGATCCGCATCATGCAGAGCATGGGTCTCTACGAGGGAGGCGCTGTGTTTAACTACAAGCCCATCTACGAGCGCTGGGGTGTCCCGACGATCTACCTCACTCCTGCGAAGGGTACCAAGATTGAGTCGTTCGCAGACCTGTCGCCAGACCAGAAGCGGCGCCGCAAGCAAGTGCAGAACGAGGAGTCCAAGAAGGCTATCGCAGCCGAATTCGCCGCCACCGCCGACGCCTACGACTCGGACGAAGACATGGATGCGTCTAGCGCGTCTAGCGCGTACGGCACCTCGTACGACTGAGCCAAGGACGACAAAAAACAACAAAAAAACAACAAAACAGAACGACAAAACAACAAAACAACAAAACAGAACACCGCGTCAGATATAAAACACCTTTAATCAAACTCTACAAAGAAAAGAAACACAAAGAAACACAAAGAAACACAAAGAAACACAATCATTTTGTCGCGTTTCTATAGGGCGGTTTTGCGTATTGGATGCGCGGGGTACTGTTCCTCCTGGGAACGATAGCGGCAATGGCGATCGGCGCCTCGGTGTCGCTCATGACAGCAGGGTCGTTTCAACAGAAGTGGCAGCGCCACACCGAGCGGTGGGAGCAAGCCACAGAGTACATGAAGCAGCCACACTGCAGGAAAAGGAGCGCGTCGCGGACAAAGTTGAAGGGGTTTCACAACTGCGACGAGAGCGAGCGCATTCTGGCGAGCTACCCGGTCTGGTTCGCCGTGCTCGACGTGTCGCACTCGGTGCCGCCGCTGCTCAAGTCGCTGCTCGACGGCGTCCGCGAAGACATGCTGCGCATTGCCCTCACGGGAGGAGTTATGGGTGTCATGTGGAAAGCCATGCGACACTACACCACCCCAGTGAAGGGGGGGGGTATGTACCCGTACCAGGGACTGCCCGTGTGGAGACCACCACACAAAGAGTTTTGTATAGAAGACTACTGAGTCGACAAATTGATGTCAAAGCTCGCCTGTATTTAATCTCTATTTATACATTAAGCAACCGGTGCCCTCTGTGCGTTTATAGCGAGTATCGTTTACGCCTTTTTCTCGGCGACCGGGAAGACCGCCGAGAAGACCAGCCGGGTTTCTGTAACTTGCACGAATGTGTGACTTCGCACCCCCCCTCACGGCGTACCCCGTGGTCCTGAGCTACGCCGGTGCCCCGAACGGCGCTTTCGAGGAGTGCACGTGCGCGAGTTGGGAGTCTCTCTCCGCCAAGTGCCGCGCGTGGTTGCGCGCGCACCCGGCGCAAGTCGCCTCGGCGACAACTCAAGGAAGTACTACAAAGGCAGGGGCGCCCAAGTGGGGCGGGGTCGTCTTCTTTGCGGAAGGGTCGGTGATTGTGTGCCACCGTCTTCTTTTTGACAACGCGGGTACGGCGGGTGCGGACGCGGGCGCGGGCGTGGACGCGGGCGCGGGCGTGGACGCGGGCACGGACGCGGGGTACAACGCGGGTACGGCGGACGCGGGGTACGATACGGACACCCGCACGCCAAGGATGAGATGCTCGCAGCCTGCGTAAACCATGCTACCACCCGCTTGATAAATTATGTACCCCCCCCTTCCCTGTGTGGGGGTTTCTCCTGTAGGATTCTATTCTCGCCCCCCCGCTTGTGTGTAGCACGCGGTGGGAAGTGTTGGCTCTCGGGCGCCATCAAGTGCCGCGCGTGGTTCTGCGCGCACCCCCTTCTCGACGTTAGGACTTTTTTCCCCTGCATGTTCCCATTTGTTCCCTTTGTTATAAAGCATGCTCTTCTTTTTTGCCACACAACATACAATGTTGCGCTTCTATCCGGTTGGCTCGGATGTATTTTATTGCGCAGACGATGTACAAGACGCGTTTTCCCGCGCTATACAAACAAATAAATTAAGTGATTCGTTTTTAATGGAAAAGCTACTGCGGCATTGTGATTTCGACCCCGTCACGAACGAAGACGTCGAGGGAAATCTCTGGATTGAACGCGTTTCTTTGCAAACTTTCCTCGATTGGTATGCGAGGGACTGCGCGCCGTCGGTGCTTCTCCCCCTTGTGGGGGAGTTGTCCCGCACGATAAAGTATCAAGACAAACAGACAAGAGCCGAAGCGAAAAAGTGGAGATGGCACGTAGCCCACAGGCAGCAGTACCGGTGCGCCGTGTGCTCGGAGCTCTTGCACCCCGACGGATTTGATATCGACCACGTGGAGGAATTGAGGGACGGCGGAAAAGACGCGTTCAGCGCGGACGGCAAGGATAATTTGCAAGCAGTGTGCTGCAATTGCCACGCAAGAAAAACGCGCAAGAGAACCAGAACAAAGGCTGTTGAGTCTCAAAAAAAAAGAAAAAGAAAAAGATAAAGATAAGAAAAAATGTACTACCTTTTTATTGTTTTTACTATTTAAACACTGAGATCCTTAAAAACCAGTCATGTGCGGTTATGAGTTTTTACTATTTAAACACTGAGATCCTTCAAAAACAGTCATGTGTGGTTGTGAGTTTTTACTATTTAAACACTGAGATCCACTGAGATCCTTAAAAACAGTAATGTGTGGTTGTGAGTTTTTTTTATAAATTCATACGTGAACTGCACCGGCAAGGACGCACACGTACTCGTGGAACTCGGGCAGGGAAGAAATCGCGGCGTTGACCTGCTCGAGCGTCACGGCGCCGATTCTCTCCGGCAGGTTGGCGCATCTCTTCGCGGGGTGCTCGTGGTGCAGCCTCGACGCGTGCAGGGACGAGCACACCGCCGCCGGCGAGTCCGAGGCGAGCGCTACGGCGCCCCACGCCCTCGCTCTCGCCGCCTCCAGCTCCTCTTGCGTCACGCCGCACTCGCGCCAATTCTTCACGACGCTGCGGCTGAGCGCCACCCCCTTGTCGACGTTCTCCGGCGCAAAGGTGGCGCTGCAGCTCAGGGTGCTCGTGCTCGGGTCGACGAGCCCGACCGACGCGTAGGCTCCGTAGGTCAGCCCGGCGTCCTCGCGCACCTTTTGCATGAGCCGCGACGTGAACCCCCCTCCAAGAATATCGACCCCGAGCGACAGCGGCAGCGAGCGCTCGTCCGCGGGCGTCACGTCGCACGCCACGCCCATGAGCATCGTGCACGACGTCTTCCCGGGCATCTCGTGCCTGACGATCTGGTTTGCGTAGGGACTCGGACCGGGCACCCGCAGGGCGGCGTCGTGTTTGGGCGCGCCGGCTGACACGAACGTTTTCCGGACAAGATCCAAGTGTTCCCGCGTCGGCGCCACGCACGTTACCCAAGCGGGCTGCAGGGACAGCTCGCGCAGGCGCGAGAGCGCCGCCTTTTTCGTGACGGCGTTCAGCAGTTTGCTCTCGTCCACGCCGGCGAGGCGGGCGCGGGTGTCTCCAGCCTCGTGGAAAATAGACTGCGAGAACAGTTTTGCCGCCGTCGTGTTCACCTCAAAGTCGGCGCCGACGCTCTCGTTCTGGAAAAAAACGCGCTTCCGCTGGAAATCGCGCGCCCTCACGGACGGGTTGGTGACGCCGCGACGCAGGAGCCGCACGAGTTTGCCCGCGTCCACGGCGTCTCTCGGAACGTCCAGCGACAAGTCGATGCCGGCGTGGTTGCCGCCGACGCTCGCGCTCGCCCCGCTCTGCTGGTAGGCTCTCTGCAGGTCCGCCTCGGACAAAATCTTACCGTCGGCGAGCTCGAGCCCGAGCGTCGCCACCGCCGCCGCGAGCTCGGACTCGGCGTCCGACATCGACCCCACCGCCGGGATGTGCACCCGCACCGAAAGCGTGGTGGAGCGCGGGTCTAGAACGAACACGCTGCTCCCGTCCACGACGGCGTTCTCGTACGGAATCGCGTGCTTTTCGGGGCGCACGACGTCCGGGATTTTATCCACGACGCCCGTAGAGGCGTACGGGGTGCACGGCGGCTCCGTGTTCGCGCGCGACGAGAG
>Ga0115000_10004570_pt1 | contig 11313 bp, 7 predicted proteins | sample ArcticOcean_MG_C_6_FD_89690 | JGI IMG/M metagenome (GOLD analysis project Ga0115000, IMG submission 89690) | Marine microbial communities from western Arctic Ocean - ArcticOcean_MG_CB8_128 | ecosystem: Environmental > Aquatic > Marine > Oceanic | place: Arctic Ocean: Canada Basin | collected... | reverse complement strand
TTTTTAACCCGGCCGAAATCGGGTAATTTTCTTTTTTTTTTTGAGCCTCCTCCCAAAAAAACAGAAAGTCATAAAATACCACCTTCAAAAGTGGTATGTTTTATAAGACTTTCATATTTGCGCTTGAAGTTCTTCGTATCAAAAGGCGCATTTATCCATAAAATTACGTCAGAAGGTTGTCAAACTATACGCGAAGGTCGCGCTCGAGTATGGGAGCCGGAAAATCTCGCCATGGTTGAGGGGCCCTTTTAAAAAAAAAAGCAAATTACCCGATTTCGGCCGGTTTAAAAGTGGCAAAAAAAAAGTGGCCAAAATTACCCGATTTCGGCCACTTTTTTATAGGGGAAATTGCCCGAAATTACCCGGAAAAAAAGTGGCCGAAAATCGGGTTTGCCGCTTCAAAACCTTCCTCATCAAAGCAGCACAAAAAAAAAAGCAACACCAACATTCAAAAACATCGGACTCTCTCCATCTCTCCTCACTCTTCGAGAAGAAGACGCGTTTTGGTGTAATAATAAGAGCGTTTGTTTTGTAGCGCGACAACGCAGAGGAATAATAAGAGTGTTTGTTTGGAAAGGTCTCTTGGCGAAACGAGAAGAGAGCATATAGTATATAAGAAAAGATGATGATGATGATGATGATGGCTGCGCATCAAGCCCTGACGACGAGGACGGCGAATTCGACGATCGGAAGCAGAGGTACTACTAATAAAGCTTCGAAAAAAAGATGTTCGATAATCATCAGATCGTCATCGTCGGTGTCTCCAACATCGACCGCGGCAAAAGCCGGGTCGTCGGACGAGGAGTGGAAAAAGCTCGGCCAAGTCTGCGCAGTTCTCGGCTCGCAATGGGGCGACGAAGGCAAAGGGAAACTGGTGGATATTTTAGCCCGAGAGTACGAGGTGGTGTGCAGATGTCAAGGCGGAGCGAACGCCGGGCACACGATTTACGACGACGAAGGGAAAAAATATGCGTTACATTTAGTCCCCTCGGGGATTTTGAATAAAAAAGCCTTGTGCGTGGTTGGCAACGGGGTGGTTGTCCATTTACCCGGGATGTTTGAAGAGTTGGACGCTTTGGAAAAAGTCGGCGTAGACTGCGCGGGGAGAATGATCGTCTCCGATCGAGCGCACTTATTGTTCGAGTTACACAAAGAAGTGGACGGATTACGAGAAGTCGAGTTGAGCGGGAACATGATTGGAACGACGAAGAGAGGTATCGGTCCAGCGTACGCGTCGAAAGCGACGAGAAACGGGATCCGAGTCGGCGACATCAAAAACATGGAGACGTTCGCGGAAAAGTTGAAAGCGTTGGCGGCGGATGCGGGAAAGCGATTCGATGGGTTTGAATACGACGTGGACGCGGAGATTGAGCGGTATGGGAAAATACGAGAGAGGATTTTGCCGTTCATCGCGGATACGGTGGAGATTGTCAACCAAGCGCACGCGGACAAGAAGAAAATTTTGGTCGAAGGCGCGAACGCGACGATGTTGGATTTGGATTTTGGCACGTATCCGTTCGTGACTTCATCGAATCCGAGCTTAGGTGGGGTATGTTCCGGTCTCGGTTTGGCGCCGAACAAGTTTGAAACCATCATCGGCGTCGCCAAAGCGTACACGACGAGAGTCGGAAGCGGACCGTACCCGACCGAGTTGTTTGGCGATTTGGCGGAAGATTTGAGAGCGATTGGTTACGAGTACGGAACAACCACGGGAAGACCGAGACGTATTGGATGGTTGGACATGGTCGCGTTAAACTTTGCGAGTAAAATTAACGGATTCACGCATTTGAACATTACCAAGTTGGATTGTTTGAGCGAGTTGGATGAAATTAAAATCGGCGTCGCGTACAAGTTACAAGACGGTACGGTCACGACGGCGTTTCCTGCCTCGATCGAGGAGTTGGAGAAGGTTGAAGTTGTCTATGAGACCTTGCCGGGTTGGAAATCTGATATTTCTGGAGTGAGAGACTGGAAGGATATGCCGGAAAATGCTAAGAAGTACGTGCAAAGAGTCGAGGAGTTATCGGGCGGCGTCGAGTGTAGATTTATCGGCGTCGGACCGGGCAGAGACGCCATCGTGATCAAACCTTAACAAAGCACTTAATATTATAATACGGTAGTAAGTTCTTCTAAGAATATTTTTAATGTACAACGTTGACTTTTATTAAATAATGATAATTATACGTAAGTATACTAAATATAATGTCTCTTTTACTCCATTCGAGTGAGAGTTGATTTCATGAACGCGATTGTAACTCCAGCGGCGAAAACCCCCGCGATTCCCGAACCCGCCAAAAAACCGGCGGCCACCAACTGCGATAAACTCTCGAACGAGTCTTTGTTTCTTCGTCTCCACGACCCGGATAAGAATGCACCGAAAAAAACCATCACGGAAAACTCCGGAGGAATGATGAATGCGATTCCCAACGCCATCGGACTCGGCACGATCTTTTCCGCCAAAAGTCTCACCCGCGCCGTACCTTTGTATTGCATTTTGAACTCCAAAGTTCTAACGAGAACGGCAAACAAGGCTGCTAATACGCTCAAAATGACCGCTTGGTGTGGCACACCAACGGCGCTACTCCCATCTTCGCTCGATCCAGTCAATACTTCCGCAACTGCTTTCCACGCGAACGCCGAAGGCGCCGGGTATTCGTCGCCGCCTAATTCGTACGTTCGCAAGAACAACAAGAAAGAAGGCACGGCGCCGAGTACGCCAAACGGGACGCCTAACATTTGCGCGATCAACTGCGTGCGAGGTGGTAAACGTAAAATGGATCCACATTTGAAATCGTGCATTAAATCTCCCGCTTGTCCGGCGCCTCCGCACGCCACCGCAGCCGTAACCAAGTTCGCAATCAACTGTCCGGGATCGAGAAACGCAAAGATGAGTTGGATGATTTTACCCATAGGCCCAATTGGATTTATATCGGTTTCTCCGGCGCATCGGATCGCAATGTATGTCATAAACAAACCAACTGGAATAGACATGACGGAAGTCGTTAATTTCAAACCGAAAAGAATTCTTTGCGAAACCATGGAACTGAACACGGCGAAGAGTAAACCGGTTATCCACCAATTCCGCGGAACGTTTTCTTCGATAGAAAACGGCGTCGCCGAAAGTGCCGCGTCGTTGTCGACTTCTTCCGAGTCGTGTTTATTATCCGAGCGCTGCTGCAATTCGTTACTACTAGTAGTAGTAGTAGTAGTTGATGATGATGATGATGTTGTTGTACTACTATCGTTTGAGGCGGCAAATTTAGCAATCACCATCGCTTTAAACAGCTGCGAAAACGAATCAACCGCCATGAACGTAACTCCCGGCCATAACAACAACCCTCTCGCTCCATTTTTCATGTTAAATACGTTTTCGGTATCGGAAACCCACCCTTTGGATTCCGCGAGAGGACCAATCATCCCCCACGCGATAATCGCTCCGGCTAAAACCGAGTACCCTACTTTCTCGCCCATCAACATCCCTCCGCCGACCAAGGCAAAATCTAATCGAATTCCGAATCCACGTCTCGCTAACTCGTGCAAACCTAAGAACACTAATATTGGTGGCTTTAAAAACCTCGGAAACTTCCACGCAACCATCGCCGTCGCGAACGAGATGAGCGCGGCGCAGAGAAGTGATTTAAACTGTTCCCTCGCACGATCTTCTGGTTGTTGTTGATGATGATGGTGTTCGTCATCCGCTGTTGTTTTTGTGGAATTGTTACCGTTACCACCACCTTTTTCCCCCATTTCCACATTCAAACTACTACTATTACTACTACTGCTACCACTGGGCAACGCGAACGCGGTGCGTATGCACTCCGCGGTTGCCGTCCCGCTGGGAAACTTTAAGCGATGTTGCACCAAAAAATGGTCTCGCAGCGGCACCGCGAGAAAGACGCCTAAATACGCCACCGATATCGACCAACTCGCTAAGCCTAAATACGAAAATTCATACCCGAGTAACGCCAATGCAGGCATAGGCCCAATCAACCCCGCGGACATGGTCATCGACCCCGCCGCCGAGGCGACCGTCTGCGCCACGTTCGCTTCCTCCATGGAAAATGGCAGTTTTGGTTTAATCAAGGCAAACAAACCGATGGATATGCACGCCGCTAAAACCGACCCTGCTTGCGACCACCCCGTTTTTAACCCGAACGAAACGTTCATGGAGGCGATGATTATGCCGACCATCGCGCCGGAGATGATTGCTCGCATGGTCAACGCCTTATTCGATTTTTTTGTTGAAGCAGTTAATGTTGTTGGTGCATGTTGATGATGATTTTGATGATACATTTCGTCGGTTTCCAATCGAAAGTTTCAACCACCAATCGAAACAACAAGAAAAACAAACACAAATATATCTCGTCTTTCTCTCTCTCTCTCTCTTCCCTCTCAGTGGGCGATCGATTCAAGATCGATTCTTCAAGGAGTAGTACAAGTATTACTTTCCTCCATTTTGCTGATGATTTAAGGGGAAAAAAGTGGATAAAAAAGGTCCAATTTCCCCAAAGAGATACACTCTTGCGTACTACGAATACTACACACAAATAAAATGTTTACTTTGATGAGCAGCAGCATTAATGCGACGAGTTTTGGTGCGACGAATATGATGCAACAAAAGCAAAAAAGAATCAACGCGAGGACAACTCGTCCGACGACGAAAATTGGCGGCACGAGCAGAAGAATGAGTAAAAGAACAATAAGTAAAAGAGGTGACGACGATTCGGTAATAATCGTTCGTTCGACCGCTGGAGGCGTTTTAGGAGGAGGAGAAAACGAAAACGAAGAAGCCTTGGCGAGGAAACTTTTAGGCATCAGCTTAAGCGACGACGCGTTAGCCATTCAACAAGCCGTGAACAAGAAAAAGATGTTGTACAAAGGCGACGGCGAGAAATTGAGAGAAGTGGAATCCGCGTACGACACGATACAACGAGCGAGTTTACAAGCGAGAATGTCCGGGAAGAAAATAGAGTCGCCGTCGGTGTTAAACGCGGACATAATTCGATCGAAATGGCAGCCGCGATGGTGCCCGTCGCCGAACAAAGATTTGTTCGTGAACTACGGCATCGCGACGGCGTGCTTTGTAGTCACGTGGGCGCAACCGCACAACATGAGATCGTTGCAAGTGACTATTTTTGGTGCCATTACGATGGCGTTCCGCATGTTCATTAAGCTCGTGGACGTGGACCCGGGACCTAATCCGAAATTGGACCAAGCGGGCGCGGTCAAACATAACAACATGAGATTCGCGAGGTCGTTCGTGTTTTGCATCGGCGGGTTTGCCGCGTGCGTCTTGGCTTTTTACTGGTTGCCAAACTTGATAATTGAAACGTTGAACATTAAGGTGCCACTGTGGGCGCTGTTGGAACAAGAGTTGGGGGTTTCCTTTTTGACGTTGAGTTCGTTGGCAACTTTGGTCACGTTTTACCGTTAGTTAATTATTAATACAACTTTTCACGTACTACCAGTAGTACGTAAGTATTAAATATATTAAAAGCAATGATGATCCAACCGCGCGCGTTTTCAAAGGCTTGCGGTAAATACAACTTCATCACGTCTTCTTCTTCTCTTCCTCGTTTTCCTGTCGTTGTTCAACGTGTTCTTTTCTCATTTTCGTCCTCGTCGTCTTTCTTCGTTTACAGAAGAAGAAGAGTTTCTATTTTAAGAAGGATTTTGTCAAAACGCTTTTTTTTCGCTTTTGATGTAAAAAAGTTGGTCAAAACGAAAGTGAGCGATGCTGACCAGACAAAAGACGAGGAAGAAGAGGGATGACGATCTCGCCCCATCCTCCTCCGCGTTTGGGAGTTCGTTCAATCTTCGCGACGACGATGTAGACGACGATAAAAATAAGCAGAAGAAGAAGACGTTCTTTGTTCCCGGGGAAGAAGAAGAGACAACAAATCACATGCGAGAAACGTTCGTTTTACTATTCTTGATCGTGTCGATATCGTTTTCGTACGTGTTCGCGTTTAGCGCGAAGCTCGGGTACGGGAGAGGAACGTATCGCTTCCTCGCGAGCGAGAAAGAGCAGTACGAGCTGGAGTTGATATCGTTGTCGGTGGTTTTGCTCTGCGTTCCTTTCGTGTTTGACGGTTTGTTTCGTTTCGAAGGCGAGAGTGGTAGTAGCGCGAGAAGCATGAGTAGCGACGATACTACTGTTGTGGAAGTAAAGAAAGCGGATGGAGAGAACGACGAAGAATCAAAACCAAGTTCGTTTAAACGAGCAATCAGAAACGGTGCGCTCGCTTTAGCCGCCGTGCTCTTTGTCGCCTCGGCGACTTTATCGGCAAAGACTTACCCGCAAGCGCCGCCGACGATGTTCGTGTGTTGCGCGCCGATGTTCGTCGCTCTGTGTAAGAGGTGGTTTCGCAGCTCTACGTCAAAGTTTTTAATGAAAACAGCGTCGGCGTTGATATTTTCTGCGCGCGGTATTGCTCTTTGGTTAGCGTTTGTGGTTTACTACGCCGAAAAAGAAGGAGACGACGGAAACGACGATGAAAATGGATTGTATTGGTCCGAGGTGAAGAGCAAGTACATGGAAGACGCGGGATGCCCGACAGACACGGAAGAGAACGATGAGTGTCTCGCCGCGTATATCATGTGGTTCACTTCTATGCTTGCAATCTTAGTGTGCACTTTGTTTTCGTGTTTCACGTATGTTCTCGGTCTCGCCGTTCGAGAGGAAAATAGTACTACCGATACTCGCAATAAGACAAAATTTGCCGCGAGAGCGTTTGCGTTCACATTCGCCTTGGCGGGTTTAGGCATTTGGATCTCGGCATCGTTATCCGGTGGCGCAGAAGAACTATCCACTTTGCTCTTATCTTTCTCTATGGCGGCTTTATTCGTTCTCGGTGTTGGAACCGTCTTCGCGCTTGGCGGCGCCGAAAACGCTAAACAGAAGGCGTTGGAATCCTCCTCGTTCCTCCGAGCGACGTCGAAAGTGGTCACGGAAACGCACGTTGACGCGTTTCGAGCGATTGTATTATCCACACCGTTGACGCTATTGATTCCGATTATGTTATTTCTTTCCGTAATAAATCAGTTCGTTCGGAGATTTGTGAATACTTCTCAGAGGGGATTTTCGATGGACGAGAAATTGCACCGCGGTTGGTTCACTTATCGCGTGAGCGCGTTTTTGTCCTCCGCTTCGGAATGGCGATGGACGACTATTTTCATCAATTTACACTATTGGATATGTCTGTTAGTCTCTTTGAATGTTCTAGCCGGGACGTTTACGGTTGTATTCCTGTCGTGGTTGCGAGTGAAACTCGCGAAAGCTGGGTTTGCGTTCACCTACGTCATCTTCTCTCTCGTCGGCTTGGCGATGTTTTTAATTCCAGTCATTCCGGGCATCCCGGTGTATTTGACTGGCGGTATTTTGTTGACCGATGAATCGTCGATGAATTTTTTCAAGAAATCGTTGTCTGAAAGTGGAGAAACGCCGAGCGAAACGAAAAGTTACGTCTGCGCTTTACTCGCCGCCTCCGGCGCTTGTTTCGTCGTCAAACTCCTCGCCGTGGCCATGCAGCAAAAACTCATCGGCGAACGGCTCGGGAAACGCGTATGGGTTCGACAAACGGTCGGTATAAACACAAACGCTATGCGTGCGGCAAAGTTGGTTCTCTCTAAGAGAGGATTCTCCAAAGCTAAAGTGGCTCTTTTAGTCGGTGGTCCGGATTGGCCGACGAGCGTGTTGACTGGCATTTTGAATTTGAACGTGTTTGAGATGTTGTTAGGGACGGTTCCGGTGATTTTCCCGGTGATTACGACGGTGTTAGCTGGAGCGTTCATGTTAAAGCAAGGTACGAACTCGATGTGTGGCAATAATGGTGATCAATCTAATAATAAATCATCCTCAAATACGAGCGGCCTGTGGAGTAGCATCGCCGACGTCGCGTTGCTGGTCACCGCCGTCGTCCAAGGCACGTGTTTACTCTTGGGCATTTATTACGTTGAAAAAACGTCAAGAGAGTGCAAAGAAGAGCTCGCGCAGCTCCCGTACGACGAAGAAGTGATGCACATAGAAGAAGAGACCAAAAGAGAAAAAGAGATCAAGGAAAATATCGGAAGCTTTTTCAAGCTCGAGCCGCGCGACCGAACGTTGCTCGTATTTTCAACCGCGATTTGTTTACTTTCGTTTTGGGTCATTCAGCTCGGACCGACGTTCATTGGCGAGGACGAAGCCGTTTTAAAAGAGTATCAGTTGACAGATTGCGTCTCGCATACGTTGAAAGGTCGAGTGTGGACGGTAGTGACCAGTATCGGATGGCTCGCTATTCTCGCTTTTATTTTTTCGAAGTTTACGCTGTGGACGTTTAACGCGCGACTGAATGGGAAGGTGCAAGATGTTCTCGATGAAGAATACGCGATTGAAAATGGCATCGAAGATTTCTCGGACGGCGATGATGTTAACAACGGCGACGCCTGTGATGGTATTCGTATGTAATTATTGTTATTTAAGCTTCTCTACTAAAAATATTTATTCTCTTCAAGATTGACTCTCGGAAAATTCGCTCCCGAAGGATTCGCTCCTCGCCCTTTTCGCTATTTTTGGCGAAGCGCTGCGACTACCAAAACTTCTACTCGGACTGGCGTTTCTGCGTGTGCCTCGTTGTTGCCTATCTCTGCTATCGTCTCGTTTTCGTCCTTCTCCTCGTCCGCGTCTTCTGGGCGGCGATCGAGACCGAGACCGAGACCGAGACGCTCTTTTTCTTTCTTCTCCTCTCGCTCCTCCTCGAGGCGGCGGTGGAACCTCTACCTGTCTCGGAGGTGGTGGAACCTCCTGTCTCGGAGGCGGCGGGACGTTCATCTTTTTTCTCTCTCCTTTCTCCCCTTTTCCATCCTCCGAATCGCTATGTTCCTCCTCTTTCCTCTTCTTCGAGTGGTGTTTCTCTTCTTCATTTTCTTCTTTTCCTTCTCTCTTCTTCTTCGCCTCTACTTTCGCATTCGGTTTCAATTTCTCTTTCAGCGCCATCAACCCGCCTCTCTTCTCAATTTCTCTCTCGACCGCGTCCAACTTCTCTCTCAATTTCGGCAACCCTCTCTTCGCCCTCTCGCCGTTCCGTAAAACCTTCTCCTCTTTCTTCCTTTCCTTTCTCCTCCTCTTCTCCTCTTTCTTCTCCTCTTTCCTTCTCTTCGCCATTTCTTTCTCTCTGCGTAAAATCTCATCCTCCCTCTTCCGTTGCTTCTCCTCTCGCATCTCTCGCTGTAACTCTCGATCGAACGCTTCGCCTTCTCTTCGTTCGTCGTCTTCCCTCGATATGCCAAACGCCTGGCGCAAATTCGCCATCTTCTGCCGCTGTCGCTCGGCGACTTCGTGCGTGTCGTTATTACCTTCTTCTTTTCCTCTGTTAAAGTTTTTCCGCTTAAACCCTCTTCTGTTCTCTTCTTCTGTTGATTGTCGTTCTTCTTGCTCTTTCATCTTCCTCGTCAGCCGCGCTCTTTCTTCGTTCACTTTCCTTTCGATGTCCTCCTCTTTTCCTTCACCCATGTCTTCTTCCAACTTGTCTCGAAACGCGATCAGTGAGACTTCGATTTTGCGTTTCTCGTTGTGTTCTAAAATCCCTCTGTTCCCTTCTCGTTTAGAGACGTCGTCTCCGCTTCGTTTCTTCTCGCGATCGTGTATTGTCTTCAGATCTTGAGAATGAAAATCGTCTCTTTGCAAGCGACTGCGCTCTCGATGGAATTTGTTCGATTGGACGTAGCCGGACGTCCCGGAACCGCGCGCGGTGGTTAATCCGATGCCGTTGTACATTATTATTATTAAGAGCAGCAGCAGCAATAGTAGTAGTAGTTATCTTCTTCTGTCGGGGTTTTTTACCGAAGGAAGTACGTGCTTTGCCGACGAGAAAGAAAGAGTGAAGCATTTCGATTGTGTCGGCGCTCTTTGATGAAAGAACAAAGAGAAGTAAAAAAGGTCCGATTTTGAGTCTATCGTCGCGTCTTAGTATTAACGATGGTTGGTATCTATAATCTGGTGATATTAAAGAAAAGATAAATACGGATACTATTATTCAACCGCTGTGCAATCGTACTACTTCTTCTCAAACAACCCTTGATGAGTGTCTGTCGTGCACATGAAGAGAGGGTTTTCAACCGTCATCACTCTCGTCTCGTTTTCGATCATCTTTCGCAACTGCTTCGGCAGGCTAAACATGCGAGCGTGCGAAATAGAATCGTAAAATTGTAAAACAGAATCCAATTTGCGTTCTTTTAATCTCGCGTCGACTTCGTTCATGCCTTTTTCGCGTAAATCTGGTTTCGCAGGGTCCGAGCTCGCGATGTTAAACCCCCACTCGGAGGTGAAGGACGGGACACACATGGTGTATCCGCTGACGTTGTCGAAAACCTGTTTCAACGTGTTGTGAATTGGCGACCACACGAACTGCGCGTCTCGCACGGACGCGCACCCGCTTTGCGTGACTAAAATACCGTTCGGTTTCAATTTCGATTTCGCGGTTTCGTAAAACGACGTGGTGTAGAGTTGATAACACGGACCGCCGTCCAACGGGTCGGATAAATCCATGATGATCACGTCGAACGATCCTTCCGGGTAATCCTCTAAACCTTTCTTCGCGTCACCAATGACCAGCTTCGCTCTCGGATCCTCGTACGCGTTTGCGTTATAAAACGGGCAGTGTTCTCTGCACTGCTCGACCAAAACGCCGTCGATGTCCACCATCACGCACTCTTCCACCATCGGGTGCCTTAAAACTTCTCTCAGAGTCGCCCCTTCGCCGCCGCCTGCGATGAACACTCTCTTTGGGTTTTCGTGTAAAGTCATCGCCGGGTGCACCAACGCTTCGTGATACACCACCTCGTCGCACTCCGAGGATTGCATCAACCCGTCCGTGATTAATAACTTCCCGAACGCGTGCGTCTGAACCACCTCAATCTCTTGAAACTCGCTTTTTCCCCGGTGGTAAACTTCATCCACTCTATAGGATAAAGCTAAACCGTCCTCGATTAACTCGTGGTACCAATTATCCTTTGGGCCGTTGAATATGTCCTTCCCGTACTTCTGTTGTGCAGTCATTGTCTTCTTTTAAAGTGTGTTGTGTTCTTGCGCCGCCCGCGCGAAGAGGTTAGTTGTTTTGTGATGAAAATGAAATCCGATTGGAAATGATTTTTTTTTGCATCAAGCTGGTTAAGAGAAACACATGTTGTGTGATTGAATTGTAACGCATAACGTATGTATTGTATTAATTTGTCTCTCTCTCTCTCTCTTTCTCTCTTTCTGTATTCTCTCTTTGTGTATCCTTGTATCCGTGTTTACCACCTGCGTAACTCCCCGTGCTCGTATCGCCAACC
>Ga0115000_10004569_pt1 | contig 11315 bp, 11 predicted proteins | sample ArcticOcean_MG_C_6_FD_89690 | JGI IMG/M metagenome (GOLD analysis project Ga0115000, IMG submission 89690) | Marine microbial communities from western Arctic Ocean - ArcticOcean_MG_CB8_128 | ecosystem: Environmental > Aquatic > Marine > Oceanic | place: Arctic Ocean: Canada Basin | collected... | reverse complement strand
GGAACTTTGTTTCAGGGACAGACACTGCTGAGGTGATTGAAGTAGCACCTCCTACGGATATGTTGATCGAAGTTATCGGTGACCTTGCTCCAGCATTGGCGATTCCGAGTATGGAACTTCCTCTAATACCCCCATTGCAATCCAATACGAAGAAGAAAAAAGGATTGCGGAATTTATTATTAACAGGTTTCAGTTTTGTTGTACTCAACCTCTTTGGAGTTTGGTCCCATGTATTCGGTAGTTTTTGTAAACCTGAAGATTTATGCCCAACCGATGGTTACACGAGAATGAATTTGATTGATATTTACAAAGTGAACACTGGTAACGGATGGTCCGAACCAGTTCAAAGTGGATCGTATGGTATTCCAGATGTTGTTGCAGTTATCGTACTTGGTATTGCGCTGTTCGTAATATGGCGGAAGTAATCAGTGGTCTCATGGTACTCGAAATCAATACGGAAATTGTTGCTTTTGTAGGGATGTTTCTCATCCTTCTTGCCTTTTTCCTTGAAACTCAAAGTGTTATTCATAGTAAAGCCCCACTGTATCTCATCTTGATGGCTATTGGTTCAGGATTACTGGCAATTCGTGCCTATTTAATTCAGGAATGGGCGTTTTTTATTCTCGAAGTTGCATGGTTCATGACTGCGATGGCTGGTATCCTAACCCAAAAGAAAAGTTTGAATGTTGATGAAACACTCGCTGAATAAAGGGAGATTTAGAGTTGAAATAGAATTCTCCTCGTCGCATGGAAGTACCCCTCATTGTATGAAGAGTAGAATTCAAAGTCTAACAAAATAAGTTATATCGACTGTAATAACTCGAATTCGACCTTTTGAAGCGTCATCTTGATGTGCGAGTGATGGTCGAGATGAAATCATGAGCCAAGGACCGGGCAAGGCCAAACGCGGTATTCCATCAAAGGCTGATAATTTCAATGAATGGTATCCATTCATGGTTGAAGCAGCAGAATTAGTCGATAAACGCTATCCGATAAAGGGGATGGATGTGTGGAGGCCTTATGGTTGGAAAACAATGAAACTTATCGATGCTTTAACGCATGCTGAAATGGAACGCACAGAGCATGAAGAAGTAAATTTTCCATTGCTGATTCCTGAAAACCTTTTGGAAAAAGAAAATGCTCTTGTAGCTCGATTAAAGCGAGCGCGTGAAGAAGGTGTAGATCCCGATGACCTGCGAGATGAAGATGAAGAAGGTGGATTCAAAAAAGAAGTCTATTGGGTAAAACATGCCGGAGATAATGAATTGGATATTCCAATGTTCCTTCGTCCGACTTCTGAGACCGCTATGTATACCATGTTCCCTCTATGGATTCGTTCACACAAAGACCTTCCACTCAAAGTCTACCAAATGGTCAATACTTTCCGATATGAAACAAAGCAAACTCGTTCGTTCATTCGAGTTCGAGAAATTCATTTCTTTGAAGCACATACAGCCCATGCTGATGAAGATGGTGCGACACGCCAAATCGAACAAGATTTGGAAATTGTCAATAACGTCATGCACGATTTGTGTCTTCCCATCATCAAGGCAAAACGGCCAGTTTGGGATACGTTTCCTGGTGCATGGTATACCATTGGAATCGATGCAGTGATGCCAAATGGTCGCACGCTTCAAGTCGCTTCATGCCACCATTACCGAGACCAGTGGGCCAAAGCATTCGACCTTTCATATGAAAACCTAGATGCAAAACAACAATTTTGCCACCAGACCACGTATGGAATGTCAGAACGTCTTCTCGGAGCAGTTGTTGGCATGCACGGTGATGAAAATGGACTTATTATGCCACCAGCTGTTGCGCCATTCCAGGTTGTTATTTGTCCAATGATTCGTAAGAATTCAGACGTGGATACTGTCTCTGTGGCTCAAGAGATGGCTGTTACACTCCGCAAACATGGATTGCGCGTGAAGGTCGATACTCGTGACATTCACGCTGGCCAAAAATACTATGACTGGGAAATCAAAGGTGTGCCTCTCCGACTCGATGTTGGGCCAAGAGATATTGCCCAAGGTACTGCATTTGCTGCTCGAAGAACAGGCGGGAAAGAGCCAATACAAATGGATGACTTACCAAATGCATGTCTACAGATTTTGGACGAGATCGCTCAAGAATTGAGAAAGAGGTCATCCGCCCATATGGACGATGTCGTTCAACCCCTCCCACCTTTCAATGAAATTGATGGAACTTGGATTATGGATGGCGAGATTGAAGATGGCAAAATCTACCAGATACCTTTCGATGGAACAGATGCACATGCTGAAGCAATTGAGCGTGCAACAAGTTTGACTTTCCTCGGAGATTCCACTGAGGACTTTGATGAAGAGATGCCTTGTCACATGAGTGGGAAAATGACACGACGACGTATTATTCTCTCCAAAACATACTGAGAAAACAAATACACATCCCTTAGTAAGTCAAAACGAGATGTCTAAAGATAAGGTGTTGAATGATTAACATCCAAACAAGAGGTTACTCTTGTGAGCCGATAAAGGAGTTTCAGCGTGAAGCAAGTGTGAGGTTCTTCCACATTTCTTCAGGGACTTCCATAGCGAGACGAAGGCCACCCATTGCACCGAGACGAACTGGGTCATCGACGACGTGAACATTGACGTCACCCATGTCGGAGAGTTTGCGCTCAATCATTGCACCAAGTCCTTTGATGCCAGATCCGCCACCAGCAAGAACCATGTTTCTACGGAACTCATCGTGGTATTCAGGGTTGGAACCTGAAATCAATTGCTTTGCATTTTCGACGATTGGGTCGACGATTGCTTCACAAGCACGTTGAATACAATCTGTAATGTCAAGATTCATTGCTTTTCCTTCAATCGAAAAGTCGACCATAACTGGCCCATCAGGAGATGAATTTCCAACAAAGGAATGTTGTTCTTTCCAACGTCGAGCCATATCCTTTGTGATCTGTGCACCACTGTATTTAGATTGTACTTCTTCGATAATCTTTCGGTCTATGAAATCCCCTGCATAGCCGGTGTGCATTTGGTCACCAGGTCCAGGAATGGTTCCATAGACTCGGCAAAGATCGGCTGTTCCAGCACCAATGTCAATAACCAAGGTGTGCTCAATCATGTCCAGTGCATAAGCAACTGCGAAAGGCTCAGAAATAATCATTGCAGCGTTAACCGAACCTGCAGCTGCGTCGAAGATTGCAGTCTTATCGACATAACTCGCTTCCGCTGGAGCACCAATTACTGCGACAACTCGATCATAATCTTCGGGGTCAGAAAGTGCAATAAGATGGGTAATGAAGTGAGCGATGAATTCGCGGTCTTCTTGAGTATCCTTAATCACACCTAATTCCAAAGGCCGGAAAAGGTTGAGTGCGAGACGGTTTTTGAGAGCTTCTTCACCAAAAAGAACATCCCGCTTAAGGAAATTACGAGCGATTGGATCCTTAGGAGTACCAATAACTGTTAATTCTTCTTCTTCATGGCTATCCGAGGATACCATCACGGAACGGAATGTTCCCAAATCAATTCCAATATACAATATGTCTTCTGCCATAGCACTCACCTAACCTCCCCATTGCGAACTACCTTATGAAGAATACCTCGCTTACGAGAGAAGACAACAGTCCGTACTAAGAAAGGAAATTTATTCGCAAGTGAAAACCGATTCTATAGAAGAGGGTGCTAAAAGTGATTTTAATTAAAAGGGGACTTCAGCACCATTCTTCACAGGCTTGACAATACCATGCAGCGTATTCAGGGTAAAGTTGAGCCATTTTACTACACGTAGTGCATTCCTTTAGTGTATCTTCACCATAAATTTCTAAGACCATTTGAACATGATAGACATCATCGATGCCTAATTGTTGCCTCATAGACCAAAGTAATTGGTCTTCACTTGGAGAGATGATACCGTCTTCTAAAACAAGTTCCACGATATTCCGATAATCATCAAAATCTTGTAAGTTACGGGCATCAAGAATTATACCATTCTTTTCTGCAACGATATCGGTGCCCCCTGGGTCGTCGACAAACAAGACCAATGACTCGCGTTTCAATCCTTCATGACGCAGTTCAAAAGAAATACGGACACCATCGAGTGATGCAAAAACCAATTCAGAATTACTGTTAATGGAATTACAGATCGAACGGGCAGTGTCTTCAGCCGAACGACCTTTTCGCCAACCATGAGGGTCATCGACATTAAAGCAATAAAATTCAGTACCTTTACCTGGATACTCGAGTCGAATTTCTTCACCTCCATCAAAACCGTTTGCTACAACAGTGAGTGCTGCAACTTCAGTTGAAACAAGGTTATCTTCATCATCGAAACTAATCATCAGTGGTTTCCTTTCTTCAGTTGCCGTATTGAAATGACCTTGCATCCCTGACATCCATTTATCTTCAAGACGTGTGAGTGATTCTTCTTGAGACTTTGAGAGGTTTTTTTCAATGCCAAGAACACCTGCAAGACTACCGCTTTCGACTTCGCGTTTGAATTCCTCTATCTGTTCACTGTCTTGATGATATGAAGGAATTTCAATGGTATCGGACTCTTCGACATAATCAGCATCCTTCCATTCGTGTTGACATCCCACGCAATTCAGGTATCCATTCATTGTCGAAGGTTGAGACTCACCTCCACAACGTGGGCAATCACCACCTTCGTTGAAACCGAGATTGTCAACGGCCTCGCGACGGCCCTTGCGCATGTTACCAAAACCCGCCATATTGTTGCAACCACCTTGCCTTTGTATCAAGGCTTTGGAGAAAATAAATGAGAACACATTGTTGAGTTCAATATTCAGGATTCGCCTTTAAACCATATCGCATCATGCCTTCTTGCGCATAAATTCGCCGAACAGCAAAAGAAACTGTATCTCCTATCTTTGGAGAATAATCAACATCGTCGCTCACCAGAAAAACCCCTCTCGGGCCCTGCTTGAACTGAACCAAAAGAGTTTGAATACCACCAAGTATCGGTGCACGTAATGAAAATTCAGATGGAGCTCCCGCAGCGCTGAGTTTTGTCCATGATTCTACTTGGGCCTCAGGATCAAGCGAATACGATTCGGATGGGATACGTCGCCCGTTCGCATCGAGTTGACGTGGTGGCCAAATCATCCTGTCACCAACCCCTTGTGCTGCAAGGGATAATCGGGCTTCAGCACCTTCAAAATATTGGGATGAAGATACATATGCTCCTTGAGATACATGGTGCGCTTCTTGTTCCGTTTTCCATGCAGCCTCCATGTCGTTATAGAAATCAGCATCAATAATCTCAACACCTTGTGGCGCTTCAAAATCATAAGATTCAGTATTCGACTTTGCAATAACAAGTGTGGCTTCTTCACCAGTCAAGAGGTCCCATTCGATTTCTTCAAATTCTAAATCTTCATTGAGAGCAGTTGAGTCAACACCAGTCGCAAGGAACAGTGTTCGAGCATCAACCGATTCGGTAAGATGTATTGAAGCAATATGATGGCCTTTATTTTGCATAAATTGAATTCCTGCAATTGCCATGGTGGTCGAGTCACTATCCGGGCCATAGACAATTTTATCTTCATGGATGTAGGTCGATTGAATGTATAATGAGTCGAGATTCTCTACGACTAAATATCCCTTCCAATGAGATTGCTCATTCATTTCGATCCCTCCCGAAAATATGAACGGCGCAGGTTGCACCCGACCCACCGACATTGTGAGTTAATCCAATTTCTGCATCCCTCACTTGGCGTGAATCTTCAACTGTCCCTCTCAATTGTTTGAAAACCTCTACTGCTTGTCCTGTTCCAGTTGCTCCGAGTGGATGGCCTTTGGATTTGAGACCTCCACTTGGATTGATGCAGACTGGACCTTCATTTCGAACACCAAGGCCTTCACGTGCAAAAGCACCACCATGGCCTTGCTTAGAGAATCCAAGATCTTCTGTTGCCATTAATTCTGCTATAGTAAAACAATCATGCACTTCTGCCAAATCGATATTCTTCGAAGTTAAACCGGCAGCTGAATAGGCATTTCTCGATGCCTTTTGTGTCGCTAAAAGTTGAGTGACAGATGGTCTGTCATGCAATGCGAGATGATCGGAGGCAGCACCTGAAGAACGAATCCACACGGGGTCATCGGTAAATTGTCGAACGACGTGGTCCGCAGCAAGAATAACACATGATGCGCCATCAGAAGTCGGGCAGCAATCATACAATGTAAGAGGGTCAGCGACCATGAAACCGCTTTCTGCCTTTTCAAACGAGACTTGCTTTCGAATGTGAGCATCTTTATTTTCAAATCCATGCATATGATTCTTCACACTAATATGAACCAAATCGTCGTGCGATGAATCGTGTTCGTGGAAATGACGTCGTGCCATCAAAGCATATGTACCGGGGAATGTGAGTCCTGCGAGTCTCTCCCATTCAGTATCACCGGATACGCCAAGCCAGAATCGTTTTCGCTCTGCTGACAAATCGTTCATTTTTTCGATTCCACCAGCAACAACAATATCCGCCTGTCCACTTTTTATCGCCATCCAGGCATCTCGAAGGGCAAATCCAGATGATGCACAAGCGTTTTCGACACGCCTGACGGGTATGCCATCTAATCCGGAATGTTCTGTGAGTAATGCGGCTGTATTACCAAGTTGAGCACCACCAAATGCCACGCTTCCAATAAAGGCTTCATCCACTTGACGGGGTTCAAAATTCTTATCGATACTGGAAAAAGCATTTTCCGCTGCCTCGGCCCACATTCCTTTGAGTCCAAGTTGGTGATTGCCATACTTTGTTTGACCAGCACCGATAACGGCAACATCGACCATGACAAGTCCAAGGAGACCAAGCATTTGATTGAGTCGGTCAATGATATTCATGCGTTAATTCCGTTCGAACCACCCGTAGAGTCTAAGAACACGCTCTACTCCCCTCAAAATATGCTGCGACAATGTAGAGCCCACGGGCACTTCAAAGGTGCTAATTGCCCTACCTGTAACGAAGAAGGAAAATTCATCATGAGTGACCGAGAATCAAACTCTCTCGGTCGGATGTTGGCACTTGTGTTGCGACATGCCCCGGAAAAGTTCAATGTAGAAATGGACATCAATGGGTGGGTCAATGGAAGAGAACTTTCTGAATCCATTTCAAAACAACGCCGACACTACCACTGGCTTCGTGGATGGCACTTTGCTGCTATTGCAAACGCTGATGACAAGGGCCGTTACCAAGTAGAAGGTGACATGCTTCGTGCTACGTATGGCCATTCGATTGAACTTGAACTCGACCTTCCTACAGACCAAATCCCGGAGGCTCTTTATTGGCCTTGTGAAGAAGAGCAAGTAGAAACTACCAAAGAATTGGGAATTACAACAGGTGATCGAAAGCACATTCATCTTTCCCGAAGTATTACCAATGCCATGGAGGCAGGACATGTTCGTATTCAACGACCTGCAATTCTTGAAGTTGATACCGTCCGCGCAATCGCCGATGGACACATCATTTACCGAGCTGGAAAAACAGTCTTTTTGGTAGATGAAATGCCAGGTGAATACCTTTACCGTATCGAAGCTGATGACCCAATAGTCTTGGAAATTGTCGCACAATGGGAAATTGAAGAACAAGAAGAAGAGTGATTATCGCTTTTCGCCACAAGAGGCGCAGAAGTCAAGGTCATTTTCGAGCCGGTTACCGCAGCCACTGCAAAGGGTTTGACCGACGTTAAGAGTTTCAATCTTTGATACGTGTTGGGGGATTTCATCACGTATATTCTGTTTGACAAAATGGAGGGGGTCAATCCCGTGTTCGGTGAGTTCACGAAATCGGTTGCCAAATATAATTGCTTCTTGGATAGCCGATTCGATTTGTAATTGGCGTGATTCTCTATCAATCCGGTCAGATATTTCTTCAGATTCTTCAAGAATGGCTTGAAGATGACGCATAAAGTCACTGAGCGATGGACCGTCGGACATATTCCTTGCATCACCCCGTGGGTCATCAATGCTTGGTGAAAATATTGCCTTTTACTTGAAAATGAAGGGTTATCCTCTTGAGCGATTTCCTCTTGGCAAGGATATGCGTGAGCGGGTAATCATCAAATGGGGTGGAGGCCTAATCACCGACAAATCATCCCTCTGCACACCAGACCTTGAGATATTAGGACACCTTGCTGAAACTGTTTCAAACTGTCAGAGCCATGGTATTGAGGTCATATTGGTCCATGGTGCCGGTTCATTTGGTCATTTGAGGTCGAAGCATTGGCGATTAAATGACGGTATTCTTCCAAATGTGGAATTCGAAAATGATGATGAATGCTCATCCCAACTCGAAGCTGTCGCTCAAGTTCGAAACGAAATGCTCCAATTGAACGAACATGTTTGTAAGGCCTTAGTCAAAAAGAATCTCACGCCACTTGTTCACCCTCCTCATCTTTGGGCAAAAAACACTGGTACGAGTTTTTTGGGTAGCCTCGATAGATTTCTCGAGCAAAGCAGTGAATGCATCCATGTGACCTTTGGCGATGTTGTTGATGTCGAAGGAGAACGACTCTTTGGAATTCTGTCAGGAGATGACCTTGTTGCACGTTTATCAATTGAATTACCTCAAGTGAAACGATTGGTTTTTGCAATTAAAGGAGTAGATGGACTGCTCCGAGTTCCTCCTGAGCAAGCCAATGCAAATGACCTCATAGAACACTGGTCACCTGAAATTAAATTTGAAGGTAAACATCAATCTGAAATTGATGTGACTGGAGGTATCGGTCTCAAAGCCGCCCGAGGAGCATCAGTGGCATCTCATGGAATCGAAGTCATCATGATCAATGGTGAAATCTCTGAGCGAGTATTGGGTGCAATGCTTGGTAACCCAGTCAGAGGCACGATTGTAACAGGGAAAAAATGAATTCCGAAAATTTGTGCTGAGAAAAGATGCAGATTCAACCTAAAGCAGAGAACTCTTCATGTAGCGTGTGCGAATCCATTGGGTTGGGGTTCGCATGGCAGGTTATGAGATTGGAGATGTGCCGAGCGTCGAACTCTCGGAATCAGAACAAAAGTTACTTGATTCGATTGGTGCAGATGATGTACAATCACAACTGATGGCAGAAGCTATAATTTCAGTCTCAGAAACTGATGAAGTATTAGGACCTCTCTCAAAAATTTCTGCTCACCGTGATGCAGGTTCGTACCATCGAGCATTCAGTGTTCTTTTATTTGACTCCGAAAAACGTCTTCTACTCCAACGAAGAGCAAATGACAAAGTAACCTTTCCAGGTGTTTGGGCAAACTCATGTTGTTCACATCCACTCCATTCGGATGAAGAGTTACCTGAAGAAAATGCCCTGGGTGTGAAGAATGCCGCTATACGGAAACTGGAACAAGAACTTGGAATCTCCCCATCACTCTTTTCGATTGAAGACTTCCACTTCATGACGAAAATGCGCTACTCTGCTCGAATGAATGAGACGTGGATAGAACGGGAAATTGACCACATCTTGATTGCTCAAGTCGATGTGGATGTTCATCCGAATCCAAATGAAGTTTCTGAAATTGCTTGGGTTACCTATGAGGAACTCGAAGAATTACTGCTCGAAGAGAATCCCGAAAATGGTTCTATTGCTCCTTGGTTCAGATGTATTGCTGCACGAATTATGAATGAGGATTGGTGGAATGCTGTTGGTGATAGTTCCGCATTAGCAGAACTTGCCGACGATAAAATCCATGACATGGGTGATGTAACGCATATGTTGCCCGAAGCAGAGGGTGCTGGATTAGAGATTTCAGTACTTGAAGTCAAACCTCTTGTTGAACAGCGAATCATGAACAGTTTGATGTCATCTCGGCACAAACGACTAGCAGCAGCAATGACTCATTTGATTCATGGTGGAGGAAAGCGTCTTCGAGCAACATTGCCTTGGCTCGTGGGTAAGGCGGTAGGAGATTCGCATTCGGGTATGCTCGATGTTGGTGCTGCAATTGAAACTGTTCACAATTTCACCCTTGTACATGATGACATCATGGATGATGACGATATTCGAAGAGGACGAAATGCTGTTCATATTGAATTCGACCTTCCAACAGCCATTAATGCAGGTGATGCAATGTTGGCTATTGCTTTCGAACGTCTCGTTCAAGCTGAAGGATTAGAAGCATCCGATGTAGCAGCCCTCGTCAATCGGATTGCTTGGATGGTCCGACGTGTCAGTGAAGGACAGCAAATGGATATCGAGTTTGAGGACGAATTGGCAGTCTCAGAGGAAGATTATATCGAGATGATCGAAGGTAAGACTGCGGTCATGTTCCTGACGTGTGCTGAAATTGGGGCACGAATGGCGGGTGCTGACCAAGAGACCATCGAATGCATGGCGGATTGGGGGCTCGCAGTTGGATTGTGTTTCCAATTGATGGATGATTTAATTGATGTTCTTTCAGACTCGAATGTTCTTGGAAAGCCTGCAGGTTCAGATGTCGCCCAAGGGAAACGCACCCTCATGGTCATCCATGCACTTGCTCAACCCGATTCAAAAGATAAAACAACGCTTCTTGCAGCACTCGGCAAAGGTGAAAATGCAAGTGAAGAGTCAATTGATGCCGCTTTGCAAGCGCTTGCCAATTTAGGTTCCATTGATTATGCAAAGCAAAGAGCAGTGGAATACCATGCAAAGGCACATGAATGTCTCGACCGTATTCCACAGGGGCCTTCAATGCGTGCACTCAGAGAACTGACTGATTTTCAATTAAAGCGTATCAGTTGAGTGTTACTCCTTCACCTGCTACTACGACTCCAGACCGGATGACTTTAGCGTACCAACGTGTTGATTGAGGATGTATTTTAAATGAAATTCTTTTGAATGTTTCATTCAAAAATGAATCTTTAATGGTTTGACAAGGTGGAGCATCAGAAGTGATTTCTAAAACCACCTCACTGAAGTTCAACTGACTACCGATTTTGAGGTTACCCCATAGTATTCCTTTCATCAGAATATTTTCTCCAACAGAACCAGGATATATCGGGTGAAGTTCTTGTTGAAGTTCTTGAAGAACTTCTGCGCTGAACAAACAGACAGCCCGATTTGGACCGCCATGATGCTTTGTATCGTTTTGTTGATCACCGATACATCCGGATTCAACAATCTGTAAGGTTTCCACTGAAGACTTTGGTACTCCACCTTCGAGTGCTGCAAAGAGACCCACAATTGAGCCTTGCATTGAGCTCACTCTGAGTAGTAGGATTCCGGATAAGGTTCTGGCTTGAGTCCCTTGCGGGTTCGGATTTGAGCAACGACCTTGTCAAACAGTTGAGGTGGGAGCATTTCGAATCCAAGATTCTCGGTATTCCAAACAGC
>Ga0115000_10004568_pt1 | contig 11316 bp, 9 predicted proteins | sample ArcticOcean_MG_C_6_FD_89690 | JGI IMG/M metagenome (GOLD analysis project Ga0115000, IMG submission 89690) | Marine microbial communities from western Arctic Ocean - ArcticOcean_MG_CB8_128 | ecosystem: Environmental > Aquatic > Marine > Oceanic | place: Arctic Ocean: Canada Basin | collected... | reverse complement strand
CAATAAAGATGAGACTATTGAAGGTGAATTTTGGGAAGATAAATAATTTAATCCTTTTTTCAATTTATTAAAACTACTCTTCAATATGCAAAATAAAAGAACCCTCGATGATTGGTTGAATTGGCAAGAAACATTAATGGAAGAGACCATTGTTTTAGGCCTTGATAGAGTTGAAATTGTCTATGATAAAATTTTTCCAAATGGAGTTCCATATGCAGTTATTACTGTAGCGGGCACAAATGGGAAAGGCTCTACTGTTTCTTTTATTGATAGTGTTTATCATGAATCAAAATATAAGGTTGGCCGCTCCACCTCTCCTCACCTATTAAAGTATAACGAACGCTTTGCGATTGATGGTCAGGAAGTTGCTGATGCATTAATCATTAAAGCGTTTGAATTAATTGAGACAAAAAGGGAAGGCATAACACTCACATATTTTGAATTTTCAACTCTCGCTGCACTAATTATATTTGCAGAAGCTAGTGTGGATCTTGCGATACTAGAAGTAGGCCTTGGTGGAAGACTTGACTCTGTTAATGTGGTTGATAGTGATGTAAGTGTCATCACAAATATTGCAATTGATCATACAGATTATCTAGGCGATACAAGAGAGGCTATTGGCAGGGAAAAAGCGGGAGTTATGCGAACCTCAAAACCTTGTATTTGTGGTGATCAAGATCCGCCACAAAGTTTATTGTCATACGCAAAAGAAATTAACACCCCCCTTGTACTTGTTTCAGAAAGCTATAAAAATCAAATAGGGTTAGATGGAGCACATCAAAAACTTAATGCAGCTGTTGCAGTTAAAGCCATTGAGAGTTTTACAAGTCAATTTCCAATTTCCAATAATATGATTAGTGAGGGTATTAAAAAAGCTAGAATCGCAGCACGGTTTGAAAAAATAAATATTGGCAATAAAACAGTCATTCTTGATGTTGCTCACAATCCCGCTGCTGTAGAAGCTCTTGTGGAAACGTTGTCAGAAAATCCAGTAGAAACTGTTGCCATTTTTTCAGCACTTATTGATAAAGATATTGTTGATATGATTGAACTTGCTTCAGGATCTATTAAGCACTGGTTTTTAGTTCCAATTAAAGCAGAACGATCAATTGAACTAAATGCTCTAAAAGATAAGTTTGCTAACTCAGATGCCACAACAGTTTGCCTTAATATGAGTAATGCAATTGAACAATCACTTGAACTTGAAGAGGCTGATCGAGTTGTAATTTTTGGCTCTTTCTACACAATTGCTGATGCCTCTAAAATTATAAAAAAAGTATGAGCGCTATTAGTTACCTGAGATGACTACAAACCCAAAGAAACTGTTGTAAAATTAGACCTATCTATCAGGGAACTCATGGGCAATTTTTTTGACAACATTTGGAGTGCTATAAGCTTATTGGCTTGGTCAGACTGGCTTACCCTTATTATTTTAGTTGTTTTTGTAATTAGAGGCTTTATTCAAGGCCTTGCTAAGGAAGTCATTAGCTTTATTTTTGTTATTTTTGCAATTATTTTAGCTTGGCTCTATTATGACTCACTCGCTAAAACTTTTTTAAGTAGCTGGATTAGCTCAGAAAACAAATCTATCTTTGCATTGTCTTTTGGTGCCATATTTCTTGGCATTTGGTTCATCAAGAAAGGTTTTTATAGCCTTGCTGCAGCTTCTTCTCAGAATGACAATCCTAATAACCTTAATCGGCCTTTTGCGATTACTATAATATTAGCTATTATTGCAGTTATAAGTTTTAAGTATCTAGGTACTATTTCTGCACTTCAAACAATTGATTCACTAATTGCGAACGAATCTTTGCGAAATTTTGTTTCATTTACTGTGGTTTTTTTAATTTTGATAGTTGCAATAATGTCATTATCAAAACTTCTTAATATTAAAATTGACTCAGAAAACCCTTCTACTATGGCGCCAATTTATGAAGGCACTTTAAGGATAATGAGTTCACTTGATATCCTCATCAATGCTAAAAATGTAGGTGGACTAAAAAATAATTTTTTTGGTTCAATCTTAGGCCTATTTAAAGGTGGTATTTTTGTCCTAATAATTGTGCTTATTCTTCAAAGCATGACATGGGTAACTCAAAATCATGCTTGGGTAGAAACTAGTGGCGCTCTAAGAACTTTTCAAGATTGGTCAGTTGACATAAAACCTATTTTATCTCAGCATTTATTGTTTGTTGAACTTGAAGCAGGTGATGTAATTGTCGAATTCATAGAAAGTGAAATTTTAAAGGAATAATATATGTGCGGTATTGTTGGCATTCTCTCCACCACAAAAAAAGATGTAGGTCTTTATATTTATGATGCTCTGACGATTATTCAGCACCGAGGACAAGATGCTGCAGGAATAACAACTGCCAATAAAGGGCGTTTTTATATGCGCAAAGGTAATGGCCTTGTTCGTAATGTATTTAGAACGAAGCATATGGAAAAATTGATTGGTGATATGGGCATTGGACACGTCCGTTACCCAACAGCAGGCAGCTCTTCTGAGGCTGAAGCACAACCTTTTTATGTAAATTCTCCCTATGGTATTGCATTTGCACATAATGGAAACTTAACAAATGCTGGAGTATTGGCGCAAGAAATCTTTGAACAAGATCTTCGACATATTAACACTAATTCAGACTCAGAAATACTTCTCAATATTCTAGCCAGTGAAATAGCTGAAGAACAAAAACATCGAATCAATGAAAGAGACATTTTTAAAGCGATAACCAAACTGCATCAAAGAGTTAAGGGAGCTTATGCTGCCATTGGAATGATTCCAGGCTATGGTATTTTTGGCTTTAGAGATCCAAATGGTATTCGACCACTGATTCTGGGAGAAAAAGTCACAAAAAAAGGCATTCAATACATGCTCGCATCTGAAAGTGTTGCTCTGACTGCTTTAGGTTTTAAAATTACTAGGGATGTAAAGCCTGGGGAAGCGGTTGTAATAGATCGGAATGGTAAAATTCACTCTCACCAATGCTCTAATAACTCAGTTTTATCTCCCTGTATATTCGAATTTGTATACTTTGCAAGACCCGATTCAATTATTGATAATATTTCTGTCTACAAATCACGCCTTAGGATGGGAGAAAAACTAGCTGAAAAAATTAAATCTGACTGGTCTGAAGAAAGCATTGATGTGGTTATGCCTGTCCCTGATACGTCAAGAACTGCAGCCCTTCAACTTGCAAACCACTTAGACTTAAAGTATAGAGAGGGGTTCATAAAAAATCGCTATATCGCTAGAACTTTTATTATGCCTGGACAAAAAGAAAGAAAGAAATCAGTCCGTCAAAAATTAAGTGCGATTGAACTTGAGTTTAAAGATAAGAATGTTCTTCTAGTTGATGACTCTATTGTAAGAGGGACAACAAGTAAAGAAATTGTACTAATGGCAAGAGCCGCAGGGGCAAAAAAAGTCTACTTTGCATCAGCAGCACCGCCAGTAAGATATCCCAATGTATATGGCATAGATATGGCAAGCAAAAATGAGTTTGTCGCTCACAACAAAACAACTGAAGAAGTGTGCAAATCAATTGGTGCTGATAAATTAATTTATCAAAATCTTGGTGACTTAATATGGTCAGTTCAACAAGGAAACCCTAATATTAAAAATTTTGATTGTTCATGTTTTGACGGAAACTATCTTACTAAAGACATTGATAAACCTTATCTAGACAACCTTGAAGTGCAAAGATCTGATAAAGCCAAAAAGGGTAATATTTCCAATGAGAGCTCAGAATTGATCTACAATGATGCTGACTAACTGGGCTTAAATCATGGAAGACTATAATTTTCAAACAAAATCAGTCCGTGAAGGGCATAACGCAACAGACGAGCAAGAACATTCTGCTGCCATCTTTCTGACTTCGAGTTATAAATTTAAGAGTGCTGAGCAAGCTGCTGATCGTTTTGAAAATAACGAAAAAGGTAACGTTTATTCTAGGTTTACTAATCCAACGGTTGATGCCTTTCAAAATAAATTAGCCGCTTTAGAGAGTGCAGAAAAGTGCCAGGCAACTGCTAGCGGAATGTCTGCAATCTTTGCAACGATTATGACTCTTCTTAGACCTGGAGAGCATATGGTGGCATCTCGATGCATGTTTGGCACCACCATAGTCCTCCTAAATAGTATTATTGAAAAGTTTAATATTCAAATAACATTTGTTGATTTAGCCAATCTAGATGCATGGGAAAAAAGTGTTCAAAAAAATACTAAATTATTTTTATTAGAGACACCATCAAACCCACTTGGTGAAGTTGTTGATATAGAAAAACTTGCTGCTATATCAAAGAAAAACAATATTGTACTAGCTGTTGATAACTGCGTCATGACGCCCGCGCTTCAAAAACCACTTGCTTTAGGTGCTGACCTAGTGATTCACTCTGCTACTAAATATATTGATGGTCAAGGAAGGTGTCTTGCAGGTGCCGTTGCAGGAAATGAGTCACTAATTAATGAGATAAGTGCGTTTACTCGAAGTACTGGTCCAACCTTAAGTGCATTTAATGCTTGGATTGTCCTAAAAGGTTTAGAAACACTCAAGATAAGAATGGATGCTCACTGTAAAAGTGCAAAGAAATTAGCTGTTTGGCTTAGCGACCAATCTTTTGTTAAAAAAGTTCACTACATTGGCCTTGCAAATCATCCTCACCATACTATTGCAAAAAAACAGCAAACAGGTTTTGGTGGAATAGTTTCATTCGAAGTTTATGGAGCGAGAGAAGAGGCTTTTCGCCTAATAAATAATACTAAAATGATTTCGATTACTGCTAACCTTGGTGATACTAAAACCACCATCACACACCCCTCTTCCACAACTCATGTCCGACTCTCGGATATGGAAAAACAACAAAGTCATATTACAGAAAGCCTTGTTCGAATATCTGTAGGGTTAGAAGATATTGATGATATTATTGCTGACCTTAGGCCATAAGTTGAATTTTAATAGTAAATTAACTATGATAAAATTGAATCAGTATTTGATTTTTTAACCTTATGAAACAAAACAGCTATTCTTATGAAGACCTAATTCTCTGTGGTAAGGGCGAACTTTTTGGGCCTGGTAATGCCCAACTTCCTCAGCCACCTATGCTGATGTTTGATCGTATCACAAATATTAGTGAAAACGATGGCGATTACGGCAAGGGTGGAATGACTGCAGAGTTAGATATTAACCCAGACTTATGGTTTTTTGACTGTCACTTTAACGAGGATCCAGTTATGCCTGGCTGCCTTGGTGTTGATGCCCTGTGGCAGCTAGTTGGTTTTTATTTAGGATGGCTAGGCGGCCCAGGAAGAGGCCGCGCCCTTGGATCTGGACAAATTAAGTTCACAGGTCAAGTTTTGCCTTCAAGTAAGAAGGTTACTTACAATGTAAGTCTTTCTCGAGTTATTGCAAGAAAACTCTATATGGGTATTGCAGACGCAACCATGGAAGTAGATGGTAAAACCATATACGAAGCAACAAACCTTAGAGTAGGCTTATTTACTGATACATCTTCCTTCTGATGAATAGAGTAGTCATAACTGGAATGGGTATTGTTAGTAGCCTAGGGGCCAACAAATCTGAAGTTCTTAAATCCTTAAAGTCTGCAAAATCTGGAATAGTATTTAGTGAAAAATATTCTGAAATGGGCCTTAGATCTAATGTTCATGGTGCAATTGCAGAGGTCGATACAAGTGATGTTATTGATCGAAAAATGCTTCGATTTATGGCTGATGCTGCCATATTTAATGCAATTGCACTTGATGAGGCAATCAAAGAATCTGGATTAAGTGCAGAAATGATTTCGAACGAGAGAACTGGTTTAATTATGGGATCTGGCGGAGCTTCAAATCAAAATATTGTTGAAGCTGCTGATATTTTGAGAGAAAGAGGCATCAAAAGAGTTGGTCCATATCGCGTTCCAAGAACTATGGGCTCTACCACTTCCGCCTGCCTTTCTACACTCTTTAAAATAAAGGGAATTAATTACTCGATCAGCTCGGCTTGCTCAACAAGTGCCCACTGTATTGGTAACGCTATGGAGCAAATTCAACTTGGCAAACAAGATGTTGTCTTTGCTGGTGGGGGTGAAGAACTAGACTGGTCTTTAACTATGCTATTTGATGCTATGGGCGCTCTTTCTTCAAAATATAATGACTCTCCCAATAAAGCATCGCGTGCCTTTGATAAGGATCGAGATGGGTTTGTTATCTCTGGAGGTGGTGGCGCTCTTGTGCTTGAGTCTTTAGAGCATGCAGAGGCTCGTGGGGCAACTATAATTGCTGAGTTAGTTGGTTATGGCGCGACTTCTGATGGGTATGACATGGTCGCACCATCTGGTGAAGGAGCTAAACGCTGTATGGAGATTGCTACGGAAGGGCTTAATGGTTCAATTGATTATATTAATGCTCATGGGACATCAACACCAGTTGGCGATGCTAAAGAGCTAGGCGCAATCAAGGAGGTGTTTGGTACTAACTCAACTCCTCTAATTGGCTCAACCAAATCTCTTTCAGGTCATGCGCTGGGGGCAGCTGGTGTTAACGAATCTATTTATTCACTTTTGATGCTACAAAATGATTTTGTTGCCGAATCTGTAAATATAGAAAATCTTGATGATGAAGCATTAGGATTGCCAATTGTTAGAGAAACGAAAAGCGTTAAACTTAACCGCATCCTATCTAATAGTTTTGGTTTTGGTGGCACAAATGCTTGTCTTGTTTTTGAAAGGTTTAATCAATAAGGCATAGGCGAAGTATTATTTTTTGGAATTTTACGTAACCCATATCACCTTTCCTATTTTAACTGGATTTTTTCACACTTGATATTGCCTTAAATCCTTGTTATATATGGGTATAAGGATTTTCTAATTATTAATTAGCCTATGGTCTAGCGTCAATCTCTTTTTTCTCTTTTTCTGAAGGCAGCATATCTTCTTTAGAAATTCCCATCACGAGAATAGTTGAACTAGCAACATAAATAGATGAATAAGTACCAATTACTACACCAATTAAAAGTGCACCTGAAAAGCTATGTATCACTTCACCCCCTAGATAAAACAGAGCAAGAAGAACAAGCAAAGTTGTAAATGATGTCATCAATGTTCGTGACAAGGTTTGATTAAGGGCCTCGTTAATAATTGGCCCAGGCTCCACATGACGAGTTGCAAGAAAATTTTCTCGAATCCTATCAAATACTACAATTGTATCGTTAAGAGAATAACCAATTACAGCAAGAAGTGCTGCCAATACCGTTAAATCAAATTCAATTTGCAGCAATGAAAATATCCCTAATGTAATCACCACATCATGAATAAGAGCTGCAATCGAGCCTAATGCAAAGCGATACTCAAATCTAAAAGCGACATAAATTAAAATTCCAATAAGCGCGTAAAGCATTGCAAGACCGCCATCATTGGTTAGCTCTTCACCTACCTTTGGTCCAACAAACTCAACCCTACGGATATCTATATCTTCTCCAAGCATTCTAATAATTGACGAACTAAGCTTCGCACTTGAGGTAGCTTGTGGCTCCAACTGAATAAGAACTTCAGTATCTGAACCAAAATATTGCACATTGGTGCCTTTAAAATTAGCAGAAGAGAGCTTTGCACGAATATCTTCAAGATCAGCTGTTTTTTCATAACCTAACTCAATTAACGTACCCCCAGTGAAATCGATACCAAATTTGAGTCCTTGAAATCCTATTGATGCAATAGAGACAATCAATAAAATTGCAGAAAAAAACATCGCATATTTACGCTTACCTACAAAATCAACAACTGGAATATTTAATGATTTAAGGCTCATATTGCCAACTCCTCAACTTTCTTCCCACCATAAATAAGATTTATCATCGCCCTCGAGACAATAATTGCTGTGAACATTGATGTAATAATTCCAATTGAAAGTGTAACAGCAAAGCCTTTAATTGCCCCCGTACCAAAACTAAACAATACTAAGGATGCTATTAGAGTAGTAATGTTAGCATCAGCAATGGTTAATAGCGCCTTCTCATAGCCTGCAGAAATTGCCTTTTGGATATTTTTAGCTGAGCGCATCTCTTCTTTAATGCGTTCAAAAATTAAGACATTAGCATCAACTGCCATACCTACTGTTAAGACTATGCCTGCTATTCCAGGCAACGTTAGTGTTGCTTGAATCATCGACAATACTGAAACTATGGTTATTAAGTTTAATGTTAGCGCAACATTTGCAACCAAACCAAACACTCGATAACGCCAAGCCATGAAGACCAAAACCAAAGCGAAACCAACCAAAACAGAAATAAATCCTTTTTGAATATTATCAGCACCTAAGCTTGGCCCAATTGTTCGCTCTTCAATAATTTCAACAGGCGCTGAAAGTGAGCCTGCTCTTAATAAGAGTGACAAATTTCTTGCCTCTCTAGAGCTATCTATACCAGTTATCTGGAAACGATTTGAGAAGGTTCCTTGTATTGTTGCTGCATTAATAATATCTTGGGTCTTGCTTCGCTTCTTGACTGAAACGCCATCCTCAATAACTGTTTCTACTTGATTTTCAATAAAAACAACAGCCATTCGATATCCTATAAACTCCTTGGTCGTTTCCAGCATAGTTCTTCCGCCAGAACTATCTAAAACAATACTAACTTGTGGTTGATTATCTTGGTCAACACTTGAGGATGCATCCACTATGTTTTCACCCGTTGCTATAACAGTGGTTTTAAGCAACAAAGGCCTTCCATCTTTGAACCTATAAAGCTTTGAGCCTGATGGGATTTTTCCTGACTTTATCGCGGTTTGAACATCATTTTTCTCATCAACTAACCTGAACTCGACGGTTGCAACAGCACCTAAAATTTCTTTTGCTCTTGCTGTGTCTTGAACTCCAGGTAACTGCACAACAATTCTTTCAGTGCCCTGTTGCTGAATTATAGGCTCAGCAACTCCGAGTTCATTTACTCGGTTACGAAGGGTAGTAATATTTTGTTTTAGTGCGCTTGATTTTGCAGCAGTTTGAGCATTCGCTGAAACTTCAAGACCAAACTCCAATTCCAATTCACTACCTTCAATAATTATCAAGTCCGGCAAATCACTTTTTATGACTTTTTTTGCTTCATTCTTAAGGTCTTCACTCTTAAAACTAACAACTAATACGCCGTCTTCCTTGCGAATCTTTTTATATAATTTATCCTTTCGCAATGTCGTTCTTAACTCATTGTAATAACGATCTATTGACATTGAAACAACTGCCTCCATGTCTACCTCAAGTAAAAAATGAACACCTCCTCTGAGATCTAGCCCTAAAGACATTGCCTTGCCGCCCAAATTTCCAAGCCATTGCGGAATAGATGGAGCAAGGTTAAGGGCAACAACATAATTTCTACTTAAAGAGTTCTTTAAAAGTGTCTTAGAAGAGAGCTGTGATTGAGAGTCACCAAACCGAACTAAAATATTATTGTTTTTAATACCTATAGATTTAAAGTCAACATTATTTTCAGTAAGAGTAGTGTTGATAGATTCTAAATCTCTGTCTTCAACAACATAGTCACCTGTGCCTGTAATTTGGATCGCCAAATCTGATCCATAGAGATTTGGTAATGCATATAGAGTTGAAAGAAATAAGAAAAATACAATGAGTATATTTTTCCAGGCTGCGTAATGATTCATATTAAGTTTTTATGTATTATTTTTTCTCAACTGCTTTTGCTTTAGAGCTAGTCTTAGCTTTAGAGCTTGACTTAGCCATAGGCTTCACACTTCCCTTTGGCATTTTTTGATTAATACCTTGTTTTTGTACTTTTATAGTAACCCCTGATGCAATCTCTACCTCTGCAAAAGATTCATCAACTGCTGTAATTTTTCCAATAACGCCGCCATTAGTTACAACTTCATCACCTTTCTTTAAAGCTTTTAATAAGCCTTTATGATCTTTAGCTCTTTTTTGTTGTGGCCTGATTAATAAGAAATACATCAGTACAAACATTGCTATCAAAAATAGTTCTGGTGGTAAATTCATTGATCACTCCAAAAATAATAAAGGGGTTATTTTATCGTAGTTATGCCGCCCATGTAGCTCTGTAAGACATTTGGTATTGTAATACTGCCATCAGCATTTTGGTAGTTCTCTATCACAGCAACTAAAGTTCTTCCTACTGCAAGTCCTGAACCATTTAATGTATGTAAAAACTCTGACTCTTTGGTGTCCGAGTTTTTCCATCGAAGCTGCATTCTTCTAGCTTGAAAAGCCTCAAAGCACGAACATGATGAAATTTCTCGATATGCAGATTGGCCTGGAAGCCACACCTCCAAATCATAGGTTTTAGCTGAAGAAAAACCTAAATCACCAGTACATAATGTAACTTTTCGGTAGGGTAATTCTAGTAACTTTAGTATGCCTTCTGCATGCGCTGTAAGCTCCTCAAGAACTTCATAAGAATCATTGGGCTTAGAGATTTGTACTAACTCAACTTTTTCAAATTGATGCTGGCGAATTAAACCTCTTGTATCTCTTCCATAAGATCCAGCCTCTGATCGAAAACATGGAGTATGCGCAACAAATTTGAGGGGCAAATCAGACTCTTTTATAATTGAGTCACGCACAAGGTTTGTTACCGGCACTTCAGCTGTTGGAATTAAGTAGAGCGCTTTTGCCTCACCCTCTTCACCGTGAAGATGCGTTTTAAATAAGTCTGCTTCAAATTTTGGCAGTTGGCCAGTTCCAGTGAGTGATTCTGCATTTACCAAGTAAGGGACATAAGTCTCAGTATAGCCATTAATCTCAGTATGATGGTCAAGCATAAACTGAGTAAGCGCCCTCTGAAGTTTTGCAATTTTACCGGTCATCACAACAAACCTAGCGCCCGAAATTTTTGCAGCTGCTGCAAAATCAACACCATGCATTTCACCTAAATCTACGTGATCTTTAGGTTCAAATTCAAACTTTTTTGGCTCTCCCCACTTTAAAAGCTCTAGGTTATCACTTTCACTAGTGCCCTTAGGAACTGAAGTGTGAGGTAAATTTGGAATTGCCATAACAATCTCATCGATCATTAATTGAAGATTATTTAATCCTAACTTAGCATCATCAAGTTTTTTTCCAAGATCAGAAACCTCTTCTAGAAGAGGCTCTATAGACTCACCTAAAGCTTTTGCTTTTCCTATAGCTTTAGATTTGGTATTTCGTAAATTTTGCAACTCTTGTGTTTGAATCTGGATCACTTTCCTTTGATCCTCAAGCTTATTAAACTCATCAACATCAAACGTAAAATTACGCCTTTTAAGTTGCTCAACAACAAAATCAATATTTCCTCTTAAAAGCTTGCTTTCTAACAT
>Ga0115000_10004567_pt1 | contig 11316 bp, 2 predicted proteins | sample ArcticOcean_MG_C_6_FD_89690 | JGI IMG/M metagenome (GOLD analysis project Ga0115000, IMG submission 89690) | Marine microbial communities from western Arctic Ocean - ArcticOcean_MG_CB8_128 | ecosystem: Environmental > Aquatic > Marine > Oceanic | place: Arctic Ocean: Canada Basin | collected... | reverse complement strand
ATTTTATCACCACCAGAGGTACAATCACATATACCAATAGCAGCTTGTCCCGCCATGGGCATTTTTGAACTGGATTGATCAACCTCGCACATTCCGTTTCCCGACGCTTCCCCGCACGGAGAACTGAAACGGTCAACACGACAGCTTAAACTACAACTTGGTCCAGTTGTTCCCACTTCTTTGCAATTGCACGACAATCGACTACAGCTTCCATTGCCAAGAAGTGTGTGTTTGCACTGGTGTTCCCAGTCTACCTGCAACCAGTTGGCTGCACACTCACCAGGTACAATATCACTTGCTACTATGTCTGTCGGAGTTTGGCATTCTTTGTTCCATACAACTGTTTCTCCTATCATTCTTGTTTTGTTACGATCGTGTTCCAACCAGTTGTCTCTGCTGATGGTAATTGCAGTTTTCGTACATTCCACTGTGCTGAAACGACGATAAAATTGCATGCATTTATCTTTATTATCTTCAGTAAGAGAGGAAGTACATGTGGGATACGTCTCTAATTTTTGACAGTAGCCCAGTGCATTTTTGTAGTCTTGGTTCCAATTATTCAATATAGCGCATTCAGTCATGATTTCGTTTACTTTGACATTTTCTTGCAAGCGAACAAAAGAAGGATTACAATCGTTGCTATACACAATCCTTGTCGGCACTCGGGTGGACAAAGTCCACTGTTGTGGAAGTTCAACGTCTATGTTGTCGTATGTTATATTTCTGCTGTTAATTTTAATATCTACACTGTCCAAGTTGTCCAATTTGCCGTATGTTTCCATTGTTACGATGACAACTGATTTTGCAACCAAATTAAACAGGAATTGAATTGCATTCATTCCTGTTGTACGTGGTATAGTAACAAGGTCACTGTTGTTGTAATCAATTTGTATTTGGTTGTTGTCTACATCTACAACAAACAGGGTATCCAAGCCTATTATACACCCATTTGCCGCACCACATTCGGTGATATCAAAATCAAGTCGGACCGGTTGAGTGTCAATAATTGTTTGTGACATGTTGGTTGTAGCTGGCAGACTGGTCGCTTGGTCAATGCAATTCTGGTACAGATTATAATCATCGCACGTATCAAATACATCTGCGGCGTTAATCGGGTTGCCGAAATAGAAATCTGCGTATATATCCAAATAACAGTCCGTGTCTCTAGCGTACCTGTACGCAGCCTTCCAATCCGTGAAGTAGGCATTTTTGGATCGACCAAACCCCAGACAATTTCTAACGTAGAATGGTTTGTATTTTGTATCTAATTTATCCCACGCGTCGATCGTAATAACATCATACTCTCCCGCCGGTTGCAGTTGTTGTATTTGAACTGGCACAGGGTCTGTTTCCGACAACCACACCGATATAGTCTGTCCATTCAGTTCTCTGGCCAATGGAACTTGTGTTGTCTGTGGGACATTGCTGCAATCAAATTGTGGATTTGTTTGTTCCCAGCACTCTTCTGCAATTTCGTCAATATCTTGTCTCGGCGTTGAAACGTCGATACCAGACAAACCACCATCGCATTCATCTCCGAGCCCACTTCCGGGTTGAGGTGCATCGATTACGCAACCTTCCATGCCTGGCAATTCAAATTTGAACAAACAAATGGTAGATTGTACAAGACTGTTGCAATACTTTAGCATCGTGGTCTTCCAAACTAATCGACAACTTGGGTCTTCTTGAAGTTGTGATGGCATGAAGTCGCAAAAATCATCTCGACCTATTCGAATACCGGCGTCGGCTTGTTGTTCCCACCACTTGCATTGATCATCGCGCTTGCACGAGGTTTGTATTCCACCAACCTCTTCGTATGTTAATACAAGGCATACGTTTATGTCGGCGTTGCATTGTTGATTATTTGCTCTAGGACATTTGACATCACATCTTTCACCATAGAAAAGGTCCAATGTATCGTCTTCGCGAGAGGTACAGGAACATTGTGGCGGTAGCAAATTCGCCACAAGTGTTCCATCGTTGTCCCACCATGCGTGTTCAAATTGATTGCATTCCCCGTGCCCGTTGCATTCTTCACCGTTGACAGAAAAACAACCTAGTTGACAGTACATTCCATATTTACCTTTCGGACAACTGCATGGTCTTGCATCCGTTGCTTCTTCGTTGCATGTACCTGGACCACACGTCGTTGCATCGCAGTAGACCGTACACAACGGACCAAAGTAGTTTGTCTTGCACCTATCACAGAAGTTACCTGTAAATTGACCTTGACACAGACACGTTCCGTCGTGTTGAACAGTACCATATTGACCACAATAATTTGCATTGCGAAACAAGTAACATTCTTTCGAAGCCGGTGGCTGTGTTGCTAGCGGGTAATAGTTTGGGCTGCATCGGTCACATTCGATTCCCGACCAATCTTGTCTTGTGTTCTGATACGTCCAACATTTACAATTTCCATCGGTTGTACATGTTCCATATTTGCAGTTATCGTCGTTGCACTGTTTTGTACACTCGTCTCCGTAAAAAGATTCTTTGCATGTATCACATTTTAACCCTTCGTAATTCCCATTGCAAGTACATGTAGCCTCACCTGTATTAATATCCTCGTCGCATGTCCCAACTCCACAACTTTCTTGGCTGCACGTGCAAGCAATACCTTTGTAGCCACCTGAACATTCGCACACAGCCTCGCCGTTTTGTTCTTTGCATGTACCGTGTCCTGAACATCGCAAATTTCCAGGACAAATTTTGCTACAACCTTCTCCCTTGAACCCGTCGTTGCAAGTACATACCGCAACACCGTCCAGTACGGAACACACATCATTACCATCAGTGCAAGTCATACCACCAGGACAAGGTAACTCACATTTGTCACCCACCCATCCGCTATCGCAAACACAACTTAGTTGCGAGGTTGGATTAGCAGGAATGTAACACTGTCCGTAATTGTCACATATACCATCGTTTGTTCTAGGGCACGGTCTTTCGCACGATATTTCACCATCATACCAACCTTCGTCACAGTTACATGTACCGGAACGGTGGTCACATTCACCATGTCCTGCGCAAGTAGACGTATTTGTACAGAATGTGTTGCACCGGTCACCGTAAAAGTTTTCAAAACAACTTTCGTTGCATAGAATACCACCAGCATTGCATTCGTCGCACATGGTTCCAAACCTTCGATTGGGACAAGCGCAGCCGTACAAACCGGACATTGGTGTAGTTATGCTTGTTACCTTGCAGGCACCACCGTTTGTACAGTTGCAGTCAGAACAAAACTTGCCTACAAAAGGTGTATCGGTACAATCACACGACTCTCCAATAAATTGTGTTCCGTGCATACATGGCTCTAAAGCAGAGTCCAATACTTGAGTACCTGATTCAATCAGCAATGACAATCGGTAACCAAAAATACCTAAAGCTACAATACCCGCACTGTAAAAAATGTTAACAAATGGATACATTTATAATTTATGCAGGTAATATTCATGTATTATACTGATTTAATGAAACAAAAACAAAAAGTTGGTGCAATTGACACTTTCTTTTATTACTCTGGTTCAAATTTTTTTTTTGAGTGAAAAAATCAAATATTTCTTATGATAAAGATTATGGTTTCAAAAATATCAAATAATTTGAACCAGATTCAAAAATTTTGTAATCTTGTAACTTAATTATATTGCTGTACGTAATATGTGGTGGATTGACAAAGAATGTGTTCATTTAACGAGCGAAGCTGACAAGTGGGACGGTGAGGTCAAAGAGGCAATAACTAGATTAATAAATGGCACAGATACATGGTTCCTTGAACAAGACGATAAATGCTGTATTCATATTCGCTTGAAAATATGGATTCTTATTCATGTATTATTGATTGGTGTTTTAACTATGTGTTATATACAGATCGGCAAGTCAATAACATACGAAGGTACAATAAAGCACAAAGATACAGATGAAACAGATATTGGCAACAACGAAGATGACAACAACGATGATGGCAACAAAGATGACAACGAAGATGACGACCAAGAAGATGACGACCAAAAAAGTGATACCAATAGAGAATTCAATGTAGTTACCCCTTACAGCGATGTGTATACCAATATGTCATGTGTTTAAATTGTTGTAGTTCTATTATTAATGTTCTATGTAAGTGATGTTGAGACTCTTGCCATTTTTTTATGCCTTTTGTTTGCAAGTGCATTTACCTTGGCACTCGTGCAAATTCCTTGGAGGTAAGAATATCCCGTCGACTGTAAAATCTTGGTTATCCCACATATAGCCATGTTCACATACACAGTCGGCGCGCTTGGAACCACCGTGATTTACCTCTTCTTGTTTGATATATGTACAACGGTGGTGGTTCCATCTGGTACATGTAACATTTGAATCGCATGCCCGATGAAGATGGTGAAACGGTTCCAATATATGACGACAGAGAGTAGTGTACCTGTGACCTTTCGTCACCATACCAAACGGACACAAAAGACATTCATCTCCATCCTTGTACGTGTCTTTGGGACACGTAATCGGTATAAGTCGTCGTCTGGTGTTTTCGGTCGGCACACAATAAGGTTGTCCAAGATTTGTTCGAGTTGTCTCCCCAATACACTCTCGACACGTAAAACCATCGCCTGTTGCTCTCCACTCATAGCCTACGTCACAGTCACATTTGGGCAATATATTGCTACATGAGCCGTGTCCGCTACAGCCCCATGCATCTTTGGCATTTTTATCCAATATGTCCGGTTTGAAAGGATTGGTGTCAGTTGGTGCACAACGACAAGTGTACCCAGAATTATCAACAATACAAGGACAATGAGGTCCATATATGGGTGTTTGTATTTGCAGTTCACCGACTGTCAAATCGAATTGCTCTGGCAGACGATGCGTTCCGCAGTAGAACTGCGAACTCAACCACCCTGGTGGTTTTTGTACAAGCATGCGCCTGTTTTCGTGCCCTAACGCTTCGCAAATACCACATGAATTTGTGTCCTGGTAACCAAACCCAATTTTACCATTGTTCCGGTAACATACGAATCTACACGTTCGACTGCGCCTACATTCATTTTCACTGCGCATGGTAACCTGCCTGTCTGTTTCAGCTTCGTCTACGGTACAATACATTTCGACGTCGGTGGAGTTGACAATCGGGCAGTAGTCTTCGTATGTCAAGGGTGGACTACTTTGGACAGCGTATTGTAGACAGGAATGATCCTCTTGAATTTTGGTGTCCCCTTGACAGATTTCACGCGACGTAGTAAATATATAATTGTTGGATGTAAAAGACGGCGCCTGTTGAACACTGTTATCAATAGTATCGTCGCGAAACAACTGTGTTTCAGTCAACGTACCAGCGATAACAAAAATCTCCAATAAATCACATGGTGTGGAATGTATAATTGAAGTATCAATACAGTTACCTCCCGTTCCTGTCATCGTTTCACCAACTACTCTACATATATCAAACCCCCCGTTAATATCGGTTTTTGTGTCTGGGTTTATGTTAAGAAGTTGCCCAATTCGTGGACCGGTATTTACAAACAGTCCAGATGATTGTGGATCCCTCGATACAGGGTTTAGTATTGATTGTTGGTTACAATAAAATTCTGTTTGTCTTGGAACGAGGGTGTCCGTTTCCTTCCTCAAACACTCCCACGATTTCCACCCGTGTTTGACTTTGGTATGACAACCGTACAAATGAGATTGGTCGTACAGTTTACACTTGTGTTGGCCACTGTCAATGTTTTCGTCAAAAGCAAACCCAGTACACTCTTTGTTTTCCAAGCACATTAGTTTGCAGCGATCTTGGTTCGTTTCGTTGAGTATATTTCTGATTGTGTGTTTCCACGGCCCTTCGTCTGTTGTTCGCATGACCGTACCAATTGGGAACAGATGCTTGTGGTCTGATGTTCGATACACTGTAACTGAATTGTGGAACTGTTCTACATAACTATTTCCGTACACGTTTGAAATGTACCACCCCCTTCGAACAATTGCATCGTTGACATACGAAAGTCGATGCATATTTTGCAGGAGTTCAATTTTTGCGTCCGTTTGCAGATCATATTGCAACGTTGGCTGACCTACTCGCTCGACGTAGACATTGTACCCGTCTTGTGTTACATATGTTGTACTTGTTTTCTCTGTGTTATCGGTGTAATGTCCAGCATATATTTGGTCGGCCGTAATTTCCTCCACTCCATTGTTCAGTATTAAATTGGTTGGGTATTCTGTTGCAGTAACAACTAATTCCGCTTCATTCCATTGCATACATGAATGAACGGAATTGTTCAAATTGGTATCATTGTATTCACTGTACACTGGTGTATTGTTGTAGATACTACAACCCATCGGTAGTTTTAACGATGGATCATTCGTTACGTTGATGAAATTAGGGAAATCGGGGTGGTACGCCACATCAAAATTCATAGTTTGCAATAGAAAAACACATTCTTTCAGTCCATTTGTGCTACAGATACAAATTTGGTTGTTGTTGCATTCGGTTATATTAGTTGTTTCGTAATTCAGTTCAAACGCGTCGGTACCGGAGAACCAACACCCGGGTGGATGATGCAACGGGTGTGTCTTGTTGGTCATATTTTTACCAAAGTAGTGGGCCGCTTTTGTACAACCGTTCCGTGTAACAATAGCAGAAAATCCGTGTTCATCGCACGTACCATTGCGAACCTGTGCAAATGGGCTATATGTTTCTACATGCTCAATACATTTTTCTTGCTTGCACTGTGGTTGCTGATACTCGGTGACTTGAAAACATGTACCAGTACCCGTTTCAATACGGTATGGTTGTGGAAAAAAGGGTTTTTTGGAGCATAAGCACGTGTCTCTGTCACTGCATTTCCGCCCATGTTGAGGGTTATAATTTGTTGGTAGCTGGTAATCATTGAAGTACACGGTATGATAAATAGATGTAAAACAACCTGACACAAAATAATCACTGTTCACTGAATTGACATTACGACCAAACCCAAGATCAGCTGCAGCTTCTTCGCAGTCTTCAATTGTTTGAATTGCAAAACCGTCGTTGCCACCATTTCCACAAGTGTAACCGTCAAATGCCCAAACAAAAAAATCGCTTGGTTTAATAGCAGTACAGTTGATAGACGAGTAAAACGTACAAGGACTTTCCGTATATGATTTACATTGCGCGTATTTGCGACACAAATCTCCGCAATCTGTATTGGTTTCCGAATAACGAGAAAAAGATCGCTTGTATTCAACACCGACAGGAGCCAACGTCACTTTTACCATATCTTCAGTTCTTGGTCCTATAATTGGGTCACATATTTTATGCTGGTGTCCATGTTGTCTCTTGCATAATTTACACTTAGTCTTTCCGTATTCATTCTGGTACATACCCACAACACACTGCTCGCATATATCTTGACCTAGTTGTTCGGTAAAGGTTCCGGGTAAACAATTCAAACACACTGTTGCTGATTCTTCGTCGTTGTATCTTCCACCAGTACATAGTTTGCAGCTACTTTGAGTTTCCTCGTCTTGATATTTTCTTATTTCACATGGTTTGCAGTCAGTTGCGGAAATTTCGTTTTGATATTTTCCTGTTTTACACGATTTGCAGACAGTTGCTCCATATTCAGCTCGTTCAAAATTAGCTGCGAATGATTTGAAGTCGTTAAATTTTCCAACAGTACATAGTTTGCAACCAGTAGTACCATTTTCATTTTGATACTTTCCTAATTCGCATAACGCGCACCTATCTGGTTCAACTCGTACGATGCTCGGTATTTGTACGTGTCTGTAGTCTATTTCTATTTCTGGATTACCTATATTTTCAGCGGGTTTAATTTCTTGTCTGCATAAGGATCTAACATTGTATTTGAATCTTACTGCTGAATCTACATTTGTGTTGAAATATAATTGTCCATACAACAATTGACAACCACGAGGATAATCCGGTGCATCAATTGGAATACTTGGTTCACGATCCCAATACTCATCATACATTCCAAAATCACCGAAATTCCGTACTCCGAAACGAACTGTGTTTGTCTGTATCGAACGATCTGACAAGTAAGGATAAGTCCATAAGTATGGGGAAAGAACTGCTTTTTCATTCCAAGGAAGGACGGTTCCAGTAAAACTGATGGTTTCAGTAGGAATTTGAAATGAATTGCAAGTGACTGTCGCAACTGCACCGTTCCATCCATCATCACCCGTATCGTACATATATAATGTATAACTATCAAAATGCATGTATTCAGTCTCTTTTAGAATGAAATTGTTGTTCCCTTCATAGTAACCTAAGTCATCAACATTAAAAGGAACACCACTCGCGTGTACAATACCGTTGTCGTCTATAATAGACCATTTCAGTTCATTTTTAAAATCCCCTTCTGTAATATCAATGCTGCAATTGAAGTGTTGAATATGTTTAGTGAAATAATCTGTTGCAGCTTCTGTGCATTGTGTTTCTGAGTCAATATGAGTATACTTTAACCAGTTATCAGAAGAAACTGGTTTTGGAAAATCAATTATTTTCGTGTATCCTTCATCGAAGATACCAACAAAACTGATGGTTGCACCAACAATTTGAAATGAATTGCAAGTGACTATCGCTTCTGCACCGTTCCACCCATCACCATACGAATCGTGCATATTCAATGCAAAACCATCAAAAGTCCGGGATACACTTGTTTGTATGAAGAAATTGGTATTCGCACCGGCTGAACCCGACGCCACACTACTGATGGCATCTGCAATATCCCAACTCACTTCACTAGGATACTGCCCATTTGAAACAGTAATAGTACAGTCGAAGTATTGGGTATTTGGAACAGGACAAGAACCCAATGCATTGTCAAAAAGCAAATAGTTGACAAACGTTGACAAACCACGTGTTCCATATTTACCGGGTTGACATTCTTTGCAAGAAGATTGCGCGTTTTGATTTTGGTATTTGCCAACATCGCAAATACTACAATCGTGTTCATAATCATTGACATCACTAAATTTTCCTGGAGTACAGATTGTACATTGGGAATTCATGCTACCAGTACATTTGACTGGAGTACCTCGCCCGACTGGACATATATCACACTCTGTACAACTAACAGGAGAATCACCGATTGACCCAATCCATTTACCGGATGGACAATTTTTGCAAGAAGATTGTGTTGTTTCATCTTGATATTTACCGGGTTCGCAAGTAATACAGTCGGTAGCATAATCGTTGACATTATTAAATTTTCCTACTGTACAGTCTGTACATATTGTCCCCCCAGCGGAAGTACAACCATTTGTTGCACCCCTTCCCACCGTACACACATCACATACTTTGCAACTGAATTGTTCTTCTTCGTTTTGGTATTTGCCAATTTCACACGCAGTGCACAATGTTGAACTTGGAACAGCGTTGCTGTAACCGACAGGACACTCTTTGCAAGTAGATTGTGTTCTTTGGTCTTGGTATTTGCCAATCTCGCAAGATTCGCAGACACGATTTGTCGTCAAAGTTGGGACTGTGACTTCGTATTGACCTAATTCACAAGTCAGAACATTTTTACAAGTTACCTTGCCTTCTTCGTTTTGGTATGTATAAGTAACACAGTTGATGCAGACGCTGGCTCCTGTTGCACTAAATGTTCCAGGACTACAGATTGTGCAGCTGTTTGCTCCTGTTGCACTAAATTGCCCGGCATTGCAGGTTTTGCAGCTGGATTGACCGTTTTGGTTTTGGTATTGCCCGGCAGTACAAGATGTACACCCTTTTGCGTCTGTGTTGGAACGCGTGCCGGCAGCGCAGATTTTGCAGTTGCTTTGACCCTTTTCGTTTTGGTATTTGCCATAATGATAAACGCATGTAAAGCAACTGGATTGACCGTTTTGGTTTTGAAATTGCCCAGCGTTGCATTGTGTGCAGCTGGTTTTACCGTTTTGGTTTTGGTAGTACCCTGTAGGGCAGGTTTTGCAGGAGGTTTGACCCTTTTCGTCTAGGTACACACCATTACCACAACTTATGCAGCTGGATTGACCCAATTGGTTTTGCCATCTGCCAGTTTCGCATTGTGTGCAGCTGGTTTTACCGTTTTGGTAGTACCCTGTAGGGCAGGTTTTGCAACTTGTCTGATCTCTTTGATTTTGATAATCCCCGGAGATACAGTCTGTACATACGTTGTAACGAAAACCACAATTACCTGTTTCTTTTTTTCCAGCGACACAGGTCGCACACCTTCGGTATGTTATGTAAGCGGAATGTGTAGTCAATGTTACTTGAGCGTTTGAAAGTTCCTGCAACCTAGTACAACTACATGGAGTGTTTACATTATAGTAAAAGACTGATGTACTATACGTTTCCAAACAGTAATCTGCGCATGTTTCTAGACTCCACCCATTTGTCGGAGTGAATGCAATATTTATTCTTAAGTAATGTTCATCTGGGTACCCATTTGGACCTAATCTTCTTAGTTTAGTCAGTTGACACAGAGCACCAGAACAAAGTATTATTAGTAAAATGTAACAAAACATTCACCAGAATTTTATTTCTTTGTAATGTATCAACACTGTATATATACAAAGAGATCTCCTTTCAAAACATGACTGTATTTATCTTGGCACTACTGTGTTCGACTGTTTATTCGATCGAACTCACACTTACTCAAGTTGACAAAGATGGACTGCAACACACTGCAGCCAACAGCAACGTGGAAAATATTGTGGCAGAAGGCGCAAAAGGGGAGGAATTTACACCGAACAGCATGAAGCGGAAACTCGCCGCCGAACCCTGTCTCACGACCACTGATTCCCTTGTTGTTACAGCCGACCTGACGAACCATGCTCTGGGAGTGTGGGACGCCAAGTGGAAAAAAGAAACACTGGAAATCGATGAAATTACTGGACCAAAGACTGGTGCACCTTTTTTGAATACCGTAGACGGTTACACTTGTGAAACTGGTGGCAACAACGGAGTTACTGTCACAACAAAGGAAACCTGCCAAGTATATGCAGATGGACTTGAGTTGGGGCAGACTGTAGGCGAGATTGAAGCGAGTCAAGGTCAATCCTTCCCGTCAGGTTGTTTCCAGTTTTCAAATGGCAACGTGCATTTCAATGCATTCACCAGCGAACAAACATGCGGTGCCAATCCCAAGTGCATATGTGGCGTAGGTGCAACGCAAGTTCTTATCAAAAAGTTAGTTGTAGGTGAAGTTAAGTTCTTGAATGCGGTAGAAGGAGAACTAGTTGCCAATGAAATTATCGGTCTATCTACAGCGCCAGTTAAAATTCAACGGATACAAACAGATGAAATTATTGGACCACCATCTCCCCAAGATTTGTATTCAAAAGTGGAAAGTGGTACATGTGGTT
>Ga0115000_10004561_pt1 | contig 11327 bp, 7 predicted proteins | sample ArcticOcean_MG_C_6_FD_89690 | JGI IMG/M metagenome (GOLD analysis project Ga0115000, IMG submission 89690) | Marine microbial communities from western Arctic Ocean - ArcticOcean_MG_CB8_128 | ecosystem: Environmental > Aquatic > Marine > Oceanic | place: Arctic Ocean: Canada Basin | collected... | reverse complement strand
GAGCGTAAGTATAATAAATATCACGTAGATGCGTGTGCGAATGCAGCCATGGACGGCCATTTAGACTGTTTGAAGTACTTGCACGAAACCGCCAAAGCGCCGTGGAGCTCTGGGGTCGTACGAGAAGCGCACAAGAACAACCACCTCGAATGTTTACAATACCTCCTCGACAACGACTGCCCATTACCAGAAGGTTGGCAATACGAACACGGAGAGTTGCACGTGCCAGAATGAGAAACAGAATCAGAATAATTGCACGCGTCCTAAAGCCGCCGCACCCTTGTAATATAATAAAGAGAGAAAGAGAGAGACACACAAAACACTCCATATTCACATATATAAAAATGATGAAAAAAAGGTAAAAGCAAAAGCAGCTGCCCAAAAATCTAAAAACTGAAAAAAAAGTGCAAAACAGAGAGGGAAAGAATATCTCCGTGAGAACGAACCTGCGTCACTCGTTTTTCTGTTCGACTTGTGGGCTCTCACATCTGTTTCCTCTCTCTTTTATACGGCATAATTATAAAAAGAGTTACACGTTAAAACACTTTTCTCTCTCTCCCTAGCTCTCTTCTTTACCTTCTTTTTGAGGAGGAGACGAGGAACAACAACAACAGCAACGCTGAAGAGCAAAGAGAGTTTAACGCGTTTAAACAACAACGGAAAGATTCATTCATAATTTACAATTTTCGAAACCGCCCGCGATCTCTCTTTCAGTGGTACGAGAAAAAAACAAACAAAAATCGAAACGTCATCCAATTTGATAAAGAATAAAACGGGAGCATCATCACATCACTCGATCACAAAACGCTGACGATGATGGAGAAGGAAGAGGGAAGTGGAGTCAGTGCGACCGTCGATAAAATACAACAAAAGAATAACAATAACATTCCAAAGAACGCGAGCGAGTCGGATTTGACATATACGTCACTTTTTGAGATGCAGCAGCAAAACTCGTCGGGGGGGTCGCTTGCGCAGCAACAGAACGGCGGGTCTTCCGAACCGAGTAGTAAGCCGAATAAACCGTCTTTGTTGAACCCGAATAAGAAGAATAATAATAATAACATCAACAACAACAACGATAAAAACGCCGGGGAGAGCGCGAAACCGGCCGGCACCGACGCTACAACGATAACGACGACCGATACGAAGCAGCGGGATACCGCGTCTCCGAGTCGACGCGAATCGGGACGACTCAAGTCATTGCACGTGCAAAGAGCGACGTTGGATGCGGAAGCCAAAGCGAGAGCGTTGAAGTTCACGTGTTCGTTGTTCCCGCGCGCGAATATTCGCGTGAAATATCTCGGCATGGTGGACGAGAAAATAGCCGAGCAAATGGACGTGGAAAAGTTGGCAAAGGAACATTACAAAGAAGGAGGAAACGTTCATCCAACTTCCTCGAATACTAATAACACTTCCTCGAACGACGAAGAGAAGAACGAAATGTTGAAACCGCTCGGGTATAGGTGCGAAGGGACGTTGTTTTCGGAACCGTTTGAAGCGACCATCGATGAAAGCGGGTACCACTTTGTTCGATGGGGTGCGGAAGGCGAAGGCAGACGCGTCGTGGAGACGCCGTGCTCCACGTCTACTTCTCAAAAAGCAGAAGAGACGTCAGAGAAACAACAACAACAACAACTAGAAACCTCGAATAACGACAGCAGCGAAACAACGACGACGACGACGGCGAACAAGAAAGGGTTATTAGACGTGGACGAGGCAGTAAAGTGCATCGTCGAAGAAATCGCGCGCCGGTTCGAGAATAAAATCCCGGGTATGAAACCATCCTCATCATCGTCGTTAAAATTGAACGCTGGAAATAGCAACAACAACAACAACGGAAACGGTGGTCGTCTGTGTTCCAACTGCGGCGCCGGGAGCAACTCGACGCCGTTGATGCGCAGAGGTCCAGACGGCGTGCGTTCGTTATGCAACGCGTGCGGTTTGTGGTACGCTCGAAGAGGAACGCAACGTCCCATCGAAGGCGGGAGCGTCGCCGAGAGAGAAGCCAAGGCGGCGAAAGAAACTATAGTCTCCGCCGCCGCCGCCGCCGGAGAAGATCAAGGTGGCGACGGCGAGTTCAACAAACGAGCGAAAGAAGAAGAAGATGAAGCAAAACGACAACGCGAGAAAGAGATTGAAGAAAAAGAGTAGTTGGCTCGAATTGTTCCCAAGATTGAGAGTCTGAATGGCTTCGCCGTCTTTGGATACCACGAGCACATCGTTCAAGACGCGCTCCGAGCACACATCATCGCGAAGTACGCTCCATCTATGGGCATGGACGTTCTCATGGCAGCCGGGATGCATAAATACGGGCGATACGAAACATCCTTTATGTTGTCGAACGGCGGGAAGAACCAACCGGCGCAACAGAGACGCTCTTCGAAGCGCGAACGCAAAGAAATTACAAAGTTTGTCGATGTTGCGTATACGAACGCTCCACAGAAGCGAAAAACGAACGCGTCGTCAAAGACAGCTGCGAAAAAGCTCAAAGCGCAACAAGCGAGCGAAGAAAAAGCGGCGAAGAAAGCCGCCACCGCTTCTGCCGGTGCTTCTGCCGCCGGTGGAGCCGTTACGAAGAAAGTGGGCATGCGGAAGAGCGCATCAGATCAATCCATGGCGGATCAGTTCTTCGGCTTGAACGATTCTTTCCACGAACCGCCGATCAGTTCGAATAACAATAACAAAAACGTTCAGCAAGAACAACGACAACCAACCGCCGCGGAGGATTTACAATCCTGGGAAAACGTCCTCTTCAATAACGGTTTCGGAGGGGAACCATTGTACACAAATATCATCCCCGGAAACCAACAACGGCATCAAGAACACCATCAAAGCAACACTATGTACATTAGTCAACAACAACAAATCATGCGAGGCGGCAGCGGAGAGCTCAGAGGTTTTTCGCCGCCGAACAATATCAGTAATATTAGTAACGCGAATATCATCAATAACAACGTTCCCAATCCGGGAAACTTTCGAATCGACGACGATTTGCTCGGCTTGGACGCGCTGATGGATAATCACGAAAGTTTCATCGATGGGAACATGTTTTAAGAAGTGAGATATACTAAATATATATATATATATAACAAGAATAAACCTTTACACGCGACCGGTATAATTGTGCGGGTCGATGACGTACTTCTTACTCGCCCCTTTGTCAAAGTCGGCGTAGCCTCTCGGCGCGTCGTCCAAGGAAATCACTTCCACGTTCACCGCTTTATCGATTTGCACTCGGTCGTACAAAATCGCGTTCATTAAATTTCTGTTATACTTCATCGTCGGACACTGACCGGTGGCAAAAGTCAACGATTTCGCCCATCCGAGGCCTAATCGCATGCTCAAGTTTCCGGTTTTCGCGGCATCTTCCACCGCTCCCGGGTCTTCCGTAACGTACAAACCGGGAATTCCAACCGCGCCGCCGGCTTTCGTCACCGTCATGCAATCGTTCAACACTTGCGCCGGCACTTCCTTCGCGTGGTTGTGTCCACAGCCCCTCGCTTCAAAGCCAACGCAATCGACCGCGGCATCCACTTCAGGGGTTCCAAGAATCTTTTCGATTTGTTCATCGACCGACCCTTTGGTAATGTCCACAACTTCGCAACCGAAGGATTTCGCTTGGTTCAAGCGTTCTGGAATCGCGTCGCCGACAATCACGCACGCCGCGCCGAGCAGCTGAGCGGACGCTGCGCACGCCAAACCAACAGGTCCGGCACCCGCAACGTACACGGTTGATCCAGGTTTAACGCCCGCGGTGACTGCGCCGTGGTAACCGGTCGGGAAAATGTCCGACAGCAACGTTAAACTGGTAATCTTCTCCTTCGCTTGTTCCTTGTCCGGAAACTTGAGCAAGTTAAAATCGGCGTACGGAACCATCACGTATTCCGCTTGTCCACCAATCCAACCGCCCATATCGACGTACCCGTACGCCGCACCCGGTCTCGCTGGGTTCACGTTCAAACAAATCCCGGTGTGGCCTTGTCGGCAGTTATCGCACCTCCCGCACGCGATGTTAAACGGCACCGAACACACGTCTCCTTTCTTGATGAACTCGACATCTTTCCCGAGTTCCACGACTTCGCCGGTAATCTCGTGGCCTAAAATCATGTGTCCACCGGGTAAGGAAGTTCTCCCTCGAACCATGTGCTGATCGCTTCCGCAAATATTCGTCGTGACCACTTTCAAAATAACCCCGTGTTCGCACTTCCTCTTTTGCCGTTCGGACACGACTGGAGAGTTGGTCGAATCGAGCTCGAGTTTCGGAAACGGAATATCTTTCACTTGCACGTCGTTCGCGCCCATGAACATGACGCCGCGGTTCCCGGTTTCGTTTCCAGCCGAGGATGAAAACGCTCTTCCTCTCGTCGAAGAGGAACGACACCCACACGCGCAGTTTTCCCCGTGTCCTCGGGAAGATACCGGATCGGCGACACCACAGAACACAACACCGGCTTCACCACCAACACCGTTCGTGATGTTGCTCTTCATCAGAGCATTGCGACTGCGTTTCGCCACAGATACCACAGACCTCATTTTTTCTCTCTTTCTCTCTCTCTCTCTCTCTCGAAAAGCAGCAGCCGGGATGAGGTGCGCAGAAGTGAAGCAGCTTCCCCACGAGAGATATCGTTCGTCTTCTTATCGAGAAATCGAAGCAAGCAAAAGTGTTTAGGGTATTAAACCCTACGTCCAGAAAAAGCTCTTTTCCTCTCGTCGTCTTTTTTGTCCCCAAAGTCTTCTCGTTCGGTCGCGCATACTACATGAGCCTCGGCCGAGCATCGTCGAGTCGTTTTCTTCGCACGAATCAGTATTATCATCATCATCGCTCTGCGAGCGCTGCTGCTTTTGTTGCTCGATTAAGAGTGAAAGACGACGACGGCGCTTCTTCTTTTCGTTCGTCTTCGTCCACTTTGTGTGCTTTGTGTTTTGCGGGGGACGTTCGATTTGTCGTTGGACGAGGAAAGAGGAGGACGCCGAGGATGAAGACGCGCGCGACGACGACGACGACGATATCTGATTCGAGCGATGAGGACGAGGACGTAAACGATGCGATGGTCGCGATGAAACCATCACTTTTAGGGAAACTCGGCCAATCCATGAACGTGGCGGGCATTTCTTTGTTCTTGAAGCTCGCCGTCTCGGACGCCTCGTTAGCCATACCGCACATCGACTGCGAGTCGATTCAGGATATCGATTGGTTCAAGTTAAAGAACGCCGGGTTTACGGCGGTTATTTTTGATAAAGATAACACGTTGACGATACCGTACGCGGCGGAGGTGTATCCGCCGTTGCGAGAGAGCATGAAAGAGTGCAAGCAAGCGTTTGGGAACGAACGCGTTTGCGTGTACTCAAACTCGGCCGGGTTGATTCAGTACGACCCGGACGGGATCGAAGCGGCGCAGTTAGAGAAAGAGTTGGGCATTCGCGTGGCGAGACACAAGGAAAAGAAGCCGAGCGGCAGTGGCACCGAGCTCGCCGAGTTTTTAAATAGCAACAGCAACGAGAAGGAAAAGAATAGAAAGAGTACAAAAGACGAGGAGGGAAATACGTCGCCGTGCGAAAAGTTCGTCTTCGTCGGCGACCGGTACCTCACCGACGTCGTCTTTGGTAACAAATCTGGCATGTTCACCATCCGCGTCGCCCCGTTCGACGTATCTCACGAGTCTAAAACCATTGCCGCGGCGAGATCTATCGAGAGTTACTTCTTGCGCCGATGGAGGACGAAAAACAAAACCAAAGCGACTCCGCACGCGCTCGACGAAAAACGAAAAGACGACGAAGAAGAGAGCAGCGTCTATTTGAAAACCAACGCCGCTCGATCCTGGAGAGAGCAGCGGTGAAAACGAGATGCGACGAGATAATTAGAGAGAGATAGAAATAGGGAGATTTATTTAGAGAGTTTGTAGTATTCCATAGTAGTATTTGTTTCCCTCGAAAGAGTGAAAAATTTTAGGCAGAAAATTCGACGGCTGAGAGTGGTTCTTTTGGATAGAATCGTCTCTAATCCTCACTTTGTCCGCACAAACCATTCACGCACACCTGTATCGTTTATCTTCTCGTTAAACTATACTTGTACACATTGCAATTGCTTCGTTTTAAATAAAGTAAAACCATTAATTACCGCTATAAACTCATCATGAGCACAGCGCAACACGCATTCTCCGCGAGAGCGATGAATGCCGCCACGTCTTTTTCCCAAAAGGCGCTCCGAGCGAAGCGCGCGACGACGACGATTCAGACGACGAAGAGATCCTTGTCGATCAAATCTGCAATCGCCGAACCGGAAACCACCACTGGTACCGCGAAGAAACCGAGAGATGATTTGCGCAACATTGCCATCATCGCGCACGTCGACCACGGGAAGACCACTTTGGTGGATTCCATGTTGAAACAATCGTCCGTTTTTCGCGACAACGAGAAAGTCGAGGAAAGAATCATGGACTCGAACGATTTGGAAAGAGAGAGAGGTATTACTATTTTGAGTAAGAACACCTCGGTGGATTACAAAGGAACGAAGTTGAACATCGTAGACACCCCGGGGCACGCCGATTTTGGCGGCGAAGTCGAACGCGTTTTGAACATGGTGGACGGCGTTTTGTTGTTGGTGGACGCGCAGGAAGGTCCGATGCCGCAAACGAGATTTGTACTGAAGAAAGCATTGGCGCTCGGGTTGAAAGTGTTGGTTGTGGTGAACAAAGTAGACAGAGACGGGGCCAGACCGGATTGGGTCGTCGACACTACGTTTGATTTGTTCTGCTCTTTGGGCGCCGACGACGAGTGCTGCGATTTCCCAGTCGTTTTTGCGTCTGGTTTCCAAGGCATCGCCGGGGACGATTACACGGACATGAGCGACACTTTGGAGCCGTTGTTTGAGGCTATTTTGAGAGAAGTGCCTCCACCGAAGGTTGACATGGAAGCGCCGTTACAAATGATGGTGACCAACTTGGATTACGACGACTTCAAAGGTCGCATCGCGCTCGGCCGCGTGAACCAAGGAACGATTTCGAAGAACCAGCAAATTAAGATTGGCGTTCCGGATGAACCGACGAGAAACGGTAAGATTAACGAGTTGTTCGTCTACAGAAACTTCGCGAAATCGTCCATCGAGGAAGTTGGTGCGGGCGACATTTGCGCCATCGCCGGTTTACCGGACGTCATGATTGGCGAAACCATCTTTGTGGATGGCTCGGAACCATTGACAAGACTCTCGGTCGAAGAACCGACAGTTCGCATGTCGTTGAGCGTAAATATGTCCCCGTTTGCCGGTAAAGAAGGGAAGTTTGTCACTTCGAGGAACATCAAGGACAGATTGGATCGCGAGTTGGAAAGAAACTTGGCGTTGAGAGTTGAACCCGGGAAAACCGCGGATACCTTTGTCGTTTGCGGCAGAGGTGCGTTACATATCACAATCTTAGTTGAAACCATGAGAAGAGAGGGCTTTGAGTTTTGCATCGGTCCGCCAGAGGTCATCTACCAAGAGATTGATGGCCGCAAGTGTGAACCGTTTGAAGAGGCGCAAATTGAAGTCGGCGAGGAATACACCGGATCGTGCGTCGATTTGCTTTCACAAAGAAAGGGCCAAATGCTTGATTTAGTCACCAACGACAAAGGTCAAACGACGTTGAAGTACTCGATTCCGACCAGAGGTTTGTTAGGTTTGAGAAACGCGATTTTAACTGCGACCAGAGGTACCGCGGTGCTCAACACGAACTTTGAAGCTTACAAAGAGTGGGCTGGTGAGATTCAACAAAGAGATAACGGGTCTTTGGTTGCCTTTGAAACCGGTGCCGCGACGTCGTACGCCATGTTTTCTGCGCAAGAAAGAGGTATTCTGTTTATTAAACCGCAGACTGAAGTGTACGAAGGCATGGTTGTCGGTATACACCAACGCGCTGGCGATTTGAAAGTCAACGTGGCGAAGAAGAAGGCGGCGACGAACGTTCGAAGTAACAAGGACGCGACGGTCGTTTTGAACGAACCGAAAACGTTGTCTTTGGATGATTGTGTCGAATACATCGGCCCGGACGAGTTAGTTGAGATTACTCCGTTAAACATCCGTATCATGAAAAACCCGAAGATGGGAAAGCGAGCCGATCGCTCGAAGAAGAATGGGAATTAAATGTATCATCTCGAAGTGAGGGCTATATAAAGCTCGGATCGTCCTTTATACTATAATTTTTGGATAACGTTGTTAATATACGAAAAACATTACTTTTACAGAAGCGTGTTGATGATTTTTAAACTTTTATATTTGATTGTACATATACTGGTACTGGTACTCGTATCGTTGAACGCTATGAAAATGTGTTTTCTCTTTCCTTTACATCCCGGCTTCTGATAACGATTCAATCGTAATCAACCCAAACAACGTCTTCTTCCCATCCCCACTGATGACTGGTAAATAATCCACCATCTTACCGTTCAAATCCATGCTCATTTGCGCCTCGTACGCCATCTGTTCCGCCTCGCAGCACCTCGGGAACGCTTTGTTATAGTTCATCAAATCCTTCACCAACAAGTTACTCACTTCCGCACCTTTCGCCACCGTCGCTCGTCTCAAATCTCCATCTGAAAACGTCCCTAACAGTGTCATGTCTTTATCCACTACCAACAAGCACCCACACCCTTTCGTATCCCCGGCCATTTTCACCAAAACCTCCAATCCTTTCTCCTCGGGAGATACCGTCGGCAAACTCTCAATCTTCCTCATCACGTCCTGCACCCTCAACACCAATCTCTTCCCAATTCTCCCCGCGGGATGATTCATCGCGTACTCGTCCTGCGTCAAGCCTCTCGCCTGCATAATATACACCGCACACGTGTCCCCAAACATCATCTGCAACGCCGTATACGTCACGGGAGGCGAAACCCGACTCTCGCTCGTCCCGACCGAGCTCGATCCTTTCTCGAACGGCTGCAACTCTCCGGGCGCTGGAATCGTCACGTGCATGTCGCACAACTTCGCCAACTGGCTTTCCTTATTCGCCGTAGCCGCAACCAAGAAACCACCCTTCGCTTTCGCGTACGGAACCAAGTTCACCAACTCCTCCGTCGTTCCCGACTTTGAGAACAACACCACAATATCGCCTTCGTTCACGTTCCCAATATCTCCGTGTAACGCATCCACTGGCGCTAAATGTATCGCTCTCGTTCCCGTGGAAACCAGCGTCTGGCACACTTTCTTCGCGATGTACGACGATTTCCCTATGCCCGTGAATAACGTCGTCCCTTTGCAATCTAAAACCTTCTGGCAAAACTTTGCGGTTTCCTCGAAATCGAGAGTTTGGAAAAACTGATCGAGGAATACGCTCTGCTCGGTGAATAAACTCTGAATGGATGCTTTGGAGATTTGAGCTTGATAAGGGTTGTGGCCAGCGCGAACGCCGCCGCAACATCCCGTCAGTATGTTTGACATTTTATTTTATTTGTCTTGGCACCACCGCACCAAAAGGGTGCGTGAAGGAGAGTTTTCTTTCTGCGGCTTTTTAAATCATCAGAAGAGAGTTGAGCGAGTCACAAGAGGAGGCAACTCCTTCTTTAGATTTTTTTCGCTCGTAAACACTACTGCTATACTACTCTACTTTATAAACACAATCTTTTAAAACGCTTTGCTCATTCTCAAACGCTAGATGGTAGAATCATAAGTCTCTGAGCAAAGCGTATTCGTCCTCGTTCAAGTCGATGGTGTCGTCGTCTCTTTCACCATCGCCGGTGACTTCTTCTTCGCGTTCTTCTCCCTTTTGCGGCGCTTTCGGAAAGAGTGGAAGAGTATCAAAGGAGAGAGAAGAGGCGTTCGCGTCGTTGGCAAACAGACGACCGTTGGCGCTTCGCGCGAGACGGACGGTCTCCTCGAAAGTTACGTTGCAGTCTGCGCATGGAAACTTGACGAAGTCGTCGCTTTTGAAACTATCGACGATATCGTCGTCGACATCCGGCGTTCGGTACGAGGTGCCCCACAAAATGGTTGGTTTCTTCGTTTCTTCTCCGTTTTGTTTCACCTTGGAAAAAATGTTGTCCAGGATATCTGCAAAAACATCTTGAAGCGGTACCGTTCGTCGCGACTTTTGGCAAAGATGAACGATGAACGTGTCTTTCGGACAACATCTGGACGAGTAATCGAGCTGCGTCGCGAAGCAGACGAATTCGTCCTCGTCTTTGTACAATTTTCCCGGACGCGCGGCGGGTGGTATTGCAACGAACACGCGATGTTGAGCTTCGTCGCTGTCAACCATAGACCGGTTTGTGACCAACACAGCTCTGTTGATGCAAAACTTTGAGCTTTCACGACGATTCGGAGTAATTAGTTCGTCATTCGCGAAACCAACCATTTCTATATCGCCTTGCGCATCTCCCAAAACGAGCTTTTTGCACGTCAATACTCGCCCACCTTTCGTGAGAACTTCAATGTGGCTCTCACTGTTTTTCCTCTCTATTTTCTTAATCGGTTGGCGCAACGCTGTGATTGCACCGCTCACCGCAGCCACGCGACAGAAAGCCTGCGCAACCTCTCCAGACCCGTACAGCGGAATTAAACCAGCTTGCGGCGTTTCTGGGCCGTACTTTCCCATTGAACGAATGTACGTTATCAACATCTCCGACGCTCTTCCTCGCAATTTGGTTGTCACGCTCGGACAAAAACTTACGCAATGCGCAACTGCATCGGATGTAATCTCAGAAAGGTCGTTTGGCGACTCCATCAAGAACGCTTTCATGGATGTGTTTTTACTACTACTACTACTACTACTACTATTATCGCCATCATTCGCAAAAAAGGTGCCCTCATCTTCTCCCTCCGCGTCCAATTTATACTCCGTCCCTGGCGCACCAATAGGCGCGTTCGCATCGTCTCCTCTCCCGTAATTCACTCCCGTACCTTCCAACGCCACATCCCTGGCCTTTTTCAAAAACCGCATCAAACCTCTCTTCTCGGTCGGAGAGAGGCGCGCGTTTTCGAATATCTCCGCCCGAGACGCCGGGACCGGAACGAACTCAAACTCTCCCTTACCATTCGTTTTTCCATCGCTCTTCACGCCAACAAAACTCTTCTCTAACGTTTTAAATTCTAAATACTTATACGCTTCGCTGTTGCACACTTCCTCGGTCAACCGGTCGTCGCCCAAGGAAAACTTGAAGGAAACATCTAAACTGAATTTACGACGCAGAGAAGAGAGAAGACATTCGTCGTCGTCAATGGTCACGACATCGCGCGCTTCCAACACGGCACTAGTTTTTGACAAACACACAGGCACGCTCCATCCTTTGAATGTAGTTTCATCTTTACCATCATGAGCTTCTATTAATGTGCCGAAACTGTTCCCGTAGTGGTCGTT
>Ga0115000_10004560_pt1 | contig 11327 bp, 10 predicted proteins | sample ArcticOcean_MG_C_6_FD_89690 | JGI IMG/M metagenome (GOLD analysis project Ga0115000, IMG submission 89690) | Marine microbial communities from western Arctic Ocean - ArcticOcean_MG_CB8_128 | ecosystem: Environmental > Aquatic > Marine > Oceanic | place: Arctic Ocean: Canada Basin | collected... | reverse complement strand
AATCATACTACGTTCCAAAATCAATTGTATATCACCATGGAAGCGCACAATGGAAGTGGAGTGGAGAAAAATTTTACTTACTTTAAAGAAATAGATGGATTGTACTTTTATCAAATTATAGTATTAAAACAATTTTAAAATTATTGCCATCATTATTAATTATTGAATTTGTACTAATAGTATTTTTTATAAAAAAAGGAATGTTAATAAAAAAATTAAAAAGTTATGTAGGAATAATTAAATTTTTGAATCATATTAAAAAAAGAAGAAAAGACATTAAAAGAAGAAGAAATATCAGTGATAATGAAATTTTTGAATCATTTTGTTGTACAATTGAAACTCCATTAGAAGTATCAGAAACTGAAAGTATTGAAAAATTTAATAAATTATTAAAAATTCTGGGTAATTTTGTAGGATATTATAAAAATAATACATAGTAATTCATATATTCAATTCAGCAAACTTATGACTATAAATGAGTAAATATCATAAAAAAAATGAATGTAGAATTTGCTCAAGTAATAATCTAGAATTAATATTAGATCTTGGAGAACAGCCTCCTTCAAACGCATTCATTAAAAAAGAGGACTTAGAAAAACCTGAGGATAAATTTCCTTTAAGGTTGTACTTATGTAAAGAATGTTATTTATTGCAACTTTTAGATATAGTAGATAAAGAAATTTTATTTAAAGAATATCTCTATTTGACAAGTGCAAGTAAACCGAGTGTAAATCATTTTAAAAAATATGCATGTGATGTTTATGAAGAATTTTTGAAACAAAGTAAAAATCCATTGGTCATAGAAATTGGGAGTAATGATGGAACATTACTCAAAGAATTTAAAAAATTGGGAGTTACAGTATTGGGAATAGAACCTGCAAAAAATATTGCAAAAATAGCAAATGATGCAGGAATTACAACAGAAAATACTTTTTTAAATTATGATATTGTGAAAAAAAAATCTTTAGAAAAAAAAGCATCAATAATTGTTGGTAATAATGTATTTGGGCATATTGATGATTTAAAGGAATTTATGAAATGTGTAAAAATATTATCAAAAGAAAAAGGAGTTTTTATTTTTGAGGTACCATATTTAGTTAATTTAATTCAAAAATTAGAATTCGATACAGTGTATCATGAGCATTTATCATATTTTTCATTAATTCCATTAATCAGATTAATGGATGAATTTAATTTAGAAATATTTGATGTAAAAAAGCAAAAAGTTCATGGAGGCACTATACGAGTTTTTGTATCCGAAAAAAATAATTTTAAAAAAACAATAAATTTTGAAAAAATGATTAAATTTGAAAAAGAATTTGGAATTAATAAAATTCAAACTTATCAAAAGTTTTCAAAAAATGTAAAAGAATTGAAAAATAAATTACAAAATAAATTATTAAAATTTAAAAAAGAAGGAAAAATTATTTTTGGATATGGTGCACCTGCAAAAGGAAATGTTTTACTTAATTATTGTAATATTGGAACAGAATTTTTAGATTATATTATAGATACAACACCCTTAAAACAAGGATTATACACTCCAGGTATGCATATTCCAGTAAAATCAGATAAAGAAAATATTGAAAAACCGTCACAGCAAATTGCATTATTACTTGCATGGAATTACGAAGAGACAATTATCAATAAAGAAAAATTATTTCTTAAAAATGGGGGTAAATTTTTAATCCCAATACCAACACCTAAAACAATTTCAAAATAAATAATCAAATACTTATGATCCAAAAAATAATTTTAGTCACAAAATCAATAAAAGATCATAGCACAATAAAGGAAAATAGTAATACTAAAATTTTTAGTTGTGATTATACATCTCATAAAAAACTTCAAGAATTAGGAATAGCCCATAGTATGGCAGAAAATATTCTAGGTTATGATCAACGAATTGAAATTTTTAATATGGCAAAAAAATTTCAAAATTGGCATCAAGATGATTCATTAAAACAATTTAATCTAAACGGAGTTAATTTATTGGGATTATTGGATGGAATTGAATTACATTTACTAATTATTGAAAAATTAATAAATTTTTTTATGATTAAAAAAATTTTAGAGGATGAGGAACCAAAATCAGTTGAATGTTCAAATAAAATAAAAGATATTATTTTATTAATTAAAAAAAATAATTCTATAAAAATAATAATTAATTCAAAAGAAAGAAATGAGGATTTATTATGGGATTCAATTAATATTAAACAAAATTTTATGGGCATACCAATTTCAATAAAAATATCAAGAGTAAAATTTCATAAATTAAAAAATATTTTAGACAAAACTGTTAGTTCAATATTTGGATTATGGTTTGATTTTAAAAATAAAAATAAAAAAACAATTCTAATTTTAGAAATGTATCCACCTGTATATGATGAACTTTTTAAAAATCTAAATAATAAAGATAATAATTTAATAATAATTAATCAAAGAAGACCAGTTACATACGATTTAAAATCAATTAAGGTATTAAAAAAATCAAATTGTAAATTAATTTCTAAAAAAGATTTATTTGAAAAAAAAGATTTAGAGGAAATAGCAAAAGTAAAAAAAGAATTTTCCCAAAAAAAAATCAATTTCTGGGATGATGGTAGTTTAAATAAAATATTCAAAAATGATGACTTAATATTTGGGTCATTGATTAAAAATGAATTAAAAGAAGTTTTTAGTAAAAGAATAGATGAATATGTAGAATCTGTATTTTTTGCAAAAAAAATATTTTCAAAAATTAACATTAGTTGTATTTTATCATTATATGATATTGGAGAAACTGAGAAAGTATTTTGAGAATCTAAAGGTAAAATAGTTAAGTCATTTTTATTAGAACATGGATTTGGTTTATTTTTTGATGATACTAAAACATTTGCAAGTTTAGCATCATATGATAATTTTAGAGATAACATAATAGTTTGGAGTGATTTTCAAAAACAATTTTTAATTTCAAATTATAAAATTAATTCGGATAGAATTTTTGCTTTAGGTAGTCCTAGACATGATTTATTAAATTTAAATAAAGAAATTGACAAAAAAGTGGGAAATTTTCAGGTTTTAATTGCACCAACTCCAATTACACAATTACAAGGATTTGATACTTCAGATATCCATGAAAAATATGAAAATGTAATAATAAAATTGTGTAAAATTTTTGAAAATTATGAAAATGTAAAAATTATTTTTAAAATGCACCCTAGTCAATCAGGACATAATAATGAACTAGTAAAAATTATTCAAAAATATTCTAAAAAAATTTCAATTTATTTATTAAATCCAGTTTCAGAATTAATTCAAAAAAGTGATTTAGTAATTACTATTACACCTGAAGGATGGGCACCATCAACAATAATTTTAGAGAGTATGATATTAGAAAAACCTGTGATGAATATAGTGTTAGATGAAAAAATGTATCAATTTGAATATATTAAAAAAAATGCAATTATTTCAGTTCCATTTACAATAGATTTACAAAATGAAATTAAACAATTATTATTTGATAAAGAATTAAGAAAAAGTTTAGTAAAAAATTCGAAAATATTTATCAAAGAGTTTCTTAAAAATTCAGGTTCAGCATCTAAAGAAATTGGAAGTTTAATTAGAAGTAATTTATAAATAACTTATGAATTAATATGCGAGATTTAACTTTATAAGATTTTAATTATTATTTTTTGGGTGTTTGATTCAGAATGTCTCTTGAAGATAATTAATTCAATTTTAGAAAAGGATTAATAAAACTGATTTAACTATAATTCAATTTGAAATATTGTACTAAATGTTTGTATCCTAAAACTAAGCCTCAATTGAATTTTGATCAAAATGGTGTATGTGATGCATGTCAATGGAGTGAAACAAAAAATTCTATTAATTGGAATGAACGAAAAGAAGAGCTCAAAAAAACTTTAGAAAAATATCGTAACAAAGACAATAGTAATTATGATTGTATAATTCCTGTTAGTGGTGGTAGGGATTCACATTTTCAAACTTATGTAATTCTCAAAGAGTATGGAATGAATCCACTTCTAGTAAATTTTCATCCTCAAGATATTACAGAAATTGGGAAAAAAAATCTTGAAAATATTAAAAAAATGGGTGCAGATTGTATTGAATTTACTCCCAATCCTATAATTTATAAAAAATTAGCTAAATTTGGTTTAATTGAATTAGGTGATTTTCAATGGCCGGAACATATTGGAATTTTTACAACGCCTTATCAAATTGCAGTTGCATATAATATTCCATTAATTGTTTGGGCAGAATCTCCAAGTGAAGTTGGTTCAGGACCTAAAGATAATAAAATTTATTTTCTTGATCGTGATTATGAAGAAAAATATTGTGCATTCTTTTTAGATAAAATTAAACCTGAAAATATGACTGAACACGGATTTAATAGAACTGATCTACATCCTTATATTTTTCCATCAAATGAAGAAATTGAAAAAGTTGGAATTTTGGGAATTTTTCTAGGGCATTACATCAAATGGGATGTGTTTAAACAATTAGAACTAGTAAAAAAACTAGGATTTCAGGAAGATGATCAAATTAAAGAAGGGACTTATGATAGCTGGGAAAACCTTGATGTAAAATATACTGCATTACATGATTATTTTAAATTTTTAAAATTTGGCTATGGTAGAACTACGGATCATGTATCTATGGAAATTCGATATGGGAGAATGACTAGAGAAGAGGGTTTAGATAAAGTTAAAAAATATGAGGGCAAGATTCCTACAAAATATTTAGATGAATTCCTAAAAGATGCTGATATGTCCAAAGATGAATTTATTCACATATGTGAAAAATTTACTAATAAAAAATTATTTAAAACTGATTTAGATGGAAATCTTGTCAGAGATATTGAAGGAAATCTTGAACAACTTTATTATGATAATTCTAATTGATATTGATTTTTTTAAAAATAACATTTAACTAAAATTGGCAAAAGATTCTTTTACTCATTAGAGTACATTATACTCATGTTTGAAGATAAGACAATTCTAATTACTGGCGGCACTGGTTCTTTAGGTCAAGCATTAACATATCGTCTCTTAGAAAAAGGTGTTAAAACAATTCGAATTTTTAGTAGAAATGAAAATAAACAAATTGAAATGGAATTAAAATTTAACGACGATAGATTAAGATTTCTATTAGGCGATATTAGAGATAAGGAAAGATTAGTTAGGGCTACTGAAGGTGTTGATTATGTATTTCATGCTGCAGCTTTAAAACATGTTCCAAAAATTGAATATAATCCATTTGAATCAATTAAAACAAATGTAATTGGATCACAAAATGTAATTGATGCTTGTCTTGAAGCAAATGTAAAAAAAGCTATTTGTATTGGTACTGATAAAGCAGTATCCCCACTAAACACTTATGGTGCTACAAAACTTTTAATGGAAAAATTATTTGTAACTGCAAATAATTATTTAGATCCAAAAAAGCATGTAACTAAATTTATTGCTGTTAGATATGGAAATGTTTTAGGTAGTAGTGGTTCTGTTGTTCCAAAATTTATTGAACAAATAAAAAATAAGAAAAAAATTACAATTACTGATAAACAAATGACTAGATTTAGTATAACAATGAATGAAGCACTTGATTTTATTTTAAAATCTGCAGAATATGGTCAAGGTTCTGAAATATTTGTACCAAAAATTCGTGCTTACACAATTTCAGATATTAAAAATGCATTAACTGAGATTCTAGAAGATTATGGTGAGGATGTAGTCGGAATTAGACCTGGAGAAAAATTACATGAAACTTTAATCAATACGGAAGAGATTAGATATAGTTGGGAATATCAAGACGTCTATATGATTACTAACCCGTTATACCCAATGTTTAATCCTACAATAATTGATGAAACATATCCTGGAATTAAAAAAATTGATAAATTTGAAAAATATTCTTCAGATCTAGTTGATAAAATTCAAAAAGATGAATTAAAGAAAATTATTGAGGAATCTAATCTTTTATAATTTAAAATATTAGAAGAATAAAACGTAGTATGAAATTACAGGATAAGATCGTATTAGTGACAGGGGGTAGTCGTGGAATTGGTAAAGCAATATCAAAATTATTTGTTAAAGAAGGAGCACAGGTAATAATTACATCAAAAAATATTACCAAATTAGAACAAACAGCAAAAGAAATTAATTGTTCATTTTTTATTGGCGCAGATATAAAAAGTAAAAAAGATGTAAACAATGCCATTGATCAAATTATTGAGAAATTTGGTCGAATTGATATTTTAGTTAATAATGCAGGAATTCTTCCCGAACAAAAACAATTACATATGATTAATGAAGATGATTGGAATGAAATTATTGATGTTAATTTAACAGGGCAATTTAGATTCACAAAAGCTGTAATTACACATATGAAGAAAAATGGAGGTTCAATTATCAATATTTCTTCGGATGCAGGTCTTAAAGCATTTGAGAATTTTTATGCTGATGCATATGTTGCATCAAAAGCAGCAATGATAATGCTTACCAAATCATGGGCTTTAGAATATGCATCGGACAATATTCGTGTAAATTGTATTTGTGCATCTGTTGTGGATACTGATATGACTAATTCATTTTGGTTAGATACAGAAATAAAACAAAAAAATACTGCTAAAGCGCATCCTCTAGGAAGAATTGGTACGGGAAAAGACATTGCATATGCTTCATTATATTTTGCTTCAGATGATTCATCTTGGACTACTGGATCTATTTTACCAGTGGATGGTGGAGTTTCAATAAAATAATTTTTTATATTTAAATAAATTGATAAATATAGAGAACTAAAAATTGTAATTACAACATTATGAATTCTAATTTTGAAAATATTTTAAACAAAATTCCTGAAATTGGAAAAAATATGCATGAATTAATGATTGAATTGTTTCCTATTTGTCGAAGTATTACTGGAAATGGTGTAAGACAATCATTACAAATTTTACAAAATCATATTTCATTAGATATTTCAGAAATTCCTTCAGGTACAAAAGTTTTTGATTGGACTATTCCACGTGAATGGAATATTAATGATGCATACATCAAAAATTCTAAAGGTGAAAAAATAATTGATTTTAAAAAATCAAATTTACATGTTTTAAATTATAGTACTCCTATTCGTACAAAACTTTCATTACAAGAATTATTACCACATTTACATTCTTTACCAGATCAACCAAATGTAATTCCTTATCGAACATCATATTATAAAGAAAATTGGGGATTTTGTATAACTCATAATCAATTAATTAATCTACAAGATGATGAATACGAAGTTGTAATTGATTCAACTTTAGAAAATGGTTCATTAACATATGCTGAATTTTTTATTCAGGGTGAATCTAACGATGAAGTATTATTTTCATGTTATACATGTCACCCTTCAATGTGTAATGATAATCTTTCGGGAGTTGTATTGTTTACATTTTTAGCCAAACATCTAAAAAATCTTTCATTAAAATATTCATATCGTTTCTTATTTATTCCTGAAACTATTGGTGCAATTACTTGGTTATCACAAAATGAATCTAATGTTAAAAAAATCAAACATGGTTTAGTGGCATATTGTGTGGGAGATCCTGGAAATTCTTCCTATAAAAAAAGTCGACAGGGCAATGCAGAAATTGATCAAATAGTTATGGAAGTTCTAAAAGATACAGGTGAGGAACATAAAGTGGTTGATTTTTTCCCCACTGGTAGTGATGAAAGACAATTTTGTTCACCTGGGTTTAATCTCCCTGTAGGTGCTTTAGTAAGAACATTTGCACCAGAATTTTCTGAATATCATACATCTGCAGATAATACAGAATTTGTTAAAGCTCAATATCTTGGAGATACATTATCTAAATATGTTAAAGTAATTACCAAATTAGAAGAAAATTTTGGTAAATTCAAACCAAATGATAAAGAAAAACTTGGTAAAAGTATCAAAGAAAAAAATGATCGAATATTTATAAATCTTAATCCAAAATGTGAACCGCAATTAGGCAAACGAAAATTATATCATGATATAGGTTCTCAAATTCCTTCTCAAGGTGGGAAAAAAATTATAAATCAATTTGCGTTATTATGGGTTTTAAATTATTCTGATGGATTTCACTATTTATCTGACATTGTAAAATTATCGGGATATGATTTAATTGATATTGAAAATTCAGCTGATGCATTAGTTAAATCACATTTACTGAAGGAATTATAAAATTTTGATATCTTTTGATAAATTAGTTTTTGAATTTAAACGAATTGGTTTGATGATAGGTGATGTAGTATTAGTTCATAGTTCTTTCAAATCTTTTGGTAAAGTAGAAGGAGGCCCTCAAACTGTAATTGATGCATTGATTAAGGTTTTAGGAGATGAGGGTACATTAATTGTGCCAAGATTTAATTTTGATTTTTCTACTTATGGTACTACTTGGGATATACGATCAACCCCCTCACATATGGGAATTATTTCTGAATTTGTACGCAAGGATCCAAGAAGTCGCAAAGTTTTTCATCCAATTTATCCTTTTTCAATTATTGGAAAACATGCTGATGAGTTAGTTCAACATAAATACAAAGGAGGTTATAGTAAGGATTCTATTTTTAATCAATTACTAGTATTAGATGCAAAAATTATTCAAATTGATAAAGTATACAAGAGTACTACCATAATTCATCATGTAGAAGAAATTTTAAAAGTTGATTACAAATATTACAAAAATTTTACAGGGTATGTAATTGATGAAAATGGAAAAAAATATGAAGATACTTTTAATCTTTATGTAAGAAAACTAGATGAAGGTTATGTCACAGATGTTCTTCCTATTGGAAAAATTTTAGAGGCTGAAGGTATAATGAAAATTGATAAAATTGGAGATTCCACTGTTTGGCATATGAAAGCACGTGATGTTTATGATTGTACTGTAAAAGCAATCCAAAAAAATCCGCATATTTTATGTAAAAAAATACCACCAACAGAAGAAAATAAATTTTTAATAAAAAATTATTCAGAGACACTAAAATTTAATAAAAATTATGTTAAAAAACAATTATCTAAACATAAAATTAAGAAAGACTAATTATGTAAGTTTTCAAATATTTTTTTAATGAATAATCAGGATGTTGAAATTAAAGGGCTAATTCGAGATTATCCGGATTTTAAATATACAACTAAAGAATTAATTGATTCTCTTGGGAATAAATTAAGTGAAGAAGTAAAAGAGAATATTTTTCAATTAGGTGTAGAAAGTAGATTCTTTGTTAGACCTTTTGAACAATTTCTTTCTAATTCATCTGAAAAAATTCATTCTTTAGATGACGATGAACCAATTTCTGAATTATGTACTAAAGTTGGTAAAAAATGTCTTGCAAATTTAGGATTAAACTCTAATGATATTACTTGTTTAGTTACTGGATTTGAAGATAATGATTTTCTTAGTCCAGGTTTATCTTCAATTGTATTAAGTAAAATGGGATTATCTAAATTTCTGCCTCATTTTAGTATTCAAGGAATGGCATGTTCTACACTTCCAAAATTACTTGAACTTGGAAAAAATTTAATTCATAACGAAAATGATAAAATTTTATTTATTATTTCAGGTTGTAATTCCGGTTGGTATCTGCCACATTTAAAAAATGACATGACAGTAAAAAATCCAAAAGAAATAGGTAAAGATCAATACGATAGAAATCAACAAATTTCTAAATGGGTATCTACAATGTTTTCATTTTTGTTTGGAGATGGAGTTGCAGCATTTGTAATGACTAAAACAAATGCTAATGAAAATAATATTACTATTAAAAAAATTACTCATGGTGTTAATTTCAATGATTTTGATTACCGTAAAGCTTGTGTTAGATTAGTAGGAAACGCTTCTACTCATATGTATGAACATGAACTAACTGCAGGAAATGATATTTTAACAAGATCATTAGATTATTCTAAAAAAGTTTTATCAAAATCATTAACTAATGATTTTAATAATTTTAATGAAAAATTAGTATATGATTTTATGAAAGACCAAAAAAAAGTGATGATACACACAGGTAGTTTAAAAATATTAGATGGATTCAAAAATATGTATAATTTAAGAGATGATCAAATGCAAGAATCATATGATACTTTAAAAGAATATGGAAATCTTACAGGCGTAAGTATTCCCACAGTTCTTGATAAAGCAATGTCTAAAAATAACCCACCTGTAGGTAAGAGTCTATTAGTTGGTATCACCATGGGATTTGGTTTAGATGTTGTTGAAATAGAAAAAGATTGAATTTTTAATTATTGTTTTCTAATTCATATGTATGTTGAATTAACTTAAATCCATTTTTTTTAAAAAATTTAATTGATTGGTTATTTTTTGGATTTACATTTGCCAAATATCTAGTCTTAGGGTTTTTTTCCATTAATAATTTTAAGGCATTAACACCAATCCCTTTACTTTGATTTTTTTTAATGAGAAATATTCCTATCTCATTATTTTTACTTAAATAAATTGATCCAACATCGTTGTCTAAATTTTGAATAATGTACCACTTAGAATACGGTTTAGATTGAATAAATTTTTCATGTTGTAGCATACTGGGCATTTTTTTATGAGATATGTTAGCTCTAGAGTCTCGTTCTTTCAATAAATCATAGAGAAATATAGAATCCGATTTTTTTACTGCACGTATATTAATACTCAAATTGTCATTTTTCATACTTTTTTTAATTATTAAAACAGTTAAATTTTTCTTTTTCTGATAAATTTTATTGAAAACCACAATTGTTGCTGAAATCGGTTCTAATTGGGAAGGAAATCTAAATGTCGCTAAAAAAATTATATCAGAATGTAAAATTGCTGGTGCTAATGCAGTAAAATTTCAAATGTGGAGAGCAAAGGATCTTTATTCAGAAAATCACCCTGAATGGACTACTATTAAAAAATCTGAAATGACATTTGAAAAAGCTAAAAAAATTAAACAAATTGCTGACGATATTGGAATTGAATTCATGTGTAGTGTTTTTTATCCTGAGGCAGTAATATTTTTGGAATCTTTAGGTGTGAAAAGATATAAAATTGCATCAAGAACTTGTTTGCTAAAAGATCCTTTTGCAATTGAAACATTAGAAAATAAAGCTAGTACAAAAAAACCGGTTATAATTAGCATGGGGATGGGTGGAAATAAGGAAAAAATTCAAAATATTTTTCTAAAAAATAAAGTTACTTTTTGTTATTGTATTTCAGATTACCCATTAAATTTTAATAAAATTAATTGGAAGAAAGCTGTTAATTTTGATGGTTTTTCTGATCATACAATGGGAATTACAGCACCAATTTTATTTACAATTTT
>Ga0115000_10004559_pt1 | contig 11328 bp, 10 predicted proteins | sample ArcticOcean_MG_C_6_FD_89690 | JGI IMG/M metagenome (GOLD analysis project Ga0115000, IMG submission 89690) | Marine microbial communities from western Arctic Ocean - ArcticOcean_MG_CB8_128 | ecosystem: Environmental > Aquatic > Marine > Oceanic | place: Arctic Ocean: Canada Basin | collected... | reverse complement strand
TGCTTGCATAAAATCACCGGGTTTTGAAAGATATTCAACAACTTCCGGCAATTTTACAACACTCAAAACCCATCTTCACCCTTTATATATGGGCTCTATCGAATTTTTCAGGGACGACTAATTCGACTTCACTTATTATATTGCTCGAAAAATTGATCGGTTGGATTTTGAAATTCAACGAAAATTAAACTATTATTCAATAGATGTTTCATTTCAAAAGGTTTGGGAAGAAAACCCGTTGATCCCCTTTTAATACACTTTTCTTGAGTCTCTAAATCGTAGTTGGCTGAAATAACCAAAACAGGTATAGTGGGTTTCCATGCTCGGATAACGGGTAATAATTCATCGCCTTCTAATCCCGGCATACTGATATCCAAAGTGACCAGATCGGGTTGGCACTTATAAATTTGTTTGATTGCTCCATGACTATCATGAGCAATTTCTTACTTATAAGTGTTTTTCAATATTGTAAAAATTAACAAAGTAATAGGCTTTTCATCATCGATGATTAAGACTGTTTTTTTGATCGTGTGCCTAGCATATTTGCTTGGGTTGAATTAGAGTGATTTATTGTGTCTTAAATCCAATAAATTGTCTAAGCGATGCCCGTTAGCGCTGCATTACAGTCATGATAATTAAATTCCATTTTTATTGGGAACAGAATAGAATCTTACTGAACAATTTAGCTTATTATAAGATTTGAATAAACATTGTATTTTATATTTTTGAAGAAAAGCGAATTATGAATAGCTTTAAAAAGTTAATAATTGCATTGGTTTTAATTGTCTCTGTACTCGGGACCGTTGGTTGTGAAGAAAAAGGCGAAGACGAAAAAGCAGGTGTAAAAATGGATAAAGCCATGGAAGATGCTTCTAAAAAAGCCAGTGATTTATTAGGTAAATAAATAATCTGATGCTCTATTAATCATGGGATTATTGACTGCCAGACCCTCTTCCACAGCTTTCGTTGTGAAAGACCCTTGCTTTATTGATGTTAAAGAGAATCCGGATTGGCAAAGCCAATTCGGAAACAGCCATCCTTTAAAGCTTGAAATTGGTTTTGGTATGGGGGATTTCTTAATCGCCATGGCTAAACGAGAACCAGATAGTAATTTCATCGGCATAGACTTTTCCCAGAACGGCATCCAAAAATTACTTGCGCGTATTCGTTCCTCTAAGCTAAAAAATATACGTGTTGTTTTTGGAGATGTCCGGGAAAAACTTCCCCCCCTCTTTCAATCCGAAGAATTAAACTCGGTTTATATCAATCTCCCCGACCCTTGGCCTAAGAAACGACATTTCAAACGCCGGCTAATTAAACCCGAGCTGGTAAATTTGATTGCGCAGAAGCTGGCTCCCAAAGGTCGCGTCTATTTGGCCACGGATAGTGAATCCTATGCTATGGAGATACTCGAATATTTTAATGCAGAGTATTCATTGCAAAATGTGAATCAAGAGAAGGGTATTTCCTATGAGAGAAAGCACCTGCCCAAAACTAAGTACGAAAAAAGTTTTCTTTACGCAGGAGATAAAATCCATTACCTCGAATATTTAAAGCTTATCGAGAGTGAAGAGCAGCCAAAAAAAGAAGAAGCATTGGTTTCGGAGAGATCCCTTAACAACGATGAGTATCTAACTCGTAAATTTAAAACTGCGGAAGCCAATGCGAATGATGCTTGTGACCTCAAACAAGTTGCAGATCAATTAGCAGAAGCGGGAGACGGACAATGGGCTAAAAAGGTATATCAAAAAGCCGAAGCAAAGGCCGAAGACAGTCTCGACTTGAACTGGCTTGCCTATAGTGTTGCTCTTGCACTCAATGATAAGGACTGGGCTAAAAAAATTTACAGGAAAGCCGAGGAGCATGCCGAAAGCAGTCTCGACATGAATTGGCTGGCGTATAGTGTTTTTGAAGCTCTTGGTGATAGAGAGTGGACGAAAAAATTATTCGAGAAGGCAGAAAGTTTCCCCGGAAATATTCGTGAATTGTGCGACCTCGCTGAAAGCGTTTCAGAAATTCTTGAGGATAAGGAATGGCAGCTCAAAATTTATAAAAAAGCTGAGGAGAACGCAAAGGAGTATTCTGACTTATATGAGCTTGCAGATAACGTCTTCGCAAAACTAGGTGACGAGGAGTGGGCCAGCGAACTATATCATAAAGCCGAAGGAGAGGCTAAAGACTGTTGTGATCTTTTGGGTTTAGCCGAATGTTTTATAGAAAAGCTCGGAGATGGGGAAGGGGCATGCCGCCTTTATAAAAAGGCAGAGAATAATGCTGAAGACAGTGTGGACTTTGGTGTTATTTCTGAGAGCTTGCGCGAAATTCTGGGCGATGAAGAATGGGCCGTGAGGCTATCGCCTTGACGGCATTATCAGGAAGGAAGCAGAGAAATACTTGTCAAGATTCAGCTTTGTTAGGGAAGAATCTTGGCGAGAAAAACAATGCCAACCGTAACGGGGGTGATGTAGCGGATCAAGAATTCCCAGCATTGCGCCCATGGGAATTTGAAGATATTTTCATGCTTTTCAATTTCTTCAAGCGCGTTTTTAGTCCCCCAAACCCAACCGACAAATATTGCCGTTAACATTCCTCCTAATGGCAACAGGTAATTGGAGGCAATGTTATCGACATGGCCGAAGAAGGTCATACCCGCCAGTTTCATATCTGCCATGGTTCCGAACGACAAACCACTGGGAATGCCAAATGCAAAAATAGCCAGTCCGATAATAAGCACTGCCTTTTTCCGTTGCCATCTACACTGATCTATAAAATACGCGACCACCACTTCGAGTAATGAAATGCCAGAGGTGATTGCGGCTATTGCTAACAGAGTAAAAAATATGACAGAAACCACATGGCCCATGGGCATGCTGGTGAATACGGTGGGCAAAACGCTGAAAACCAGACTTGGGCCTTCTGCTGGTTCGAGTCCCATCGCGAATACAGCAGGGAAAATAATCATCCCGACCAATAAGGCGATCAGAGTATCGAACATCACCACATAAACGGTGGAGGAGGGAAGGTTTTCTTTATCTGAAAGGTAACTGCCGTAGGTGATCATGCATCCCATACCCAGACTGAGAGAAAAAAACGCTTGCCCTAAGGCGATAAGCACCGTGTTGCCGTTGATCTTGCTGAAATCGGGATACAGGTAAAAGGCAAGACCTTCCATTGCGCCATCTAGAGTGAGTGAGCGAATCATCAAAAGAATTAGGAATAGAACTAGAGTGGGCATCAAAATATTACAGGTTTTTTCGATGCCGCCATGAATTCCTCTGAGGACGATGGAAATGCAAACGCCCATAAACAGAGCGTGATAAAAAAGGATTTCCCCTGTATTGCTGATGAAGTTGTTGAAAAAGGCTCCGGCTTCCTTAGGTGAGGTGAATGACAACACGCTACCGGTAACGGACTTCACCACATACGCGAACGTCCAACCGCCGACCACTCCATAAAAGGAGAGAATGAGGAAACCGGCAAGTACCCCCATATAACCAATACTAATAAAGGAGGACTTTGGTTTGAGGGATGAGAATGCGCCGACAGGGTTCAGGTTGGTCTTTCGCCCCAGTGTAAACTCTGCCAGCATAATAGGTGTGCCAATGATGAATATGCAGACGAGATAAATAAGTACGAATGCGCCACCGCCATTCTCCCCTACTATATAAGGAAATTTCCAGACATTGCCGAGCCCAATTGCGGAACCGGATGCGGCTAGGATGAAGCCCAGTCGACTTCCCCATAACCCTCGCTTATTATTATTTTCGGTCTTCATGCAAATGGGAGTATATTTTTAAGGTTATAAATTACTGACATGCGGGAGGTTCCCCCTGGAAAAAAAGATCAAAGATATTATAGAGAACATTCCCAAGCTTCCCGGAATTTATATCATGAAGGATCGCCAGTCGGGAATTCTTTATATAGGCAAGGCCAAGGTTTTGAGAAACCGCGTGCGCTCTTATTTTCAAAATTCGAGGAGCCTTCATCCTCGAACGCGGATCTTTCTGGGCAAGGTTGATGACATCAAGTTTTTGACCAAGAAAACAGAGGCTGAAGCCCTTATCCTTGAAAGCAATTTTATAAAAAAACATCAGCCGAAATACAATGTGTTGTTGAAGGATGACAAGCATTATCCCTATTTACGTCTGACCACACAGGAAAATTATCCCCGGTTAGAGGTGGTGCGCCGCGTCAAAAAAGATAAAGCGACTTATTTTGGTCCTTATACGATGGTGAAGGAGGTCCGCGAAACCATCCGCCTGATTTACAAAATTTTTCCGCTGCGGCAGAGCAAAGACAAATTGGATGGAAGGCCTTTGCGGCGCCCCTGTCTCAATCATCAAATGGGTCGTTGCCTTGCACCCTGTGCGGGTCTGGTTTCCTCTGAAAAATATTCGCAGGTGGTAGATGATGTGTCACTCTTTTTAAAGGGAAAAAATACAACTCTACTGAAGAGTCTTAAGGAACAGATGCAGTCTGCATCTGTTGAGACGCGATACGAAGAGGCAGCTGTTCTTCGGGATAAAATAGCTGCGATACAAACGGTACTCGATAAGCAGAAAATTATTTCTACCTCATTGGAAGATCAGGATGTGATTGCCTATTGCTCGGAAAAAGATCAGGCAATGGCACAAGTGTTGATCATCCGCTCGGGAAAAATGCTGGGTGAAAAAATTTTTAAATTGAAGTCGCTCAACGAAATGGAAGAAGACGAGACACTTTCTTCATTTCTTAAACAATATTATTCTGAAGAGACCCTGTTGCCCGCAGAAATCTTATTACCGCACCCTGTAGAAGACGCCGATTTAATTGCCAACTGGTTATCAGAAAAAAAAGGCACGCGTGTGCGTCTAGAAGTACCTGTTATAGGAAAGAAGCGCGACCTCATTAAAATGGCAGAAGAAAACGCCAGTTTCTCTATGAGAATGGAACGCGATAAAGGAGAAGTGGGAACCCGTTCACTGGAAGAGTTACAAACCGCTCTTGGATTGAAACATTTCCCGGAAGTTATTGAAGGGTTCGACTTGTCAAATATCTCTGGAGAGCATGCGGTGGGGTCGATGGTGGTATTTGAAAACGCCTTTGCGGAAAAATCCAAATATCGACGTTATAAAATCGCAACGGTCAAAGGCATCGACGATTATGCCATGTTAAGAGAAGTGATGACCCGCCGCTACAGCCGTTTGCTAGATGAAGATGCGCCCTTGCCAAATCTCATAATTATTGATGGAGGTAAAGGTCATTTGAATGCGGGGCACGCGGTGCTAGAAGCCCTTGATCTTATGGATCGGATCGATCTGGCTTGTATTGCCAAAGGGAAGTTCCGCAACAATCTGGCGACCGATGAAGTTTATCTACCGGACCGGAAAATCCCCGTGCTTTTTCACGAAAATTCTCCTTCGCGATTTTTAATGCAGCGCATTCGCGATGAAGCGCATCGGTTTGCGATTTCCTATCATCGTAAGTTACGAAGCAAGAACACTCTGGAATCGCCCTTGGAGTCGATCCCGGGAATTGGGAAAAAACGTCGTCTGCTGCTGCTGAAACAGTTCGGTAGCCTGGAAAACATACAAAAAGCCTCTCTGGAAGATTTGATGGTCATTCCGGGGATCACGCAACAGTTGGCAGAAAAAATCCACAAGGCTGCGCCATGAGGAAAAGTTGGAGGACTCTAGAAAAATGCTCAACGATGAATGTTTGCTATACGGGTAGAGACCTATTGCTTTCCACGCTAGTGGGAGGCTAAACTAAAATTTGAAATTTGCTGTTAATAGAACAATGCCATATGTAGGATATGGTTAAAAATATAATTTGTGGCTTTTTTTACGATCGGTTGAGTTTATTTGTGAACAGGAGAATTGGAATGAAAAAGTTTTTAATGACAACGGTTTACTTCTTCTTTGGGTTGGTCTTTCTGGACAGCTTTTCAGCAGCGAATGCCAGCTGGGCCGCGGTGGCCGATGCTGTTTTAAAGGAGGCTCAGGAACTCAAGAAACTGGAAAATGAATATTTTGACAAACGATTGAATAACGATTTGAGAGGGGCTTACCAGTACCAGCATCCTAAATATAAAAAAGAAATTTCTGTTGAAGAATTTCTATATTTTGAAGGACGGCTTCTTTCCGGGTATCGAAATGGGGTGCTGGGGCATATTTCAGGGGGAATGCTCCCACCTATAAATTATATTAAAAAGAATTTCAAAAAGAAGGATGCTTTGGGGTTTCCAAGGAAGCATTATTACAAGTGGTTTTATAATCCTTATATTATTGTTAAAAAATACGATCTTGAAAAAATTTCTATTAGTAAAGATGGTAAATATGCCATGGTAAAAATTATATTAAAGGGACGTGAGCGCATCAATCCAGCTTTGGTTCGCAAAGATATTTCATTTGACATGACGCGCCCACATTTTGATTATTGGGAAAAAGTAGATGGTAAATGGGCTATTACGGTTCTTGCCGATACATCCACTATTAGTGGTGGAATGAGCAAGTTATACTTCATCCCAAATAACAACGATGCGTGGGAGAAAAAAGATTATGTCCACATCGATTCAGAAAGTTTATTAGCGATGCCAGATCCCGACCGCCATGCCGTTAAATAAGCCAGTGAGTCCAAATAATGAAGATTGATTTACCGTTTCACCAGTCTTGGATAGGAGAAGAGGAACACCTTGAAGTTGCCGATACCTTAAGCTCCGGCTGGTTGACTACCGGGCCAAAAACCAAAAGGTTTGAAGAGGCCTTCAGCGATTATATTGGTTGTAAACATGCTATAGCTTTAAATTCCTGTACAGCAGGCTTGAACCTGGCTTTGGAGGTGCAGGGTTTTCCTGAAGGGGATGAAGTCATCACCACTCCTATGACTTTTCCCGCAACGGCCAACGTAATCCTTCTGCAAAAAATGAAACCGGTTCTGGTAGATATTGAGCCTGGTACCTTACTTATTGATCCCAAAAAAATTGAAGAAAAAATCACACCCCGAACACGGGCTATCATACCGGTTCATTTTGCAGGTCACCCCTGCGATATGGATACGATCAATGCTCTGGCAGAGAAACATAACTTATTGGTGATAGAAGATGCGGCACATGCCCTCGAAACAAAATACAAAGGGAAGAAGGTCGGTAACATGGGCAACAGTACATCTTTCAGTTTCTACGCAAATAAAAATATCACCACAGGGGAAGGTGGAATGGTGGTTACCGATGATGATGATTTAGCCGAGCAGTTTCAAACCATGCGCTTGCAAGGTATTAGTCGCGATGCCTGGAAACGATATGGAAATTCGGGCTATACCCATTGGGAACAAAAAATGGCTGGGCATAAATGCAATATGTCAGATATCAATGCGTCGATTGGAATTCATCAACTAAAAAAAATAGACACGTTTTTAGAGATCCGCCGTAAATATGTTGCCATGTATGATCGTGGTTTCGCCGATATTCCAGAACTGGAAACCCTGATTCGTCATAAGGATTCTGATCATGCCCACCATATTTATATCATCGCATTGCGGCTCGAACAGTTGATCGGTGACAGAGATGAATTTCTCGATGCCATGCAGGGATCAGGTATTGGTGTTGCCGTCCATTATATTGCTTTGCACTTGCAACCCTATTATGTGGAAAATTTTAATACCAAGCCGCAAGACTACCCAGTTGCCTCAAGCTATTCCGAGCGCACCCTTTCCCTTCCGCTGTATCCTAAAATGTCAGAAGCCGATGTTGAAAGAGTCATAAACACCGTCCAAGATCTGATAACCAAATTCCGCCGCTAACCCTCTAGCGACGGAGGCAATAGAGCTTCCTTATTTATTTATTTTACAAAAGTTAAAACCTTTCTTACATTTTATTATAGTTCCTTAAATATTCCCCAAAAACGCGGTAACGCGAAGAAAATAATAATGGATAAGTTGCGGAACTGGTTTAAAGGTATCATCGAAAAATTGTTGAGTTGGGGCAAGGACAGCCTTGCGGAAGAAGATGTTTCTGTCCGCACTCCTGCAGAACTCAAGGCTTTGGCCGAGAGGCTTAAAGAGGCCTTGCAGAAAAATTCTGTACGACCTCGGTGAGGTTTATATGGAAATGCATCGCTATGGGGAAGCGATCTCTCCATTACGTGCCGTAATAAATATAGAGGCTGTGCACAAAAGCGCACGTTTACAATTGGATCGTGCACAAATAGAAATGGGCCGTGACGATGATGCTATAGAGCACCTTAAAGAAGCCATGCGGCTAGACCCACAAAGGGAAATAGTGAAGAAATCTCTTTGCCAGGCCCATTCCAATCTGTCTAACTCTTACGGGCGGATGAAAAACCAGAAGAAATCAGAAAATCATCCCGAACTTTGGGCCGGCGCATTTATCAACGAGAATTTGTTATGCAGAATTGGGACGCTATGATAAAGCGTTGGGGAAAATCCAAGACGCTTTAAACTTCGATAAGAACCTGACGGTGCAGGCGCATTACAATTTTGGTGAAGTTTACAGTAAATTGCAGAATACAAAAAAGTTTATCAAACATTATAAGCAGGCGATATCTGTAAACCCTACAGCTTCCATGCCCAATCTCAGGCTGGGGATGCTTTATTTTAAATTAAAAAATTTGAAGATTGTATCGTTTCTCTGCGTCGGGCGATCAAACACAGTCCCAAACATGGAGTCCAAGCGATCACCCATTGCATAATAACCCAGAGATTTTTATCCGAACAAAAAATGTTAAAAGAATTGTCTCTGTCGCGTGCTCACCTTGAAGAGCTTTACGAAAAATATAAAACCGGCCCCAACGAATTTAAAAAAGTCATCCCCCCCCCCCGCAAACGCTACTTCTAACCGGGCCACGCCCGGTGGGAATAGGTTTGTTCTCTTTCTGCGATACAAATGCCTTCAAGCTTCTGGATGCAGTTTTTTTATGATTCTCCCTGACAAGGGGGTTTTGGGGTTTTTTTGAAAAAGAATGAAAGTAGATTGATTAAAGGATTTTTATTAATTTCCAGTGAAATCATAAATCTCATCCAGTTCCGACAATTATTCAAAAAATTTAGCTTTGAAACTTTCATGCGAACTTGAATTAACTCTGAGCTAACAATAAAGTTTATTAAACACCCTTAATAACTTTAATTAGTTTATGGATAGAGCCGGATTGTAGCGCTTGAAAAATTTTTTCTACTTGTTGCGATAGTTCTCTTTCATCGCGGAATTTTATTTCCAGTTTCATTTCATCGCTTTCAAATGTGTCATCGTATTTGAGTCGAGTTTTCCCATCCAGTTTCATTTTATCAAGTGCACGCAGTACCTGCTTTTTTAAATCTGATAAAACCGGATATCTTTTTTCCCGCAAAGCTTGATGAACCCGATCATATTTCTGCGGCGGTGTGAGGCTGTTGTCTTCCAGGGTTTTTATTGTGGCTGGAGCAGAAAAGATATCTATTGGAGATATTCCATCTCGTCTTGAAATTTCTTCTGTTAATTCCAAAAGATCCCGCCATTTATTTACTCCAGGCCGCGTGGTTGCAAAAAATGTTTCTGCGGCTTCCTGATTTTCAATATCCCATGCGAAAAAAACCTGAAAAACTTTGACGGGTACATTGGAGAGATGCAAAAGTTTTTGTAATCCGGAACCTATTTTTTCGGCTAAAATAAGATCCTGGAAAATCTTTTTGCTGCGTTCCAATTCTAGTAAAGGCATATACAAATCGATGATGGTGTCTTCTTCAATTCCTTCTGCGATAAGTTTGTTGAGAATGCACCCTTTCTCAATATCGCTATAATGCCTTAGCGCAAAATTTTCTTTCAAGTTTGTCACCAGAGCATCGTCCATGGTGGGAACTGAAAATGCAGGGATGTTGGTGAGTCCCGCTTTGATAGTGGCTTGCACTCGTTTATGCCCGCTGATTATTTTATAGGGTTTATTAGCAGTACAAATACTTATAGGATGACGTATGCCAACTTCTTTTACCGAGTCTAATAACTTTTCAGGACATCCATTCGGATTCAGAGAAAAATCGGTCAACCTGTAATTCAGATCTAAGTCACTTAAAGGGACTGATATTAATGTTTCCATGTTTATAAAAGCGCAAAAATTTTTAAGAGTTATTTTAGTTTTAATGCTTTCGCCGATATTTTTGGCGGGGTGTTTTGAAAATGTGCCTGAGGGAATGATTTATATTCCGTCAGGAGAGTTTACTATTGGTACCAATGAAGAGGACCTGGAAAACCATGCTCTCTCACTCGGACTCGACAAGCCCTGGTATGCCGATGAGTCGCCTGAAAGGCGGACAGATATTCCCAGTTTCTATATCGACCGCTATGAGGTGACAAATTTACAATACTATATTTTTTGCCAGGCCACTGATCATAAACCGCCTCGAAGTTGGCGGGGACAGAAATTTCCTGAAGGGGATGATAATCTTCCCGTTACTTATGTCAGTTTTTTCGATGCTGCTGCTTATGCCTTATGGGCAGGCAAACGTTTGCCCAAAGAGATAGAATGGGAGAAAGCGGCACGCGGACGCGCCGGGTTCATTTACCCGTGGGGAGACAATTTTAAAACAGGGGTTGCTAACTTGGCCACCTCCCCAAGAAACAAAACTGGTCAAGGATTAAAACCGGTCGGCAGTTTCCCGAAAGCGGCGAGTCCTTATGGGGTGCACGACATGGTTGGCAATGTTTGGGAGTGGGTTTGGGATTATTATGAACCGTACCCGGATAACAAATTCAAAAGCCCGGCTTACGATAAAAAGCATTATGTGGTTCGTGGCATGTCTTATATGGGAGTGGGACATTTTAGTAAGAAGAACTTTTTAAAGGTGGTTGCCATGAAATCCCGCGCCTCTTTTCGAGAACATATAGGACCGTTAGCCTATAAAAAAGATATTGGTTTTCGTTGCGCTAAAGATCGACCGTCTTTTATGGAACGGATTTTTGGAATCAAACCTGAAAAACCACAAAAAACGGTGGTTTGATTTGAGGCCCTCCCCTCCTAGCTCAACCTCTACAGCTGGGAAATTTAGAATAATGTCATTGAAAACATGTTAATTTCCTAGTAATTTGACTGCATGAGGTATGCTTAGAGTTAGCTTGAATTAATGCGCGGGTATGTATGAATGTGCGGAAAGCATTGTCTAAACCCCCTCAACCCCCCTTATCAGGGGGGAATTTACTTCCTTTTTTATAATTACAAAATAATGAGTTCAATATGAAATTTGAGGATGTTTTAGGAAAGCAGGTTCTTGTTCTAGATGGTGCCATGGGCACCATGGTGCAGAATCTAGAGTTGGATGATGCAGCATTCGGCGGTGCGGCTTTCAAAATGCTGACGGATTTGT
>Ga0115000_10004557_pt1 | contig 11330 bp, 5 predicted proteins | sample ArcticOcean_MG_C_6_FD_89690 | JGI IMG/M metagenome (GOLD analysis project Ga0115000, IMG submission 89690) | Marine microbial communities from western Arctic Ocean - ArcticOcean_MG_CB8_128 | ecosystem: Environmental > Aquatic > Marine > Oceanic | place: Arctic Ocean: Canada Basin | collected... | reverse complement strand
ACCCATGCTTAGGTTAGAAATATCTTCTGTTGTATCGCTAGTATTCCATAAGAAATTAAAAGGACCTGTTCCTCCATTTATAGTAAGATCAATACTACCATTACTACCACCAAAACAACTAATTGTAGTAATATTCTCAACTAATGATATTGCTGCAGATTCTATTATATAAATAGTATCTATTATTATACAACCATTAATATCATTAACTGAATATGGATAACTACCTGCTACTAATGTTGCAGGTGTTGAGTAAAAGGTTGATCCTGATGAAAGTATTTGACTATAATTAGCTACATTGATTATGTAACCTTGTGTTCCTCCACTAACATTAAATTGAATACTACCATCATTACCTCCATTGCAACTTACATTAGTTATACTAGTTGATACAGATAAGGCCGTAGGTTCACTAATTATAATAGAATCAGTGTATGAACAGCCATTACTTGAGGTAGTAAGCGTATATAGTCCAGCATATAGATTATTTATACTGTCTGTTGTTTGGCCAGTAGACCATAGAAATGTTTGATTAGTAGTATCTGGATAAATAGAAACAGAATAATCTTCTGTTGCTCCATACCATGGCTCACTATAGCTTGAAGTTGAAGGAGAATATACACCTTGATCACATGATGTCATTGTTGAAATGTTAGAAATACTAGAAAATTGAGTCATTACTCGCATTCTTGTTGGTCCAAAAGTAAGAGAACTTGGAACTGTAAATGGAATTGTTACAGAAGTATTAGCAACAGTATCTCCAAAAGGAATAGATCCAATCTCTTCTCCTGGATCAGTAAAATCACCATCTACATTCCAATCTATATATACATATCCTCCACTAGGGAAATTATATCCATTACAATCCCCAAGGCTAACTGTTACAGAATAAGATTGACCTTGTGTTAGGTCAGCATACTGTGAGGTATAATCCTCATAAGTGTCACATAATCCAGTAGTATTATTATCTATATTATAATTATTACCTATTAATTGTACATGCTTAATATTACTAAAAGTATTGGTTCCTGGTTGTGATATGCAATATGATAAATCTGATAAGGTTCCATATGAAGAGGGGTATGAATCTATTTGAAATTCTACTGAACAAGCTCCATTATTATTACCATTACAATCAACATTATTTGCATTAATATTTGTTGAAAATCCAGGTGGTTCATATATTACTATTGTATCATTCACTATACAATTATTTGAATCTGCAATAAGATATCCATATGTTCCTGAACTTAGTGATATAGGATTAAATCCTCCCCAATCTTCTATGTATGGAGGTGTTCCACCAGAAATATTAATATTAATTTGACCGTCAGACAAACCAAAGCATGAAACATTTAATACATTAAGAGATATGTTTGGTGTGTCGTATACGACGAAGCTTTGAGAAGATGTATCTGTACAATTATTTGTATCACTATATATATAACTGATGGTGTTAAGGCCTACAAAATTTGGGGTAAAAATACTATCATTTACTCCAGTTCCTATATAGTTGCCACCTATTGGAGTTGCTGTGTTTAGATTAATTTCAGGTTCATTTGAACATTGATTACTTATTAAAGGAAAGTTAGTCACTGGATTGATATTTAGAGAAATATCTAAATAACTTGTATCACTAGTACAACCTAAAGCTCCTGATACAATATATGAGTATAAGCCTGATGATCCTATGCTAGGATCAAATATTGTATCAGTTAGGATATTATTTGTTGAATCATACCATGTCCCTCCAGGGTTAGGCGAGCCTAATAATTGGTCCATTAAATTAAATGTAGAGTCTGATTGACAAATAGATATAATATTATCATCTCCTGCATTTCCTGATAGAATACAGCAATTAGTAGTTCCAAGTCCACCTGTTTGAGAAAATGTAATATCTGTAGGTTGATTTGAGTAGTTAGTAATAAGTAATAAGTAGTATTCACCTGTTACTGCACCATTAATTTGACACGTTTCATTCCAGGAAGCTGAGTAACTACAATCCTCAATTGGAGCAGTATTTAAGAGACTACACATTGTACTTAGATTAGAAAATGGCCCCCAGCAAATAAAATCAATATCTCTATTAGGATTTGTTGTCATATAGATTGTTAAGTTCCCAGGATTAGCAATTTCCATAAAATAGAATGCAGGGTTTGGTTGGGTACCAAGACACCCAAAATTAGATCCAGGAGGAGACGGAGTATTTATAGAAGCAGGAAAAGTATAGCTTGAACCAGTACAAAAAGGAAGAGCAGTCGAACAAGTCCCTTGAGCCATAATATTAGATGAATAGAAATATATAATAAAAATTAATAATAATCTGTACATAATATATTTTCCTTGATTTAAACGGCAATATTAAGGGTATAATATAGAATCTTAAAATAAGATTTAATTAAATCTTATGTTTCCAACTTACCTCATTAATGAGATATTCCCTTGAAATGTTCTCTCTTTTCCATTTAGGTCAAATACAACCATTGAATATGTGTAATTACCAACCATTGCATAGTCTCCATTATTCATTAGACCATCCCATGCGGCTGAACATCCGCTTGAACAATAAACATCAGTGTATTCATTTGTTTTGAAAATAACCTGACCAAATCTATTATAGATTTTAAAATCATAACTAGTTACACCGCTAACAATTGGTTGATAGAAATCATTCTTAAGATCATTATTTGGAGTAAACCCATCAGGAATATAGACAAGGAAATCAGGAGCAATAATAATTGTTTGGTAAGCAATTGATATACAACCACTATCACTTTCAATTTGTAGCATCACTTCATATGATCCAGTATCTAAGTATGTATGGGTTAGTAAGTCAAAATTAGTAAATTCAATATTACCATCACCAAAATCCCAGAATCCACTTATGTGATTAGAAGAGGCGTCAATAAAACTAATCTTTGGATTAGTAATTGTTGTAGGTTGAGGGTAGGCCTGGAGAACCACTTCTGGAAAATCGTTAACATATACATTTGCACTACCATTAATACTTTGAGCAATACATCCTTTACTATCTGTCACTTCAGCTAATGTATATATTCCTGATTCACTAGCATTTATAACATATGGACTTCCAACATCAGCAACAAATTGATTATTTAAGCCAGAATTATAATTGATATTGTAATTTGGTGTTCCTCCAATTGTTACAACTTTAACCTCTATTGTACTTCCATCATCACAAACAGAACCACCACCACTAATAATTGATTGAGGTAATGGATTGACTGTTATGGTCACATCTTCATTAAGAGTAGAAGAACAATTATTATCACTAATATTTGTAAATACATATGTTGTAGTAATATTTGGATTCACAATGACTGAATCATTAGTATTGTACAAAGTTATTGAGCTCGGAGAAGTTGCCACACTATAACTAACCGTCCAAGGTGCTGTTCCAGATGTGAATGTGAAAAATAATGGAGTGTCATCTTGATCACATATTTCAGTATCTCCACTTACAATGACATTAGGGATTTCATTAATAGTTAATATAGCACTATTACTTAAACTATTTGTACATCCCTTGGCATCTGTAACTGATGATAGTGTATAAGTAGTTGTTATATTTGGAGAAATTATCATTGGAGTTCCTGTAGATAATTGATTTCCACTACCATCAATATCAATTGATAAAGCTGATACTCCAGCAATATAATTCACATTAAATGGAGGAGTACCTGAAATAACTGGAAAGAATAGCTCTGAATCTTGTCCTTCACATATTGGGTTTGCGCCACTTACTGTTATGTTTACATCAGGTGTAGGGTTTACTAAAATTGTTGTATTAGAAGGGCTAGGAGTGTTAACACATCCATTAACATCTGTTATATTTATTATATCATAACTATTAAGACCAACTCCAGGATTAGGATTTATAGTAAACTGTTGTCCACCACTACCATTAATATTTATAGGAGTTTGATTAGTTGAATTTATTGAGTAATCAATTGTAAAAGGAGGACTTCCTGCACTAAAGTCAAAATTTAGTATTGCAGGGTCATTATAGCAAATTTCTGGTGTTGAACTAGTGAAAATCACATCAGGATTAGCATTCATAATTATTGTTACTGGTGGAGGTAATTGATTAGAAGGGGTTGAGACTCCACTATTATCTGTAAGGCTGTTAATTGTAATTTGATTGCTTCCAAATTGTAGACCTGTAATATCTAATGGAATAGTAGCAGAAATTGGTGTAATCTGTCCAATACCTCCTAAATTATAAATATAGTTATTTCCATTATATGAATATTCTACAACAATTGGAGCCTCCCCAAGTATAAGTACAACTGAAATAGAAGCTGCATCTCCCTCACAAATTACAGCAGTTGAAGTTGTAAATGGATCAATAAATGGATAAGGATCTACTATTACTGGTACTGTTAGTGCTGAAGTTGCTGAACAACCTTTACCATCTATAATACTTGTGATAGAATATGTTGTTATTGGTATTAAAGCAGGAATTACATTAACTAATCCCATCATATTTGGAGAAACAATATTAATAGTATGAGAATTTTGCGGAGTGTCATCATCAATTAGTCCAATTGTAAATGGAGGAGATCCTATAGACATATCAACAATTATATCAACATCATATCCTTGGGCTACAACAGGAATATTAGATGTGAAGCTATTAACAATAGGAGTGGGATTAATTGAAAGTGTAGTCGTTGTTGTCATGTTATTACATGGAGCTGTACCAAATACTTCATAATTAAATTGATGTACTCCTGCTCCATATGTATTTGGATCTATTTGAGGTGATATTACTGTTCCTGCTGAAGTCCATACACCTGCTGGGTCTGCATTAGTTAGTAGTGCGTTTAAATCATAAGGATTGCCTGCATTATAATTGTTAATACAGATCTCTTGATTAGTAGCAAAACCAGAAAAAGGTGGAGCTACAAAACTTATATTAACTGTAGCTAAATCATCAGGACATGGAGGACCCTCTACAGTATATGTATAATTTCCTGCAGCCATTGTTTGCGGGTTAAAAGAAAAATTAGGATTAACTGGAAGTTGATTACTTGGAGTTGTCCAATATCCTGTTGTATCTTGTCCAGGGCCAATTAGATTTTGTAATGCATAAATATTTACATCATCAGAGCATAATGACAGAAATGCATTATTACCAGCATTTATTGCTGGGTTTACAGTTATTGTAATACTAGTATTAATAAGGGTTGTTGCACATCCGTTATTTCCAGTAACTGAAAGAAAATCAAATGTTGTTGTTGTATTTGGATTTACACTAATAGGATTTCCAAAAGCATCATTTCCATTTCCATCTAATGTAAGGTTTGTAGATAATGAACCAAAATTACTTACAACATTAAAGTTTGGAGTACCAGTCAAATTAAAATCTAAAACAGTACTTTGACCCTGACAAATTGTAGTGTTCACTGAACTTACTGAAAGAGTTGGATATTCATTAACAGTAACAACAAGAGCTGGGTTTGTTATAGAGCCAGGACAACCAGTAATATCAGAGAGACTAAGTATGGAATATGTTGTACTTATAGATGGAGTAAATATGACAGGTTGACCAGTACTTGAAATTAATCCACTAGCATCAAGTTGATATGTTTGAATTGTTGATCCATTTATATCACTAACATCTAATATTAAGTCAAATGGAGGTAAACCAACAAGGGTAAAGTTTAGCTCTACAGTATCTCCAAGACATAAATTGGTAGGACCACTCATGGTACCAGTAATATTATTTAAATTTGGTAAGCATGTTACTGTATCTATTGCAACACAAGCAGTATTTAGGGAATCATATGCAGTAACTTGAAAATTTGTAACCTGAGCAACAGTAGCAAGAGGATTTTGAACATTTGGGTCATTTAAACCAGCAACTCCACCACTTGTAATATTTATCCAAGAATAATTATAAGTTGCAGTCGCGGGACATGATACGCTATGAGCAATTAAATTACCAGGCACTGATCCTGGAAATCCTTGTGTTATAATTAGATTATTTTGACTATCATATAATCTGTACATCGCCTCATTAGCTCCTGTTCCTAATGATGTAAACATAAGATCCATTATCTCACCGTCAGTTAAGGGAATTAAGTAATCTTCAGATGTAAAATTAAGTCCAGCAATCATTGTATAATTATTTTCTAAGTTTCCATTAACCATTAAATCAAGATTGTGATATGCCTGAGGGGTAGTATTGGGAACCTGCCATCCTGCATAATTTGCGCCTGGAGGAGGTAAATAATTCCAGCATTCTAATCTATAATAACAATTTGAAGGAATTGTTGCTTGAGCAAATAATGTATCAGAACCCGTACACGCAGAAGGGAAAACCGATGCAACTATTGATGCTTGTTCAACATATACTGTTAAGGAATCATAGCAAGTATCATTAATTCCATTTGTATACATAACTGAATAAATTGTCGAATCTGCAGTAGGAGCTATTTGTACTGAATCTCCTGCAAAACCAGTTACTCCAGGTCCAGTCCAATCATAATAAAAGTTAGTACAGCTTGAGATAGCTACATTGTCTATTCCCCAAAAATCCCATGTAGTTCCAGAAGCATTAGTTTGAATCCATTTAAATTGAACTCCATTAATTTGAGCAGGTGCAGGTATAGGAAATGAATGATTTTGCCATCCAGTATATGGAAATCCAATTGGACTAAAATATGTTATATCTACCCATAATCCACCAGGAATTTTATATCTAAGGTATACTCCTTCGTTTTGAAGGTCAGGACCATCACAATTACCTGATTGTGTTTCTTGTCTAAAATCAAAACTAATTGTTCCACCGCATGATGCATCAACACCAACTGTAGTTGCCTCTCTAGGAATAGCAGCACCAGTACCAAACCATAAATGGACGCCGCCATTTGGATTTGTACCACAAGGACCACCAATAGTATATCCTGATGAAACGCTTTGCCATAAACCACTTAGAGTATTACCTGAAAAGTCATCAGTTTGTAATCCACCTAACCCAACTGTTTCAATATCAAGACTTTCTCCACATGCAATGCTATCTCTTACAGATACTAATGTTACTTGACATTGACTGTAAGATTCGATGGTTAGAAAACTGATAAATAATATAAAAACTATTTTTAGATTATTTAAAAAAGTATAATTCTTATTCATATTTTATATTTATATTTTTCAACTTAAATTTTGTGAGTTTAACAATTTTCTTAACTCCAGGCATATTAGCTAAACTGTCACTAAATTTGGAGAAAATTCTAAGATTGTTTTGAGTACTGCAGTTACCAGTGACAAATTTATTAGCATCTATTAATACTTCATTATATGATTCATTTGTATCATCTACAGAACAGTTTATACATTTTTTATCATACCACGATTCATTATTCCAACTAACACTTATTTGATTATTAGTTAAATTTGTAATCTTTAAAATAACAAATTCTTGGTTATATCTATCTGAATATTCGCAATTTAAATTCTGATATTCTATTAATACATCATTATCTGAATAATAATTAGTCCAGTTATCAGTAGTATTTGCTTGCAAGCTAGTATTTATAAAAAGATAAAATACTAGATATAGAATTACGGTTTTAAAGTTCATAATTTGTTAATATGATTAATGTATGTCACAAATATAAAGAATATAGGTGGATTTTCAAATCCAATAACCAAATATAATTTAGATATTATGCAAAGCATAGTAACAGATTAAAGAGTATATCTTTGACGTTAAATTAGCATTTAGACTTTAAGAAAATTAATATTTTAAGAAATTCTTAGGTTATATTTCTTTAATATCTTCTAAAAATACCCAACCTTTTTTGCCATTTGCAATATTAATATTAACCCAATCTCCTATCTGGTCATTAATTTTGAGTTTAGTTCCAATATGCAGAGTAAATTTTTTAGTTGATTTTGCTGATGGCGCACTCATAATATCAGTTGATAATGTATAAATTATTGCAGATCTATTATTTAAATAGTCATTATTTACACTAATTGTAATGCAAAATAATATTAATGCTAATGATAGTAAACTAAATCTAGCTATATAGTTTCTTCTTGTTAAAAGACTATATATTGAAATAAAAAGCATCATCCAGATTGATATAAGTGTTAAAATAATCCAAGTATTAAAAGAAATAGAATTCTTAATTTTACCAAATAGTTTTTTGTAAAACATCTCAGGCATAACATCTATTTTATCTATTAATTTTTCTTTACATAAGTTTATGTTTTCTGTAGCAGCATTAAAATTTGGGTTATGCTTTAAAGTTTTTTCATAATAATATATTGCTTTATGTATTTCATTAGTTCTAAAATAACAATTACCCAAATTGTAGTATAGTTCTGGACTCTCTAAATTATCATTAATAATGCTTTCGTATTTTACTATTGCAGTTGAATACTGTTCGTTGGAATAGTTGTTATTTGCACTTAAAAATAAGGTGTCATTTGCTAGAGTACTAAAGCTAGAAATAATATATGTTATAAATATTAGTTTTTTCATTTTAACTCTGATTCTACATCAATAATTATTTTTTTTGCAGAGGATAATATATCTGACATTTGTTTATCTTTATTATTTGAAGGAGCATATCTAGCAAATTCACAGTGATTAATAAGTTCAATAAATCGAATTTCTACATCTTTTTTTATATTATTATCATTAAAATAAGATTCTACACTTTCTTTTGAAAGATCAGCAATTTGAACTTTAAATTTATCTGCAAAGTAACCCCATAGAGATTTTTCAGTTTCTTCAAAAAAACCTTCAAAATTCTTATTTTTTATACATTCACTCGCTTTTCTTAATTTCTTATTTGCAATTTTATTTGCAATTTTATGTTTTCTATCCAATATATTTGTGATAACATCTTTTTTAAAGAATAGAATTATTCGAAGTATTATGATTACTAATATTGGCAGGAAGAATAAGAGATAGAATAATTTTAAATTTTGATTTTTATCAGATTTTTTAACTAAAACTGTATCTATCTTAATATAATTTATATCCTTGTTTGATTCTATTATTTCTTGTTGAGTAATTGGGACGTAACCTTTTTCGTTGTTATCTGATTTAAGTACTGAAATATTGTATTTGGATGTTTTCTTGGTAATATATTTTTTTGTTTTTGGATTAAAAAAAATAAAGGTATAAGATGGAATTTCATAGCTCCCTTCATATCTTGGGATTAAGAGAAATTCATAATTTTTAGTGCTTCTTTTATTTCCACCTTCAATTATTTTATCATTAATTTTTGGATCATATACCTCAAAATCTTCAGGAAAATTTATTTTCATTGCGTCTATTAATTCAATGTTTCCCGTTCCTGTGATCTTAATAGAATATGTGATCGCATCATTTGCTTTTAATTCTATCTTGTCAATATTTGATGAAATATTGAATTCTCCAACTGCTCCTTTGAAACCTTTAGGCTTTGGATTAGGGAGTTCTGAAACATTTATTACTATTGGTCGTGAAGAGATAAACTCCTTTTTGAGACTATAGACATTACCAAAGTTAGGCCAAGAACGGCTTCTGTTTTGTTGATTTAGTACTCTGGTGTTGCAAGTAACTTCCATAGGATCAATAGTAAGTTTTCCTGATTTTTGAGCAGTTAAAACAGTTTTTTTAATAACTGCTGTAAGATAAGTGACGCCATTTATATTTTCCTGTTTGAATCTACTTGATATTGATAGATCTTTTTTCCAAAAACCATTTAAGTTTGGTTCTGAGGGTATTTCATAATTTTCTAAATTATTTAATCTTGTGTGTAATTTATATGTAACAATAATTTGTTCTCCAACATATATCTCTCTTTTGTTTGTAGTTGCATTAATAAATAACTGATTTCCGCTTACTACTTTTTTATTGTTGTTATTTGTGTTTTTAGTTTTTTGATTGTTAATAGGTTTAGAAATTTGTAAAATTTTATTGTTTATTAAATAATTTTCTAATTCATTACAGTTTCCATTTTGGCATCTTGATATTAATTCACAATTAATCTCAGTTCCATTAATTATACATTGTTCTGATTTTTTACCATTACTAGTTCTCTCAATTTTAGTAATATAAAAAGCTCCTAATTTATTTGTTCTCAATTGAAAACTATTTTGCTTTGTTGAACTGAAATTAATTTGTGCATTTGCAAGAAAGCAACATCCCAAGAATAATATGAATAGAATTTTTTTCAATTTACCAGTCTTTTAATATTTTTATCTTTTGTCCTTTTCCTTTTCTTTTTTGTAATTTTTCTTGCAATTTTTTTTCTCTTTGTTGAAGAGCTTCGAGCATTTTTTCAGCATCTTCTTTACTCATATCTTCCTTTTGTTGCTCTTCTTGTTTTTTTTCTTCTTTTTTATCTTGATCTTTATTTTCTTGCTGATCTTTTTGTTGCTCTTCTTGTTTTTTTACTTTTTGAGCATAAGCAAGATTATATCTTGTGTCTTCATCTGTAGGGTTTTGTCGTAAAGCATTTTTGTAGGCTTCAATTGCTTGGTCAGTTTTATTCTCTTTTAGTAATGAATTTCCGAGGTTATGGTTAATTTTAGCTAGATCAATATTGTTTTTAGCATTATCTTTGAGGGCATCAAATAATGATGATGACTCTTCATATCTTTCTTGTTTATATATAGCATCTGCTAAGTTAAAAGAAGCATTAAAATAGTCTTGGTCTTTTTCTAAAGATTTTCTATACTGCATTTCTGATAAATTATAGCTACTATCATTATAGAGTTTATTGCCTTCACGAATTAATTGTTTTTTATTTTGTGATTGACTACTAAAACATAAACTTATGAGGAAAATAAATGTTAATATTTTTTTCATTATTTATATAAATTAATTTTAGAATTCCATTTAGTTTTTCTTTGTAGTAATAATAAATCAAATAGTAAAAGAATAAGGGCAATTCCAAGAAAAATTTGAAATCTATCTTTATAAGCAGTAAAGATCATGCTTCCTATCTCTTTTTTTTCCATCTTATTTATCTCATCAAAAAGTAATGACAAACCAGATTTAGAGTTATTAGCTCTCACATATGTTCCCATTCCCTCTTTTGCAATTTGTTGAAGTAATTGTTCATTAAGCCTGGTAATTATAGTATTTCCTTCTCTATCTTTTCTGTACTCAGTTGTATTTCCAAATTTATTGTAAATAGGAATTGGTCCTCCTTTACTAAGACCCATTCCAAGGGTGTGAATATAAATCCCTTTTTCTTGTGCATTTTTGGCAGATTCTATAGCTTTTTCATCATGAGTCTCACCATCAGTTATTATAATAATAGCCTTGCTCTGGGCGTTTTCACTATCAAAAGATT
>Ga0115000_10004556_pt1 | contig 11332 bp, 8 predicted proteins | sample ArcticOcean_MG_C_6_FD_89690 | JGI IMG/M metagenome (GOLD analysis project Ga0115000, IMG submission 89690) | Marine microbial communities from western Arctic Ocean - ArcticOcean_MG_CB8_128 | ecosystem: Environmental > Aquatic > Marine > Oceanic | place: Arctic Ocean: Canada Basin | collected... | reverse complement strand
GGCTTGCGGTCGCTGTCGGATGTTCAGAAATCGATTGGAAGCGGGATACATGGAGAGCTTTGGGGTCGCATTCGTTTGGATTGCGACGGTGAAATCGGTAGCGAAGTCCTGACGGCACGGTCGGTTTTCGAAGGGCGAACCTTGTCGTTTGCCCGCCAAAATAATCCTGACTATACGATTTTGCCATGCTGCGGGGCAGCGTATTCTTCGAAATGCGCTTGCGATGTTGCTGACTGAGGACGCTCGATATCGTTCGACGGCCTTGGAGCAGATGTGGGCCCTGTTCGACGAATCGGTTTGGCCTGATTGGATTGACCAGGCGCATATACGCTTTGGCTACTCGGCGGATTTGCGAACGGGAATGCTCTCACAGGATGTCGCGATCGGGTTCGATTGGCTTTACCCGTATCTTTCCGATACTGAACGCGAGCGAATTCTGGAAGGGCTTAATCGGCGAGGTATCCAACCGTTCCTGACGAGTATGGAACAGGATCCGTGGTGGGCTCACGAATTGAATAATTGGTTTACGGTTATTGTTGGAGGATTAGGGATTGCGGGTATGGCGTTGGGCGATGCTCATCCGCGTTCGCAGGAACTGATTGATCTATCTCTCAATCCCATGCGCGATTATTTGTCGATTTATGGGAGAGGCGGTGAATTTAATGAATCGATCGCCTATTCGAATGCTACTCGTATTCCAGTGACCTATTTTTTCGCCTACTACTATCATATGCGCGGTGGAAATAATGCGTTGGCTGAGCATCCGTTTCCACAGACAGGGGAGTGGACTGTTTATTCGACGCTTCCGCCTGGTCGGTATTCGGCTTTTGGAGACGGTTGGGTTGGGGCCCCGCCCCAAGTAGAGTATATGACGGCGATCGCCGCTGCTTCTCGGAATCCTGTTTTGCAGGGTTTCAGCAAGCGGTTTTTAGAGGCGAGTTCGAACCCTTTTCTTTTGCTTTGGTTTGATCCTGATTTGAAAGCGGATAGTCCTGAGGGGATATTGCCACGTGGACGGGCATTTTGTGACAATGGAGCTCAGTTGTTTAGTCGTTCCGACTGGGATCCGGAACGGGCGGAGATGATTGTCTATGGAAAAGCGAAGCGTGATCACAATCACGAGCACAACGATGTCGGGCAGCTTTGTATCGATGCGCGTGGGTAGCGGATGATTATCGACCCAGGTTCGCCGTCGGGTTATCCAGCTGATTTCTTTGATGAGAATCGCTGGAAATATTATAACGCTTCGATTATCGGTCACAACGTCCCGATGTTTGGAGGTCGCGAATAGCGTAGTCCGAGTTTCGAACGAGGAATAAAGACCGAAATTGATTTTTTGAAGGTGAGCGGTCGAATTCTACAGGCTGAGTTCGATGAATTGCTCGGCGGATTTTGGCAATTGGATCTGACAGCTGCTTACGATGGCGTTAAATCGGTTAAGCGAACCGTTGTTCACCTGTTGCCAGGATTGGCTGTCGTTCTGGATGAAGGAGAGTTAGAGCAATCCGAGGAGATTTCGCTTCGTTGGCATACGGTCGCGGCTGCTGAACTGAACGAACAAGGAGCTTTTGAAGTTAAAAAGGACGACGTTTCTTTGGTGGGCCAAGTATCCGTGCTGGAAGGGACCTTACATTATTTCCGATTACGTCGGCATGGATATGCTCCCCCGTTCGACAAGGATCGTTCGGGAGAACTGCTTGAGCAGTGAAGAGAGCCGTATGTTGAAACGCGTTTGAATGATAACCGTTATCGCGTATTGAGTTTGTTTTCTCTAGCTGGTGGAAGTTCGGCTTCGAAAACCTGGAGACAAGACAATGGCGGTTGGTCAATCGGAACCAGCGTGGGTGAATGTCACGTAAACGTAGATAATCGTTTTTTATCTGTATCCAATCGATCGAGTCTGAAGAGTCTTCGGGTTCGGTTGTAGGGCAATTTCTCAATTGCGATATAAGTCCGACTTGTTAGTGTCTTGCATTGGTAGCGGCCGATCTCCGAGCGGGCGTTGTTGTTGAAGAAGCTGATCCGGCTCAGCGGGATCAGTGGCCGCACGGAGTCGGCCGCTACCTTGGACACCGTGAGATTGATTACTCTCGATCGAATTTCCCGTTAACTTGATCGGCATCCGATAGGTCGGCAATCGTCGATTCTTAGTCGACTGTATTCAATGTGAAGAGACGTAAATCGTACTGTTCGGCGAATGCTGCTCGAAGGGCTGAGCCTACATTTCCGCCGGAGCCAGTAATGCCGATTTTCTTTTTAGGTGTCATGAGATTTCGCTAAATAAATTGGTTAAGTTCGTGGGAGTAAGCTTCGAGGAGATTATCGGAACAATGGATCGCGGGGTAAACCCGCTCCTACAGGGTTCTTACTCTAATTGTAGGAGCGGGTTTACCCCGCGATGCACTGCTGTTCTTTAAAAGGAATCAGCGACTCGCTCGAGAGCTTTTCGGTCCGAGCTCATAAGGATGGTTATGTCCTGGTTTCCGGAGTTATCGGTTTTGCACCAGAGGTCGATCGCGTTGACTCCTGGGTTTGGATCGTCCCAGTAGTAGGGAGGTGGATCAATCGGATCAGCCATTAAGGTGAACGCGCTTGGTTCTAGAACTTTGAAGTAGAGACGTTTGCCATCTTGTATAAGCGTGGCTTCGTTGCCTTCAATTTCAACCTGAGCTTGTGTGAGCATTCTCCAGCGAAGCGTGCCGCTCATTCTGCCTTGCTGCTCGGTTCGCTCGCGAGCGCCGCGTACTTGGTCGTTGACCTGGAGGACCTGGTAATCGTGGGTTATGAATGTTCGTTTGTAGTTTTGGGCTTGGCCTTCGTAAACGGCAGAAAGGTCAACCACGCCGCGAACTGTACCCGACTTTTCTTCGAAGTGAGTGATAGTTGCTGCGGCATCCGCATTTTGGAGCCGTTGATCCATGAGGAGGAGATTGTGAGCGTAGGGTCCAATTCTGAAAACCCTCCATCGGTCCGCATGCTGGCGACGGTCCCAAATGCCGAGTTCTTTTGATTCGAGACTGAGGTACTTTTGAGGGTCCAAATCGATTGCCCACCGAATACCTTGATCTTCAAAAATGAAACTGCCCGCATCCATATGGGCGTGGCTGATGGATCCGTTGCCACCTTTGAAACCAAGGAAGAATGCGTTGGGGTCATTCCAGCGTTCTCGGATGAATGCTACGGGGTTGGGGCCGTCTCCTTTCCAGCTTGTCGGGATATCATTTTTGGCATCTTTCGGAAAGTCATTGGATTTCGGGTACCAGAGCGCAAGCATCGGGAGGGTACGCAGGCGATCGTCTTCCGGGATCCACGGATTGTCGCTGAGGAAATCCTTTAATCCTCGCTGCATTTCGTTGAATCCGGTTTGACTACCGTAACGGGAGGCAAACCAGGCAGTTACGGGTTCGAATCGTACGAGTTTTCCGTTGTCGTAAAAATTGTAGAACGAGCCCGTTGGCGAAACTGCATGGCTTCGAAATTCGATCGATTCGCGAAATGATTTATGTTCAGCGAGCCCGAACGAATCGCCGCAGGCGTGTTCGAGGAGGTTGATGAGGACGGCAGTGAAATGCGTTCCGTAGGTCCAGTAAACAGGGCCTTCGGGGTAGATTCCGTCAGGATCGGTTTCGTTCATGGCGTTGGGTACTGCCTTGATTGCCCGAGTAATAACGCGATTGGCTAGTTCCGGGTTTCTGTCAGCAAGTAGAAGGGCGGCCGATACCATTCCTGCGTGGCAAACGGGATTCCAATTATTATTGTAATAGAGCCACCAGTTGTTGGGATCACTTTCGTCGAACGATGGATTGATTCCTTTTTTCTCAAGAGCGTCGAGAAAGTGATTTCGTTGGTTGCTCGAAAGGTCGTCCCAAAACCAATCCAGCCCAATGGACATGCCGAGCGTCATTTCTCCAACATCCAAATAGTGGCGAGGATTCCAATCAGGGAAGGCGACGACGACTTCCATTTCTCGAATTGCTCGGTCGCGATACGCGGTGTTTCCGTCGATTTTATAGAGAAGAGCCCAGGTGGATATACGTTTTAGGAACTTGCGCGATTGACTGAGGAGTCGGAATCCGGCGAGTTCGTGGTTTATGGGAGGAATAGGGAGCATCGCTTCTGCCGTGCCACGCAAAAATTCCATGTACTGCGTTTGTAAGGGGTCTTCGGTTGCATTGCGGATCGCTTCGAAATCCGCATCGGATGCAAGGATGCGTGGGTGGCCGCTTTGGATCGAATCGATCGAGAAATTTTCCGGATTCGCTGCTTTCGAGTCAGCAATGAATGCAACGGCGCAAAAAAAGAGAATCAGCGTATTGATTCGCTGTAGTTTTTCTAATCGAGTGTCGTTGTTATTTGGTGACATAGCGAAGGACCTCGCCGGCCACCGGCGATTGAGCGTGTTGTCAGGCGTCTTGTTGATTTATCGCTTTGACGGTATCCATCAGGATCTTTAAGCGCCGAACGTCTTCTCGAGTCGCTTTAAGTACGGGAAAAACGTGCGTTTCCAAAGTGAGATGATCGATTGGCTTATCGTTGATGAGCGCCCGTAGCTGTCCTAGCCAGTTTACGCCGCCGTCGCCGATGAGGCGATTTTCCCATTTATCTGGAGGAATGGGAATAGTGTCTTTTATGTGTACGTTTTGAAGATAGGGGCGGACGGCTTCGTAACCGATGGGGTAGGCGGCTTCGCCGGAGACCAGAGCGTTGCCGGGGTCCCAGTTGATGCCTACGTTTTCTGCGTTAATCGATTTAACGAATTCGGCGGTATTGACACCTGTGTCGCAGAAGAATCCCGGTTCGTTTTCGATTGAAAGTTGAAGTCCGTGTTCGGCGGTGATTTGCCCTGCCTGTTTGAGGATGGATAGGGCTTCTTCCCGATTTCCTCCGCCGTTTCTCAAGAAACTGAATACAATGATTCGCGGAGCTCCGAGCCGCTTTGCCATTTCGCACGTTTTGGGCAAGGCGTCTTCCAGCGCCTTGCGAATACCTTCCGTATTCGATAATCCGATCTTGAAAAGGCCCGGAGTGAGGGCGGTTAATTCGATTTCCTGGTTTTCGATTTTGCGTAGAAGACGTTCTTCCACACCTGGGTTTAGGTATGGAACCCGGTGTTCGTAAGAGTCGACGCAACGTAGCTCGAACTTGCGAAAGCCGAGGCGTTTGCCTTCGTCGAGCGCTTTGTCAAGATCGAGAGAGATTTCGTCTGTAAGGATTGCTAGGTCCACAGTTTAGAGTTCTGGATTTGTAGTGAAAATATTCTGCTTCGGGCGATTGCGCTCGTAGGATTGGATAGAAGCAAGAACGCGTATCTTGGATTGAGGGCTGAAATAACCTATTTTTCGACCTCGACCTCATTTTTCGGTAAACCAAGGCCTCGTTTGCTAAAGGGCGAAAGGATCATTTGGTACGACTCTTAATTCTTAGAGCCTATTTAATAAATCAGTCATTTCGTATTTTCGTGTCTTTCCCGTTCAAATCGCATTTTCTCATTTCACAATACCCTTCGGGTATTCCTCATTTCGAAAGCTGCAATTTGATTCTAAAACTCACTTCAACTGCTGGGGCGGAATTTATTAAACAGTCTCTTAGTCCCAAAATCTATGAAAAATACCCGTAATTCGATGCCTTCTATGATAAAACTTGTGGCGTTTTGCAGTTATCTGCTTTGTTTGACAAACTTGGCTTATGCGAAACCGAAAGCTGAAGATTTTTTGGGGAAATGGGTCATGATTCCCCGAGAAAGTACGAATATCGATCTTTTCGGTACAGCGTCGCTGGATTTTCAATCGCTTAGCGAGGATCGCGTTTCGCTTACGCAGCGTTGGGGAACGGCACGGTCGCGTTCCGAGAGTTTCGATTTGGAACTCGGCGGAGCGAGCAACGAGTTTCCAATCGATCACAAGGCTTTCGTCAGCAACGTCTTTATGGGGCTTCGATTTGCGGTAGGCGAAACGCGCTCGATTCGGGCGAATTGGGAAAAGCCATTCCGGTCGCTGCATTTCGAAGAACGTTATCCCATTCTCTCTTCACAGGGACAGAAGGAGTTCTTTAGTCAGTCGACTTTTTCGTTGGACGAGGATGGGACGATTCTGACCTGGACGATTCAGCGCCCGACCCGTCCAGCGGATCAACCGCTCATTTTTAAGATGAAACGGGAAGGATATCGCGAGGCCTATATGATGGATATGGTCGCGGATTGGGAGATCGATGGTTTGTTGCCAGAGCAAGCGGCATTGATTACCTTGCAGGGCGTGGTCAATGAAACGGGGCCGCTGTTGTATTTTAATTATCCGGAAACGTGGGATTTTCGATTTACCGATGAAATCGCCGAATTCTATGAGGAAAGGAAGCAATTTACGTTTAAGAAGCTTCGTTCGCTGAAACAGGCATTGCAGACTTTTAGCGATCGTGTCGACCGGTACATCGTATGGGATAAGAAAGAGCGCACGTCGTTGATCGTCGCGTTTACTCTAGCCGGCTTGGAGGATGCGATTGTCGTTTCGGAAGACGAAATTCCGCTGATGGAGGAACTCGGATTGGAGATGATCGAAGATTATCGCGGTCGTTTTAAGGGACAGAGCGATTTCGAGATTTATACTTGGGCCTACGAGGAATATTGGGATCGCTGCAGCAAGGACTACATCGTCTGGATGGGCGGCGAGCATGGCACGCGAATGCGGCCTGGCGTGGCGGATTTTGGGATGTATCACGAGTGCTTTTTTAGCGATCTCTCCACTGATGCCGCGGATCCGGATGAAGCAGATGAATATCGCTTAGCGGATCGCTTGTTCTCGGAAATGAATGAAATGGGCATGTGTTTTGGTTGGCATTCTTATGCAAAAGACAAAGAGCGCGATCATGTGAAGCTGGCGTCGTCGCATGTTATTCGGGTCTCGGGACTGCATACGTTGCCGAATATGAGTTTCAATACGCAGGTGCCGCTCACGCCTGGGTTCGAGTTTAAGAACAATCATAATGTTGAGCCTGGAAAAACCTATGCCCCTGAAAAGAAGGTCTACATTGCGGCGGTCCAGACGGATTCGCTTGGGATCGGCGCTTGGACTAAGCCGGGCCGCGGTGAGATTCCCTATGCCTGGCAGGTAACAAAGAATTGGCTTTGGATGGGGCCGTCGATGTTGGAAATGTTCTATTCGCAAGCGACGCCTAATGATCTGTTTATTGGCGGTTTGTCGGGTCCGGGGTACATGTACTCGAAGGCGATTCCATCGGAAGCCTTGCCGGCAGTTATAGAAAAGTCTCGAGAAATGATGGAGGATCTCGACCTCAATGTTTTCGAGATAATGGATTATTCGGAAGGCGCGACAGTCGAGGGGAATCCTGACCTTCCTCAATCGGTTATCGATCAGTATTACGAAGGCATGCCTGAGGTGTTGGGTTTTCTGAACGGATACGCGCCGGCGTTCACATTCGTAAATCGCGATGGTCGGCCGATGTTGTCCTACGACTACTACATGTCTCCTGAGCGTCCGGCGGAATTGGTGCATGCGGATCTCGTGGAGCTAGCGGCGATCAACGATACGCGCCCTTATTTCCTTTTGATGCACGTGCGTCAATGGAGCGATATTTCGGCGGTTAAGAAGATTTTCGATGGGCTGGGGCCCGCGTTTGAAATCGTGCCGCTCGATCGGTTTTTGAAGATGGCTGGAGCTGAGCCAACGTTCGAAACGTATACTCGGCCGGAAGAGCAGTAGCTTATCGTTTTGCCGGTAATCGGGGTCGCGGGTACAACTACGTCCTTGAAATGTAGGATCGGGTTTATCCCGAGATTGGGTGTTTGCTTAGTGGCAATATGCGAAGGATTCAACAAAGCGGCGAATCCGCTTTGACAATTATTGGCGCATCGGGATTATCAATCGTTATGAAAGATAAACGCATCGGTGTTGTAGGGCTAGGTCGTATGGGAGCTAACATGGCTCGTCGCATGAAGGATTGTGGATACAAAGTGTCGCAAGTAATCGATAGGTCAACTGACTTGGCAAACGCGTTGGCTGATGAGATTGGCGCGACCGTTGCGCCGTCGTTGAAGGCTTTGACGGCTGGGTCGGATATCATCCTAACCGTGGTTACCGATGATCGAGCAATGGACGCGATTTTCTTTGGAGACGATAATCTCTTCGAAGATGCGGCAGGAAAGGTATTTGTGAATTGCGCTACGGTTACGCCTGACGTGCATCGCAAGATTGATGCAGAAGCTGAAAAACGAGGAGCTTCGTCGCTGGAAGCTTGTATGGCGTCGAGCATTCCTCAGGCCCGTAATGGAGAATTATATTTGATGATTGGAGGCAAGAAGGAAGCCTTCGATCAAATTAAGCCGCTCTTGGAAGACCTGAGTAAAAAGTTGCTCTATATTGGCGAGTCCGGTAAGGCTGCGGAGGTAAAGGCTTTGGTTAATATGGTGATGAATATTAATACTGGCGCTTTGGCTGAAGGTTTGGGTCTTGGACAAGCGTTGGGCTTGGATTTGAGAATGCTATGCTCTGTATTTTCGGAGACCGGTGCGAATTCTCGTGTTCTCGAGACGGATTCCGATGACATGATCGATCGGGATCACGAATGCTATTTTTCCGGCGCTCATGCGGCGAAGGATAGCGGCATCGCTTTAGGGCTGGCTGCAACTCAGTCGCTTAACCTTCCATTGGCTCAAGCGACTTTCGATCAATACCAAAAAATGATCGATCTCGGTATTGGAGAATTGGATAAGTCCGGGATTGCTGAACTGACCTTTCCCGGCCGAAAAGGAAGCGAGTAGGATTTTCACTCCACCCCGCCCTGCGACGTAGCATTGTCTCCAGTGCGCTCGTTTCAGTGGGATGAAACAAGATGAGCTCAGGCTAAAACACTGAGCTACAAAGAAATCCATTCGTGAGGGTTCGTGCAATTGCTTCGCCATCTCCGCTTCGCTACGTCGTGGGAGGAAAAATTCTTGTTTAAGAAGAGCTACCCCCGCTACGTCGTGGTGGCGTTTCGCTTTTGGTCATAGCGCTTTCGTTTCCGCATGAGCGCTCGCCAGACTTTCTCGATTTCTTCTCGAGCGACGATGGCGTCTTTCCAAACGTTTGGAAAACAATCGAGCGCGTATCCGGATCCTTTTGGTCCGAGCTCTACGACTGCCCATAGAGTCTGACCAGGCTTGGCGCCTTCGAGCCAGGCCGCGAGCGCAGGTTTTAGAAAATGGTCGCGCCATGCGATGAAGTCTAAATCGAGTTTTCCTCGCCCATTGGTGATCGGCGTTTGGCAATGAGAGCCGGTGAATGTGCGGAAGTGGATGAGCTCGCTGCTTTTGAGTAAGTCGATTCGATACTCGGCAAGGCGGCTCCAGAAATTACCTGGGTGTAGATGTTTTACGATCGCCGGATGGGAATAGTCGAAATTGACACGAAGCGTGTCCCCGTAGCGCCGCTTGTATTGATCGATCAATGCTAGGCCTTTTTCGGGAGTTTCCGTGCAGGTGTCTCGGTGCCATTCGATAGCGGGTTTGAGTCCTATCGATTCGCCATAGACAATCGCTTTTCTGGCGATGGTGACAGCCTTGGGAATCGCTGTATCGTGATCGCATAGCTGCACGTTTACGTGGGTAGCGCTCGAGCCTTTGAAACGGTCAAGCTTAGCTTGAACCTCATCGACGCTGCTGATGTCGGTCATGCCGATTAATTTAATCCCGTGTTTGCCGCATGCTCCTATGGTTTCGGGGTTGGCTCCGGTGCTAATTCCAACAAAACCGGCGTCTTTGGCGGCCTTGACCTTGCGGTCTATCGACCATTCTTTGTCGGCAGAAGGTTGGTTAGTGAGAGTCCATTGGGCCGCACAGAGTTTCAGCTTGGGGCTTGGGGCAGGGGATTTCTTTTTCATTTTCGATTATTAGGGGAGTTTTAGAGACTATTCCATAATTAGGACTGGATTATGGTAAAGCAAGATGTGGCTTCCAGCATTAACCTCAATTCTTCTAATGGTCAGTTCATTTTATAAATACCTATCGATATCGTCGTTCGCAGTTTCTGCCCATGTTGTAGCTCAGAACGTTGTTTGGGGAGAGGAGGTGGTGAGGGTTTCGAATATGGAGGAGCTCGCAACTGCTCAAGAGCTGGTGGGGGAGCGCAAGAAAGAAGAGACTGAGCCCATCATAGTGAAAATCGCTCCTGGTTTTTATGAACTCGAAGAGTCGTTTCGAATCAATCGATCTAATGTTTCGATTGTGGGAGAACCTGAAGTTATGTTTCTGCTAGCGGCGGGTGTGAATCAGCCGGTGGTTGCAGTCGGTACTCAAAAGGAATGGGTGTATAGCTCTGACATTATTGAGAAGATTAGGATATCCGGAATTATCGTTGATGGGAGCAAGGACTATCAGGATTCCGAGTTTAATAGGGAAAAGCCTTGGATCAGGAATAATGGTATTGATGCGCGTGGCGTTAGGAATTTGGAAATCGATTCTGTGGTTGCTCGAAACAATCGATCGGGTGGTTTGGTGATCAGTTGGAAGTCTTCGAACGTTGTCGTAACTAATTCACTATTCGAGCAGAACTTCTTCGACGGGGTCGCGTATTACGACAGTATTGGAATTTCAACGACTGACAGTGTAATGGGGAATAATCAATTCGCGGGAATCAGTTTGGATAACGATTTGGTGAATTTGACGTTTACTCGTTGTCTTATTGAGTCGAATGGCGATGTGGGTTTGTTCGCGAGGAATACCAAGGGATTGCTATTTCTAGATTGCACGTTTCTAGGCTGGGCGGATTGGGCAGTTTTTTTGGCTCATGATTTGAAAAACCTTGGCGTGCATGAAGCGAAATTCGAAGCGTGCCAATTCGAGGAAAACCAAGGAGGCGTTTTCATGGCTTCGGTTGATGAGGCACAGTCAAGCGGAACGCGTGTTTTAAATTCCACGTTTGTAGGAAACGAAGGTTAGGGTCGCGGGAATATTGTTACGTCGGGATCTGCGATTGTCGAAGCGTCTAACGCTTATCTGCCTGGCAAAACACTGGGGTCCGCTTCTGAGTAGAGAGGGTATTCCCGTTACTAATGTGGTAGGGTGGTAGGTTTCGTAGTCCCAACGAATCGTGGAGTTTAAATAGGCTGTGCGAGGCTGCTTGGGGACGTACTGCGGATATCGATTGTCGGTTATACCAAGCATCATCATAACCCTTATTTTTCTGTAGGTCGCCTCGCTGAGGCGACACGTTTACCGGATTGGCGGGTTAGCAACCCGCCCTACAATTTCGAATCTTAAACTATTGACGCCGATTGGTATCCCTGCGCGGCGTGTCGCGAGCGACAGCCCTACGGGATATAATCCTATTTCGCCGGCGAGCCT
>Ga0115000_10004553_pt1 | contig 11333 bp, 7 predicted proteins | sample ArcticOcean_MG_C_6_FD_89690 | JGI IMG/M metagenome (GOLD analysis project Ga0115000, IMG submission 89690) | Marine microbial communities from western Arctic Ocean - ArcticOcean_MG_CB8_128 | ecosystem: Environmental > Aquatic > Marine > Oceanic | place: Arctic Ocean: Canada Basin | collected... | reverse complement strand
GCACACGGCGCAGGCCTCCCGGGCACTGTCCAGATGCTGGAACTCCACGAAACTGAACAACGGCTCCGCCCGCGCCAGCACGTTTAAACGAACCTGCAACGCACTAAGCACGATGCGTTTCGTGGTCACGGCGCGGTGCTCCGCTAACGTAGTAATCCGCTCCACCGGCCGCTTCGCGAACAAATGGAACGAGAACTGCTGGAGTAACTCGTGCTGGAACACGTGCGCCCGCACGGGCACGCCCGTCACCGGATGCGGCACGGCCGGCACGTCCAGCGGCAGCAGGTACTCGTTCTTCTCGGCGTCGGTGATCTCTAAGACTTTTGTACCGTCCAGCACGACGTCGGCCGTGCGGTCGTGGGCGCCGCCGGACCACTCGTGCACGATGGGCGGGAAGTGCCGCGACTGGGCCTTCAAGCAGGGCTTCGGGGCCCGTTCCAACGGCGCCTTGGGCACGCCGTCGAACGCGGTCCGGATGGCCAGTTCGACGTCATCCGCCGCGACGTCGCCGACCACATAGAGGAGCGCGTTGTCCGGCCGGTAGTGCTCGGCGTGGAAGGCCACGACGTCCGCCACGGACCAGTTCTTGATCTGGTCCTCCAGACCGATGGGGAACCGCCGCGCCAAGGCGTTCTCCGCGTGGAGCGTCCTTAGAATCTGGCACTCGACCCGGTACTCGATGGTGTTCACCATGGACATCTCGCTTAAGACGGCGGCGCGCTCCTTCTCCACGCGCGCCGGGAGGAACTGGGCCTGGAGCACTTCACACAGCGCGTCCAGGGCTCGCGGCAGCATCGGCGACCCGCCTCGGCCCAATAACAACTGGTTCAACGCCCCCTCGGGCTGCGGCGCCTCGTCGGGGCAGCACGCGTAGAACACGGTGTGGTGGAAGTCCGTGTAGGCGTTGGTCTGGCTCCCCGTGCCGAACAGGCGCTCCCGTTTCCGCGAGCCCATGTAGGCCACGTGCTCGACCAAGTGGGCGATGCCCTGCTGGTCGTCGCGTTCGTCCGCGGAGCCGGCGAAGACCTCCAAGTGCGCCTCGAAGCGGCCGGCGGGGCTCGCGTTCGGTAATATGACGTAGGCCAGCCCGTTCTTGAGCGTGCCCCGGCGGAAGGCCGGGTGCGTCGGCAGCTTGGCGTCGACGTCGGCCGGGTCGACGAGCGTCTCGACCATCACCGGCGCGCGTACTGACGGCCGCGCCGTCGTGTGGAGTTGCGGAAGCGCCGTGGGCTTCGCGACGAAGGCGTGCGCGCTGGCGGCCAGCGTCGCCGCGAGGACCTGGAACAGCGCCATCGCGGTGAGCTCGCCGGCTGCAGGTGCAGCTCTTCTATTTGTGACTGGCGCGTCTACGGCGCGTTTTGCACGCCCGCCGCTACGACCGAGCTCTGCTCTGGAAGAATAACAACTCCACGAGCGTAAAGCAGCGTCACTGCAGTACGCCGCGCCGTCCGTGCCTTAGGTAATCAGCACGGCCTCTGCTTTTGGCTCAACTAATTCAGGCCGGCTCGCGCTACGCGTCTTTGCGCCCGCCCGGAGGCCTCAAGTGCACCCAGGCAGCGGTCGCAGGCCCCTGCCAGGGACCAAAAGTTGCGTGCGGGTTTCATTGGCCACGAGCAGAGTAATACTGGATCAATAGTTGGACAATTAGCCCTGGGCCATAGACACCCGGTGGTTACAGCTCGACGGGTTTTGGGGTCTGGCTCACCCTCTGCGCTCTGCAGCTAGTTCAACGCCACGAGACAAGTAACAAGACTAGGAGACTCAGATCACGGGCAGCGGTCTTGGCGCGGCAGGAGCGGTACACCATGGGACTCATCTGGGCGCAGCCAACAAGGCAAGCACAACCGGACCAGCTATCGGCGTTCGCAGAGCTGTTAGGCGTCGACGCCCTAGAGCACCTCGACGCGCTCGGGCTGGCGCGTCTCAGCGCGTGCGCACAAGTTTTTGGCAAAAGAGACAAGAGCGGGCTGTCGCTCTGCGAGAGAGCACTGAGCGAGGAGCAGGCCGCGTGGCGCACCCTTCGTATGGACACGGGCTTTCGACGCACCTCCCGCGGCAAGGAGCGAATGCCGCGTCGCGACGACTGGGGAAAGAGCTTCCCGGGGTGGGTGTCCGTCCGCAATGACTGGGAGCTGGCACTCGCCCACGGCAGCACTGGCGGGACCCAGATTCCCCTTGAAGCGAAGGCAGGCCGCGATTCGAAAGATCAGAGAATAGAGGACGCAGGCGCGGCGGCCTACATGCGCATGAAGTTCGCACTTGGCCACTTCGAGGGGGGAGATCTGCTCTGGAAATACGCGGGCATATAGCGGCTCCTAGGCTCCAGTTTAAAGTGTTGTGAATGAGTGTATAGTCGCGGCTTTCCTCGTGCCTTTCCCGAGGGGCGTGCGCCGGCGCGCCTAGATTCCTCCCTAGAGGGCGCGCAGCGGCAGCACGAAAGGGGGCACGCGGCGCGCAACAACACAGCACGCCTCGCCGCCGCGGCCCTGGACATGCACCTATCTCAAAGAATTTACGCACTTCCCTAGAACCGCCACCGGTTGCCGCAGTCGAAGCACTCGAAGAACTGGGTCATGGGCTCGTCCCCGCTCCGCGTCTGCTTCTCGTAGTTGGAGACCTTGGTGGACTTGCACTTGCCGCAGGGGTACATGCACTTCTTGTTGTCAATTCCTATGGACTCGTCCAGGCGATTATAATTCTTCTTCTGCCAATCCAAGGACCGGGAGTCGTGCTGGAAGTCGGCCATCTTCTTCCGCTCCTCCTGGACCGCTTTTGTTGCCAATTGGTCCGCATCTAATTCTAAAAGTTTCTCCGGCGACAATTGAGAGGAGGTGATCTGGTCGCGCAGCTCCGCGTTCTTCTTCAGGTTGAAGCTCAGCTGCCTTAGTTTAGCGACATAATCGCGCTTCTGGTCCGGCTGCTCCAAATGGGGCCATTTCGCATGCAGCGCCCGTTCGACGGTCTCGGCGGCTCGGTAGGACGGCCCCTGGTCTTCGGAACCTTCGCCCAGCGTCGTCTGGAGCTTCTTCCGCGCGGCAACACGCGTCGCGTCGTGCAACTCCTCGGCGAAGGCGTGCTTCGGCGGCGGGGGTGCTTTGGGCGCTGGAGGCGCGGCCCGCGGGACGCCGGCCGCGGTCGCCAGACCCTTCCACTGTTTAATCAGGGCCTTGGCTTGACTAGCCACGGTCGCATCCCCGTGTTTCCTTAGCTTCGAGACGATCGCGCCGCACTTCAGTTCGTGCAGTATGGGCACGGTGACGGGCGCCTTGCTCAGCGCCTTGAGGACGTCCGCCACGGCTTCCGGGGCCTGGGCGTTGCCGAGGGCCTTGACCAGGCCGCGGACCTCCTCCATCCGTCGCTAATTAGTGCGTCGATGGCGTGCCTTGTGTGCACGGAGAGGCTGAGGCGGCTGAGGCTGCAAACGCTACACACACCGACGCCGCGAGTCCGCAGGCGTGTTCAGGCCAAGATGGCGGTCCTCTGAAACTTCCAGAGAGCTGGAGTGACGAACTTTTCGCCCAGGAGCGGAGGGCGGCCGTGTAAAGCTTGCTTGTTTGATGTGTGAAACCCGTACATAAAACCCGCGCACTGCCGTAAACAACATGTAAAGCCGTGGCACACCAAAGCGGTGACGAGGTTGCCTTAAAAGTAGGAAAACAGGCCTCCGCATTCATCGGTTCATCATGCGGCAAGCGCTCTTGCTGGTCATTGGCAGCTGTGTAGCAGTGGGCCTGGCACTGCCCCGCACGCCCTTGAGACGGCGCCGCAGCGTCCGGGGCGGTGCTGCGGATGCAACGCCAGCCGTAAAAGATGCAGCCCCAGCGGTCAAGCCGTTCAGCGCCGAGCTCAAGCCGCAGCGCGCCTCGGCCCGCGACGTCTTCGCCGCGGCCGCGCGCCACGCGTGGCCGGCGGGCGATTGGCCCCAGCATGCGCTCGTCGTCGCGGCGGTGGCCTTTTTGGTGACGCAGAAGTTGTTGAACGTGCGCGTGCCTTTTTTACTCAGCCGCGTGGTGGACGCGCTGCAGGCCTCGGAGGCGCCCGCTGCCTCCAAGGCCGCCGCCGCCTACGTGCTCGGGCGCCTGCTGACGTCGGTCTGCGGCGAGCTCCGGAGTTTATGTTTTGCGCGCGTGAGCTTCGGGAGCGGAAGATCCTTCGCCCGGTCCACGTTCGCTTCTTTGCACGCGCTGCCGTCGTCTTGGCACAGTAAAAGAGCCACGGGGGACATCGCCGTGGCGTTTTCTCGAGGAGTTAGGGGCTTCCGGAGCTTACTGGGTCTGGCGGCCTTCACGGTGGGACCCACCTTCCTCGAGCTCTCCCTGACGGTCGGTGCCCTGAAGAAGCGCTTCGGCACGTCGCAGTACTCCTTTGTTGCGTTAGCAACCTTTGCGTGCTACGCCTTGTGGACCGCTGTTTTAGTGGATGTCCGACTCATGCGCCGGCGAAGACTGGCTTCACTGGATCGGGCGCGCGGCGCGGCGTTAGTCGATTCGTTAAGTAACCACGAGGCCGTCAAAATAAGTGGCGCCCAGGATGAGGAATTGAAGCGCTTCGACTCTATACTAAGGGAGACGCAGCGCGTGTCTCTAGGCTCACAAGCTTTAGGCAGTTTGTTGAACCTGGGCCAGGTACTTATATTCTCGTGTGGCTTGTTCTCGTGCCTCAAATTGGCGTTGAGAGCGCACTTTTTGGACCCCAAGGCGTTCAGCGTGGGCGACGTGGTTGCGGTGAATGCGCTCTTGTTGCAGTTAGCGCAGCCGATGAACTACCTCGGCTACACGGTCTCGGAGATCCGGCAGGGCCTCGTGGACGTGGATGCTGTCGTGCAAGCCGCCAAGGCGGCGTCGGCAGAGGCGGCCGCGGATATGGACGACGTCACCATCTTAAAACCGCCCGCCATCACCTTCGCGGACGTCAGCGCGCGACGGGACGGCGAGGTGCCGGCGCTCGACCATTGTAGCTTCGAGGCGCCCGCCGGCAAGCTCACGGTCCTCTGCGGGGCGTCGGGCTCCGGCAAAAGTACTGCCTTACGGTTGCTGAGCGGCCTCGACGACGTCTCGGGCGGCCACGTACGGGTGGACGGTTTGGATGCCCCGCGGCGGCCCGACGCGGCGCGGACGACGGTCGTGGCCCAGGACGGCACGCTCTTCGACGAGACGGTCGCGTTCAACGTGCGCGTCGGCTCCACACCGTCCGACTCGGAGATCGTCGACGCGTTAAAGCGCGTGGGGCTGGAAGACCTGGCTTTGGACGCGCGCGTTGGGGAGCGCGGCGCTAGATTAAGCGGCGGCGAGCGGCAGCGCGTCCTCGCGGCGCGCGCGCTCGTGAAGCCCCAAACGCCGATCCTCCTGCTGGACGAGCCGACCTCAGCTCTGGACGCGGGGACGGAGCGCCGCGTGCTGGACGCGCTATTGGCGCCCCGGGGCGGCGTGCGGCCCACGACTCTGGTCGTCGCGCACCGCCTCCGCGCCGTCGCGCCGGGCGCGGACCGCGTCGTCGTCTTCGAGCACGGAGTTGTCGTCGCGTCGGGGACGCACGACGAGCTTCTGGCCTCGTCGCGGGTGTACGGGGAGCTGTGGCGGGCGAAGGCGGACTCGTCGCCGGCGACGGAGGCGTCTGTGGTGTAACTACTGGTACTCGAATTTTATTAAATACACGAAGTTTACTCGCCGTCGGCGTCTTCCTCGTCGTCCTCCTCTTCCTCCTCGTCATCCTCAAACTCATCATCATCATCATCGTCCGCCTCATCCGGGTTGTAGATGAACGAGCCCTCGCCCTCCGAGAGAACAGACCGTCCCAACGTCAACGCGCGCTCGCGCTGGATGTTCGCCTTCGCGAACCAGTTCGCCTTGCGCTGCCGAGTCTTCTTCTTCGACGTGCGCGATTTGGGCACGGCCATCAAGACGACGGCGGCGCGGAGGCTCGGCGCGGCGACGGGCGCCACCAGCGCGGTGCTCGGCCTAGCAGGGGCAAATGCGGCCACTTGCGACAACGCGCTTAGTGCCGCCAGCGCGGTAAACGTCTTCATAGTAGCTCTCACGAGTCCTGCGTCCAGCGGTGCTGCAGCGTGGGGCTAGGAGGCTTTTTATTGCCAACTCGCTGCTAGCTGCAAGGCAATTCAGTGAACCCGAACCCGCAAAACTCGACCCAAAGCGGCGCTAAAAGACTCGTGGCGATTGCCTGCACTGCCTCGAGGGCACGCACCAACGCCTGGAGCGTCGAAGCTCGAGGAAAACCCGCACGAACCGCTTACATATTGAGAAGCTTATCGAGATCTATTTTGGCTAGATACTTACAGTGGGGGCGCGTCCGGGAACGTGTCGGGGACCGGCCCCGCCTCGAGGTCCTCGCGAAAGCGCAGCGCCGCGCCGTTGATGCAGTACCGCTTGCCCGACTTCAGGATCGGGCCGTCGTCGAACCGGTGGCCCAAATGCCCGTCGCACTTCCGGCACTTGCATTCGCGCCCGAACACCTTGGACATCAACCCCCCCTTGTCCAGCTTGACCGCCTCGTCGTCCGCGGGATCCCAGAACGAAGGCCAGCCAGTACCGGAGTCGAACTTCGTATCGGCCTTGAAGAGCACGGCATCGCAGCCTTTCCGCGCGCAGACGAAGTCGCCCATGGTCTTCACGTCGTTTAGTGCTGACGAGAACGCCGGTTCCGTGCCGCCGTTCAATACGTAGCCCGCGAGCCGGCTCCGCGGCGTGAGGTCCGGGACGTCGTCGACGTCCTCGGCGACGGCACGGCAGCTGGGTCGCCTCCTCCGATACGTCGGCATTATTAGTGCGGCGGCGGAGCAGGAGAGCAGGAGCAGGGCTCGTGTGGTGCGTGGCATCGTCTCTATTGGTCGTATGTGGCAGTCCCGGGGGTAGCTACCGCTGTCTCTTCGATCCTGCGGGTTTGGCAGCGAGCAACGTGGCGCTTCCGCAATAACTCTCCCCGGTTGCGTGCTCTGCCCACGGGTTTTGTGGACGGGTTTTATAAGCGTTTGATCTCTTGACCCGCCTCCAAGAGCATCAATATCAACGCCAACCAGAACCAACATGACACAGGCGTTCCTCCTCGGTCCTCTCGTCCTCACGGCGCTCGTCCGAACTCTCGCGACCGAAGGGACAGAAGGCAATTTATACAAAATTGACCCCAGGGGTGACTCGGAGAGGCTCGTCCGAAGTCTCGCGACGAGCGAAGGGAGTCCGGGACGGAAGCTCAATGGGAAACTGCTAGTTATGAGAGGCGACAGGCTCATGGTGCACACATCATTATGGTGCGGCCTCTACGCCGCGTTCGCGTGGCGCGAGGAAGGTCCAATAGCGGCGTAGCGCCGCGAACGGCGACCTTGGACCGGTCGTTTCGCCGTTGCCTGTGGCGGCGGTGCGGTAACGGCGACGGCCCGTTTCGCCACTGCTCGCGGCGACAGCACGACGGTAAATTGTTGTGTTTATGAGCCTCGCGTCGCGGGTTTAAATGCGCAGCGCAAAAATGGGGGGGGAGACAGCCCCCCAAATCGGCTCTAGCGCAGCCGCTTTCTGATGGATCCGGAGGCAGTTCGAGAACAAGAGGGTTCAGGCCCCTCGGGACCCCTGCGCGGAGTCTGGAGAAGCCTGCGTTGCAGGAAGTGGCGGTTACAGGGCAACGTCGGGCTGAAACCCCCTTCGATGCCGCTTATGGCTGCCGTTCGGGCCACTGCAGTGTCGGAAATCATCGACTATAACCCCGCGCCGGTCCCCGGCCCCGTGGTTTCTCGCAGGAGCGCCCTCGAAGCTCTCAATTCGTCCCGCGTCGCGGTGCAATGATTTCCAGCTTTTCGAGCGCTTGAAGTTGTCTGCGGGGCTCGGGGCATACCCACCGTACTGTCCGCACCAATTTTTGTGTAGGGGCGTGCCCACATCGCGTATCGCACCACATGTGGTGGGAGAGCGATTTGGCGCACCGCGAAATGTTGTGCTGCCGCGCTTTTTCTTGGCGCACCACCTCGGCCGACCCCTTGGGCGGTCGGAAATAGCTTGGGGCTGCCTATGGGTGCGTTTAGGCTGCGCACGAGGCCAAAACAAAATCGCGTTTAATCGAGTTTCACGGGTTTTACCGTTTTTGAGGCGCATTTGCGCCCTAATCCCGATCCCCGCAATACCCATCGCCCCTGGGATCCATGAAGGCCCCCCCCAAGCCTCGAAAGCCGGAATTGCCTCCGGATCCATCCGTGGGAAGGCGCGATTAGAAACCCGTCTCCTGGCCCGTGCGCAAAAATGTGCGCAAACAGGCTGAATAGTCATAGTGCGCAGCGCCGCGATGACTGGCAAAAAGCACAAGGCTGAATAGTCAGGCTGCCTCGCGATGGGGGACGACTCGAAGCTTGCGTAACTTCCCCTGATCCCCTGATAATCTCCTACTTAACGAGTCTCCTAAGCACAGCCCAAGATGGGCGCCGGAGTAAGCGTCGACGAGGTTACCCTCGATAGCGAGCTCGAGAAGCTGCTGACTGCATCCGATGACGACCTCGCCAAGGTCGCGGACAAACTCAACCGTTTCATGCTAGATCCCACCTCGATAAAAGACGACGAGCGCGATTCGGTGCGAGATGCCTTAGAATTTGCGCATCGTCTCGCCGATCACGGCTACGCCGTCGCATGGGAAAGATACGAGGCCGACGACCGCCAGGGGGCCGACGATTTACTCACGGAAACGAGGCGGCTCGAAGAGGACTTTACGCCTGACGAGCCGCCGAGCTGCAATCTGTCGGAGGGCGCGTCCGCCGCAGATTTGATCGAGCTGGCCAGGCGCCACGGCGAAGCGCTGATCAAGTCGCTCGAAGCCATTGTCCAGGAAGCGGGCGGCGAGTTCTTAAGGGGCCCCCGGAAGAAAGAGCGCAGAATAACTGAAAAGGTTAATTGCGATTTTGACGGCGACGTGGCGCGTGTCGTCGACGTCGAGCGAGCGATGGCCATCTTCGACTCCCTGGGCGACCTGAGCCTCGCCGTCTCGCTGCTGAGGGCCGCCTCCCGCCGGGGCGACATCACGATCCGGCGCTGCAAGGACCGCTTCGGCAAACCGTTCGAAAAGGGCTACCGCGACCTGCAACTGAACGTCGAACTAGACGGCTTCGTCGGCGAGCTCCGGTTGAATTTGAGGCGTATTACCGAGGTGAAGGCCAAGGCGCACACGTTCTACGAAGTTGAGCGCGTCCTCATGGCCGGCGAGGGAAGGGACGCGCTGCAGCACGTCGTCGACGTGCGCAGGATGGAGGTACAGGACGCGGGCCAGCAGAAGGCCTTCCTCGAGGCGAAGAATGCGGTCTCGGCGGCGCCGGACCCGGCGGCCAGCGAGGAGCTCCGCAGTGCGCTGGCCGACATGTACGCCGGCTTGAGCGCCGGCCGCACGCGCGACGCCCTCATGGAGGAGGTCGACAGGCACTTTCGGAAGTCGAGGCTCGTCTCCGACGGGCAGCTGGACCGCCTCAAGGCGCTCATGGGCAAGTGCACTGACAAGTACCGAACTCTCACGGACCGCTGGGGGTACCTCATGGCCATCGAGACCACAACAACGCAGGAACCAATTATGCAGACGGTCCCGTTCTGGTACGAGGAGCTGCGCAGGGACCACATTGCGTTCAACCCCTACCCCGGCTGCGACGCGGACGAGGCCTACATCTGGTACCTCTTCGTGACGGCCAAGTGGGTCGACTTCAAGCACCAGGCGATCATGCAGCAGCTCGTGCGGCGCTTCAACTACGCGATTTTCCCCAAGGATCTGGACCTCGACGAAAGTTTGTGGCCCCTCCCGCTTGTGAACGGCCACGCCGTCGGCGTGAAGGCGCAACATTGCGCGGGCCCCATCAAGGGGCGGACGCGGTCCGAGGACAAGATAAAGAATGATTATGCCGACCGGCCGCCGCCCGTCGCGGCGAGCCTGCTTGATATCTCGCGGTCAACTGTTGTTTTTGATGACCCCTACGCCCTCGCCGCCTTCCTGGCCTACGTCCGCACCTGTCTGGACGTCGTTCGCGTCAAGAACAAATTTTCGGATTTGAAGGAGGGCGGGGCCCCGGGCAAATACCGCGACGTCCTGGTGAACTGGCGCGTGGCGGGCCACATCTGCGAGACGCAGCTCGCGCTCAAGGACCTCTCGCAGATCAAGAAGGAGATGCACAAGTACTACGAGATCAAGCGGGCGGAGTTCTTCACGGAGGTGGTCGAGCCAATGTTTAAACAGCCGCTCGACGTCGACGGCGAGGCGCTCCTGGAAGCGGAGATCGCGGCGAGCGCAAAGAAGCCTAAGTAGCTACTTTTCATGAGATGATTACAAGGAGTATCTATTTTGATATGCGAGCGGGTTTTGCACCATCGATGCGCCGGCGCTCAGTTCACACGTGGCGGGGCTGCCCGGGGCGGCTCCGGGGGGATGAGTAAAATTCCACAAGAATTAGGCCGCCGCCGCCCGCCGCCGCGGAGTATACGAAGCCTCGCCCAGCATGCGCGCGCGCCGGCCCTCGAACTTGGCGTGCTCCCGCGCGGCGCTCTGCTTGCTCCGGAGGACGCCCTTCTCCACCAGCAGCAGTTCGGACATTTTGGCGGAGCGGGCGCGCTCCGGCTGCGGGATGCCGCCGTAGTCGTTCACGTGGTACAGGGTCATGCCGGCCTTGTTCTTGTACCGCAGGGACACCTGCAGCAGGTACCCGCGCGTGGCCACCTCCTGCCCCGGCATGAGAGCGGTCTTAAGCACGGGCCGGTCGCCCGGCGGGGATACACCCGCGCGTCCTCTCATTAAGTCGTCGTCGTACGGGAGGAGGCGCTCGGGCTCCCACAGGGCCACATTCACAATCTGCTGGTCCGTGGCCGGCGTGATGCCTCGCACCTGGGGCACGTTCGGGCCCCGGAACACGCCGCCCCTATGCGTTTTCGCGGCCGCCGTCGCGAGCCCCACAGCTTCGAACAAGTGGCGCACTTCGGCGCACACCCGTAACACGATAAAGCCCATGTTCCTATGTAAAGAATGGTCGTCTTCCCTTTGAAAGACCGCGTCGCACTTGGGGCCGCACCGCTCCAGGGCGTCGTCGACCAAATCAGCGATGGGCATGCTCCCGTTCCCGAAGAAGCGCACGTCGATTTCGGTTATGATGACGTACGAATCCGCGGCCTGCGCGTCCAATGCTTCCTTGATCAGCGCGATCTTGGTCCCGAAGCGCTGCGCCATGGACGCGGGCGCGGCGTCGACCGTCGACTCCCGGGGCACCACCCGCCGCGAATTCGTCACCAGACTCCCCAAAAAAAGCTCGGCCATCTCCCGGGAACCCGAATCCGTGTGGGCCGAGTAGTAGACGGGGTACTCCCGCTGGACGCGTC
>Ga0115000_10004546_pt1 | contig 11340 bp, 12 predicted proteins | sample ArcticOcean_MG_C_6_FD_89690 | JGI IMG/M metagenome (GOLD analysis project Ga0115000, IMG submission 89690) | Marine microbial communities from western Arctic Ocean - ArcticOcean_MG_CB8_128 | ecosystem: Environmental > Aquatic > Marine > Oceanic | place: Arctic Ocean: Canada Basin | collected... | reverse complement strand
GCCCTGGCCCGCCGTGGAGTCAGGGTCATAGAGTCCCAGCACCGTCTGGGTGTTTCCGACGTCAATCGTGAGCAGCACGGGGTAGAACGCTACCGGCGGCCCCAGACAAATTCAGCCGAAGCCGCGGGAGTCCTGCTTCAGGGCGAGATCAACACTGACGGCCGAAGCCACCACCAAGGAGCGAAGCGGCTCAGGCAGATCGGCATGGATCTGAAGCACATAGTTGTCGGCGGTGGTGAACATCGTCTTCGCCAATCCCTCCCACGTCTTCGTGATGCGTGCCACCTCGGTGCCGGACGAATCCTGAAGGTTGAAGTTCCAGGCCCGCCAGTTTTCGCCGCTCAGCGTCCCGACCGCCTGACCACCAGCTTCGAGCGAGAACCGGATCTTGCCGATCATGTTCTTTTGGATGATCGAGCCAACGTCGTTGCCGGCGCCGTCGGTGATGTGCACTTTCGACTTGGCAAACTTGGCCGGCCGGGTGACAGTCAGATGCACATTGCCCTGCATGTCGACAAGTTGCAGAGTGTGCGTCATGAACTGATCGAAGCTCGAGATCAACCGAGCGGCCTTCTTCAGCTTGCTTTGACCGACCTGGCGAATCGCCCCGATCTGCGTACCTGCCTCGTCGTATACGGCGTACTCCGTGTTGATCTCGATCAGCTTGGCCTTCTGGTTGACCACCAGCACTCGCTGGTCCATCAACCCTCCACCCGCCGGGCCGCCCGACGCGATACCTGCCTTGCCTTGCACCTGGTCCTGAATCTTCTCCGCACTCATTCCCGTGGTCGGGAGAGGTGCGCTCTCGGTGATCGGGTCATTACTTTGGCGTCCATGATCTGCGACCTGATCAGTCCACGTGGTGCCATCCCAATACCGATGTTGATGCCGCCCCGCTGGATCCGGATACCAGTCCGCTGGATGATCGCTCATCCCAGAATCCTAGTCGCGACGAAAACCGGGATAGTGCGATCGGCATCAGCGGCCTTGACCTCGTATTCGGTGTAGGGCGGGAATACGGCTTCGCCGCGGGTGTACCACTCGGCTCGCTCGTCGCCTGTGACTTCACGAACCCGATAGTTCTTTGGCGCCGGGCCATCCTGGATCGCGACGTCCTGATCAGCGAGCAGGTTGTAGTACCAGCCCGGATGACTTGGCGCACCACCCTTCGAGGCGATGATCGCGTACTCACCCTCATGCTCCACCCGCATCAAGGGCACCTTGCGAACCTTGCCGCTCTTGTGGCCCAGCATCGTCACCACGATGATCGGGATACCGGTCTCGCGAAGCGTGTTGGCCTCGGTGCCACCACTGGCCTCATAGGCCTCGACCTGATCAGCAACCCAACCCCACGGGCTTGGTTCGTATTCACTCATTGCTGCCACTTCGCTTTCACTCATTGCTGCCACTTCGCTTTCACTTTGGCCGGCCTCACCGGCGCGTACCTAGGTTCGCTCAGACTCGCTCGATAATAATGGCGGGGGCCATGCCGCCAGCGGCGCACATGGTAACCAGGCCGACCTGCTTGTCCTGACGTTCAAGCTCGTCGAGCACGGTGCCAATCAGGATTGCACCAGTGGCCCCGATGGGGTGACCCAAAGCCATTGAGCCACCATTGACGTTGACCTTGCTGCGGTCGAGTTCGAGGTCTCGTTGGAACTTCTCGGCCACCACCGCAAATGCCTCATTGATCTCAAACAGATCGATGTCATCAAGCGTCATCCCGGCACGGGCAAGTACTTTGCGGGCTGCCGGGACCGGGGCGTTCAGCATCAATGTCGGATCGTCGCCCATATTGGCGCTAGCAACCACCCGGGCCCGGGGCTTAAGCCCATGAGCCTGCACGTAGTCCTCGCTGCCCCAGAGGATCGCCGCAGCGCCATCCACCACGCCCGACGAGTTGCCGGCGTGATGTACGTGCTCAATGTTGAGGTCGGGGAACTTCTGGAGAATCAGCTCGCGGAATGTCTTCGCGTCGTCGCTATGTCGGTAGTCGGCTACTGCCAGGAAGCTCGGCAAGAGCGCAGCCAGGGACTCCACCGTTGTCCCCGGACGGGGGAACTCTTCGCGATCTAGCGCGATCGATCCATCCATGTTCAGAACCGGAACGAGCGACTTGTCGAAGCGGCCTTCCTTGACGGCCACCTCGGCTCGAGCCTGTGACTCAGCAGCAAGTGCATCCAGTGCGGCGCGGGGGATGCCTTCGAGTGTGGCGATGGCATCCGCGCACACACCCTGATGGGACTGAGGATGGATTTCCTGAAGGTGAGCGTTCCCAGCCCCCATCGCCATAAGCCCCTTCTTTGGCAGCGACATCATCTCGGTACCACCAGAGATCACGAGGTCTTCCATCCCGGCCATCACCGATGCGGCTGCGATGTTGGCTGACGTAATGCCCGACCCGCAGAAGCGATCGAGTGTCACGCCGCTGGCCCTGACGTCGTAGCCGGCATCCAGAGCAGCCATTCGGCCGAGGTCGCCGGACTGCTCCATGACCTGAGAGCTCGTGCCCCAAACGATGTCGTCAACCTCAGCGGTGTCGAACCCATTGCGTTCCTGGATCGCTCGCAGCACGGTCGAGCCAAGATGTTGTGGATGAAGGTGAGCGATCGCTCCCTTGCCCTGCTTGCCGATGCCGCGGGGCGTGCGGCACGCGTCAATGATGTAGGCCTCAGACATGGGGGCTCCTCGTGAAGATTTCTGGAGCCACCGTTCTAGTACCGATCAGCCGTTGAGCGCGTCCCAGCCTTCGATCACATTGAAGTAGACGTTGTTGGCGGCGGCGTTCTCACCGTTCGCCGTCCAGTTCCATGCGTCAACGAACGAGTAGGCGCTAACTGGTTCTCCGTCATGGAACGTCCAACCGTCGGCCACCGTGATCGTCCAAGTGAGGCCGTCATCGCTTGTCACGATCGACTCGGCAACCACATTGCCCAGACTCCGACTGTGGTGATCGTATTCGACAAGATTGCTGAACAAGACCTCCAAAACTTCGAGGCCTTCGGAGTCGTAGGTGACTGGTGGAGCGAGACGTTGGGGCTCTGCGATGGCGGCGACAACATCGCCACCGATCATTTCACCCCAGTTCATGTGACCGCGTACGTCCTTGAATGCGTTGTTGACGCTGAGATTTGAAACGTAACGGTTGGCGCCGGCATAGATCGGCACGATTCCTACGTCGCCGCACAAGACGGCCTCGGCAGCGGCTGCGTCTCCGTTGGCGATCGCCCGGTCAAAGCGAACGCTGCTGTAGCCGCTCGTGTTCAACGACGACCCCGAGCCAAAGAGCGGCTCAAGGAAATTCAGCGGCGACACGTAACCGGCGCTCCACTCACCCTGAGACGGACCGGTAACGGCCTGGTCGTCAAGCAGGTTGAGATACGCAGTCGACTGGCGGCTCTCGAACTGCACCTCGGCAATGTCGAGGACGTCGACGAGTTGTTTGGCAATTGCAGCCGCGACCGCGGCCTGTGTGTCGTTCGCGCCGTGCCACAAGACGATCGGGGTCTCCCCGAGAGCCTCAAGCCCGCCATATGCCTCGAAGGCGTCGCGGGCTCCATCAGGATTGTGGACCCAGTTGGCGCACGCTGGGGCACCGAACTCCGAGAGCACCGGAGGCACCGCCCGAAGAGCGGCAGTCGCCGAACCAAAGAAGATCTCGTCGACAATCGCCTGTCGGTCGATGGCCATCGACAACGCCTGACGTAACTCCAGCGGATACTGGCCCCAGAGGTACGACGGGAAGGCGTAGTAGTGCAGGCTCATCGCCGCGGACCGGTCGTAGCCATCGCCGAAATCATCGGCAACGTAGGGCAACTGACGAGCCGGGATGCACTCCGACACATCAACGAATGCAGCTTGTGCATGGAGGTAGCCGGTAGTGCAAACGTCGTCGTAGATGTTGAACGTGAGGCTGGTGAGACTCGCTGATCTCGTACCCGCATAGTTGATGTTGGGCACGACACGGATTGAGGTGTTGTGATCCCAAGTGCCGTCAATCATGAACGGACCGTTGCCGATGGGGGCGTCCTCAAAGGCCATCGGGTCCTCAAAGAAAACCGATGACAGGGGGGCAAAGCCCATGTATGCGAGCCGTCCAGGGAAACCCGGGTCGGGGTTGATCAGGGTGACCGTGAAGGTGAGACTGTCAACCACGTTGAGACCGCTGAGGCCGGCGCCGCTGTACGCGGATACGGCAGGCACTGGGGTCACAACGACGTCATCAATCGTCTCAACCGGCGTGTCATCATCCACGCCAACATCAGTTGCCGAATCGGTGCTGTCACTATCCGAGGTGGAGGGATCGTCGGCTACCGGCGTGGTCTGAGCCTCGTCGTCACCGCCGATGATGCCGCAGGCCGTCGTAACGAGCGCGAGGCTTAACAGAAGCGCCAACAGCCCTATGAGTCGTTTGCGCATCTTCTCCCCCGAGTTGCCAGTCGCCGTTCGACGGCCGTTCTGTCGAGACATGACAGTAGTGCCAGCGCGGGCGGGGGTGAAGTCGTGGGCGTAGTCATGCCCCTCGACCCCCAAGCCACACCTGCGTCACTTTCAGGTCCGGAAGACTGTCGAGCTCGACAGTCAAGGGGTCACCATCAATGACGGCGAAGTCCGCGAGTTTGCCGGGTTCGATCGAGCCGACAGCGTGTTCTCGGTGCAGGGCTCGCGCCCCTTCAATCGTGTAGCCGCGCAGGGCTGTCTCTCGGTCGATCGCACATTCAGGACCGACAATGCGCCCGCTCGCCGTCCGCCGGGTGACGGCGGCCCACATGGCGAGGAAGACGTCGGGCATGCTCACGGGCACGTCCGACGAGAGCACGACTGGGATGCCGGCCTCAGCGAACAGACCCGATGGGTACATCCGCTCAGCGATATCGCCATTGTCACGAAGCGCGCCCTCGGCGTAGAGGTGCACATGAGTGGGTTGGGGTATCGGCACGATCCCGAGTTCGGCCATGGCGGCAATATGTTCATTGGTCGGAAAGCCGCAGTGCTCGATTCGGTGGCGCACATCGACGCGTGGCGACTGTGCTTGGGCTTCACGGATGGCGTCGATCACCATGCCGATCGGGATCGGACCTTGAGCATGGGTGCCGGTCTGCAACCCGAGCTTGTGGGCCCGGATAACGAGGTCTTGGTAGTCCTGCGCGTCGTGGTACAGGTAGCCGGCTCGGTGATTCACGACGCAACCACAAGGGACATAGGCACTGCCGCTGGTGAGCGCACCATCGGCGTAGAGCTTCAACCCGCCGATCTGGAACAGGTCGTCACCGATCCGCGCCGACAGACCCAGCCCCTCCAGTAGATCGAGGTGGCTCGACAGCACCATGGCGGTGGCTCGCAGCCGCATGCGACCGTCGTCACGCGCCCGAAGCCAGTTTGTGAGCTCGCGTTGGGTCACCTGGAGATCGCCGACTGAGGTGATTCCTGCGGCTGAGAGCATCGACTGGCCAAGGTCAAGCATCCGGTCCAGGTCTTCAGGCGTCTCGGAGAGGTGCAGGTTCGGGCCGTGATTTGAAATCTTTACGCCGTCGGGGCCGGTCAAAAGGTCGCAGGCGGCGTCAAAGATCACGCCGTTGGGCTCCCCCGAATCGGTGCGATCAATCCGCCCACCCGCTGGTGTTGGCGTCGACGCGTCGATTCCGGCTCGCCGCATAGATTCGTGATTCACGACGTATCCGTGACCGCTCGTGTGCATGATCTCGACGGGTCGGCCACCGGCCACGCGGTCGAGATCATCAGCAGTGGGGTGGCCGTCGTCAGTGCCGAGTCGGTGGTGGTCATAGCCAAAGCCGCGGATCGGGCCCATCGAGTCGCTGGCCCGGTCGTGTTCGCGCAGAAGCTTGACGAGGTCGTCGATGCTTCCCGCCGCGGTCAAATCTGCCCACGAGGCGCATTGGCCGAGCATCAGAGGATGAGTGTGGGCATCGACAAACCCCGGCACCATCGTCGACCCGCCAAGATTGACAATATCGAACGATCCAGCGGCCGCTTGCTCGCAGTTCGCCCGGTCGCCTACGGCCACGATTCGATCGCCGCGTATCAGGACCGCCTCGACGGTGCCCGCCGGCCCAACCGTGTGAATCGCGCCGCCAATGAAGAGTGTCATCTTCGCCATATTCACTATGACACTAGGACGTAAGCGTCGTTTGCTTCAGTGCGCTCTCGTAGGTGAGGGCGACGATCCGCACGGATATCACTCGAGCGACTCCAACGGGCCAACGTTGCGAACACCCTCAGCTACGGCTGCCGTTGCAACGTCGTAGCCCTCGGGCAACAAATCCAACCCGACGTCGGCAAGGGGCACCAGGACGAACGCTCGCTCAAACATCCGAGCGTGAGGCACAACCAGACCCGGCTCGTCGACAGTCTCCCCGTCAACCCACAAGACATCGACATCAAGCGAACGCGGGCCCCAGTGCACAACCCGCACGCGCCCCGTCGCTGACTCCCGCTCTTGGCAGACACCGAGGAGTTCTCGAGCAGAAAGATCAGTATCAAGACGCACCACGAGGTTAAAGAACACAACCTGGTCAGGCCCGCCAACCGGGTCCGTCTCATACACGTCAGACATCGCCACGACATCAGGAATCGCCGCCACTGCTGCTCGCAAGTGCGCTGCACAATCACCGATGTTCGAACCAAGTCCAAGGAAGGCGCGGTGCGTCATTGAGATCTCGTCAGCCGAATCCCGCTCGATGCCAGGTCTTGGGCCACTGGAGGCCGCAACTTACGGACCGCAACCGTGACCGATCGGATGCGCTCGGCTTCAAGAATCGCCGTCGCGACCCGAGCCGCCGTCCGCTCAAAGAGTTGGAATGCTTCGTTCTCTGTGACTGCCTCGACACGATCGAGGACCTTGCCGTAGTCAATGGTGTCGTCCAGAACGTCAGATTCGGTGGCGGCCACGTCGGCGGTCATCTCGATGTCAAACTCGTAGGGCTGACGCCGATTCTGCTCCTCCGGCAACGCGCCACAGAGACATTGCAGGCGGAGGCCAGAGAGCATGATGGTTTCGACTGACATTGGTCAGTCGTCCCTGGAATCTTCAGACGCCAATGCCGCGTCAGCATCCTCGTCGTAATCTTCGCCGTCTTCTGATTCGTCGAGCACAATCGGATCATCGACAAAGGCCCCAAACGGGACCTCTTCTACCGGATCGCACTTTTCGACCATCGCCACCGTCTCGCGGCCCATCTGGCCGATTTCACGTTCAAACAGCCGCTCAGTGATGTTGATCGTGGCCGGACCATCGGGCACCAGACCCATCCACAGCAGATAGGCCGCTACGAGACCAAGGATGCGCTCCCCCACCTCTTCACGATGGACGACGATCTTCTCGCCGGCGTTCACATGATCGCGGATCGACGACATCGCCCGGGTGAGACTCAGAGGCCCACCGGCCGGGCCTCCATACGGTACGTGATGGAAGGGGACGCCCAACTCTTCGTAGTTGTGCAGGTTGTGCGTGGAACCACACAAGGACATGACAAAGTCGAAATCGTTCTGGCGGAGCCAGATGATTTCCTCCTGGCGTCGAACCTTTCGATGGTTCGCCCCGTACCCGCCAGGTCGCTCGCAGACCGCCAACTGATTCTTCACTATCCACGTGAAGTTCCTCGGCTGGATCCCCTGCGCCCATTTACCTCTCATGATGTCACCATTCGCACGGCGTGGACCGTAGCCCGGACATCGTGCACTCGGACTAAGTCGGCGCCCATATGAATGCCCCAGGTGGCCATAGTGACCGACCCTTCGAGCCGATCATCGGCATCCACCATGTCAACGCCGTCACTCAAAGCGTGAAGATCACCGATCGACTTCTTGCGACTGACAGCAAGAACAGAAGGCGCAATCCGCGTGAAACGGTCAAAATTCGCCACAAGTTTGAGATTGTGAGCCACAGTTTTCCCAAAGCCGACACCCGGGTCGACCCACACACGCTCAATCCCGTGGGCTCGGGCCCGCCCGACTGCTGATTCGAGATAGTCAGCGACCTCTTCGACCACATCGTCATAGTGAGGATCATTCTGCATCGTCTTGCTCGGCCCACCTGCGTGCATGGCAATCCAGCCAACACCCATCTCCGCAGCCACCTCTTCGAGCGAAGCGGTGACGTCGTTGATGATGGTGGCGCCCGCGGTAACGGCGGCACGGGCCACCGCCGGCTTCTGCGTATCGACCGAAATTTCGATATCGGGCCAACGGGCATGGATCTGTTCAATCACCGGGACAACACGGCGATGCTCAGTGGCCTCGTCAACAGGCTCTGCGCCGGGACGGGTGCTTTCACCACCAACGTCGATCACGTCAGCGCCATCGTCAATCATGTGAGCGGTCTGAGCGAGCGCACCATCAACGCCCTCCCACTGCCCTCCATCAGAAAACGAATCGGGGGTCACGTTCAGTACTCCCATGACGCGTGGCAACGTCTTGACCTCGTCTTTCACGGGGTTACCTTAGTGCAGAGGGGTCAGCGTCGTTCGATGAAACGCATCGCCTCGGCACGAGTGGCCGAACTCTTACGAAAGCAGCCGGAGTCGGCTGAGGTAACCGTGGAAGCACCCGCCTTGCGGACGCCGCGCATCGACATGCAGAGATGCTCAGCCTCAATCACCACAAGCACACCGCGGGGGTCGAGTGTCTCCTCGATCGCATCGGCGATCTGGCGGGTGAGCCGTTCTTGCACCTGCGGGCGCTTGGCATAGCCGTCAACGAGCCGAGCGAGCTTCGATAGCCCGGTGACGTTGCCGTTCTGGTTCGGGATGTAGGCCACGTGGGCAACGCCGAGGAACGGGATCAAATGGTGCTCGCAAAGGCTGTAAAGCAGAATGTCACGAACCATGACCATCTCGGAGTGGCCCGCCTCGAACACCTTGGTGAGATGTTCAGCCGGCTCCTCGTGGAGCCCGGCACATATCTCGGCGTACATCCGGGCCACACGAGCCGGGGTTTCAGCCAAGCCATTCCTGTCGACGTCCTCGCCAATCGCAGCAAGGATCTCGCGGACCGCCGCCTCGATCCGAGGCTGATCAGCCTCAGAGGCATGGGCACCTTCGAACTCATGGTCAGATGACGCGTCCACGGCAGGATCGATATCCAACCCACGCTCACTACGTGGGGTTAAAGACCATGATCGAGTCGAGTTCGCGGTAGTGCTCGGCCACATCAAGCCCGTAACCCACGACGAAGTCGGGCGGGATCGGGAAGCCGAAGAACTTCACGCCTTCAGTCTGTGCACCCTCACGTACGAGCAGGGCACAGATCTTATGATTAGCGAGCCGGCGACCACCGAGAAGCTGACGGAGGTAACGAAGAGTGAGACCGGAGTCGACGATGTCTTCCACGAGGATGACATCGCGACCAGTGATGTCGGTCTCCAAGTCCTTCACGATGCGGACCACACCCGACGACTGGGTCGATTCGCCGTAGGACGACACCGCCATAAAGTCGAACTCCACGGGAAGGTCAATCTCGCGAGCGAGATCGGCCATAAAAACATACGCCCCCTTGAGCACGCCAACCAGCAGCGGCCGGCGACCCTGATAGTCGGCAGTGATCTCCGCTCCGAGCTCACGGACTCGCTGAGCGAGCTCCTCAGCGCCGATTACGACGCGGCCAATCGATCCCTCGGGTGTCGTCACCATTGGCTCGGACCCTATCGCTGGTTGTCGCGGTCGAAGGGATCCAGCGACAGGCGACCACCGCTGCGGCTAACTCGGTGACCACCCTCGATCTCGGTAGCGGTGTGGGTGCCGTCAGCGACTCGAAGGACGCGGTCGATGGAGGCGGCATCGGGCGATGTGGAATCGGAAAGTTCGCTTCTCAGCCAGGTTCGGAGGGCCTCAGACGCAACAGCTTTTGGTGCTGCCACAAGTGCCCGGGCGTCGGTCGGGTCGAGCTGGATTGCTCGTTCTTGAATGACTTCGAGCGCGTTCCCCACGAGATCTGCGTGGCGATTCAGCAAGGGGACCGGATCACGGTCGAAGAGGTCGGCGATCAACGGGAGGAGCTCGGTCCGCAACCGCACCCGGGTAAAGCTCGGATCGGCATTGTGCTCGTCGACGACCGGCATGATTCCGGCGTCGGCACAAACCGCCTCGGTCTCAGCGCGACGGAGCCGAAGGATCGGCCGCGTGAACCTCGCCATGGGTGCGGCGACACCGGCTGGACCGGCACCGCGGAGCAGATTGAACAGCACCGTCTCCGCCCGGTCGTCGGCGGTGTGACCGACACAAATGTCAGCGGGCAGAGACTGGTAGCGGGCGGCCCGGGCTCGAGCTTCCATGTTTGCTCCCGGCTCGACGACGACCGGCCGCAGCTCAAAGGCGACACCGAGGCGTGACGCGAACGCGTCCACCGTCGCCGCGTCCATCGACGATGTCCGACGAAGACCATGGTCGACATGCCAGATCGTGAACTCACACCCCGCCGCCCGGGCAAGCAAAGCCATCGCCGTCGAGTCGGCGCCGCCGCTCACGCCGAGCGCGATCGGTCCGTCAGGGAAGTCGCACCGATCAAGCAGCGCGGCTTGGTCCACCGAGACTCAGGCCACAGGGGCCGGAACGGCGACCCGGTCGATCCACAGCTGCGGATCGCGGATCTCGCCGATCGACGGAACGTTGGCCGGATCAGCCCAGGCGAAGTCGAGCGCCTCGATACCGCCGTGCGCCTCAACCTTCGAGATGAAGTGCTCGCCCTCGGCGTACTGCTTCATCTTTGCTTCGAGACCGGCGAGCTTCTGGAACACCTTCGTGAACCCACTGGCACCCTGACGACGGTTGCGAAGTACCTTGGCGAAACGCTCGGCCGATGGCACAAGACCCTGGCCAGCACGGTCCATGGTCACGTCACCATGACCCTCAAGCAGACTCATCAGGCCGGCGACCTCATTGATGACCGCAAGCTGTTCTTCTGATGCGAACAGGGCCATGATGCCGCCCTGATCCATGGGGTTTTCGCCCCGTTTACGAGCTTCCATGAGCCTCTGAGCGGCAGCGAGGAAGCGCTTGGGGTCGGGGTCAACGCTGTCCATAGTCGACTCGACAAGTCCGAGGAAGTGCTCGCGCATCCACGGCACGCCAGTGAACTGAGCACGGTGCGTGACCTCATGAAGCGCAAGCCAGAGGCGGAACTCCTGAGGCGGAAACGCGTAGCGCTTTTCGAGCGCCAACACGTTAGGGGCGACGTAGTAGACAATGTCCTGCTCGTCGGGGTTCTCATCCTCAATGATCAGCAGGTCGTACTGGCCGAGCACGCGGGTGCTCATCCAACCGAGCATGGCTCCGAGCTCAACGCCGGCAATCTTTGGGCCCAGGGCGCCCGACTTGCCGTCCATCT
>Ga0115000_10004539_pt1 | contig 11349 bp, 11 predicted proteins | sample ArcticOcean_MG_C_6_FD_89690 | JGI IMG/M metagenome (GOLD analysis project Ga0115000, IMG submission 89690) | Marine microbial communities from western Arctic Ocean - ArcticOcean_MG_CB8_128 | ecosystem: Environmental > Aquatic > Marine > Oceanic | place: Arctic Ocean: Canada Basin | collected... | reverse complement strand
CGTGGTCGGAAAACCGCGTGAACCCATGTAGGTGTAGCGCCGGAACAGCTTGTGCCAAAGTCGCTCGATATCGGCTGGATCTTCACCGATAAGGGCTTCACGAACTGCTCGAACGCCGGTACCGGTCAGTAGTGAGCCATTTCGAGGAGTACTCGATGACTCGCCCCAGCCGGTAATGCCTTCGTCGGTTTCGATAGTAACGAAGGTCCACTGCCATTCACCTTTGTAATCGGACAGTCCGCCAAGATCTGGCTCGACTACCCATGCTTCTACGTTAGTGATTTTCATAATTGTTCTCCGTATCGTTGTGACTAGATTGGAATTTGGATTGTTTGTTAGTCGTCGAACGCTGCATTGACGAGAACTTGGAGTTCTCTTCGAATTGGATATGTATCTGATGGTTTAAGTTGAGTCATAAATACAACAATTACTTCCTCAACAGGATCGATCCAGAATGCAGTGCTTGCGGCACCGCCCCACGCGTATTGTCCGGGCGATCCGGGAATTTGCGAGACTGCTGGATCGAGGAGTATTGAAAATCCAAGACCGAATCCCACGCCGTCGAATGTCGCTTCACTCCACTGGCCAAGAACGGCTCGGTCTGCCAGCGATTCTCCGTTTGGCAAATGGTTTTGAGTCATTAGCGCGATGGTCTTCCGGCTGAGGTAGCGTTTGCCGTTAGACTCACCGCCGTTCAGCAGCATCTCAAGAAATTTGTAGTAGTCGCCTGCTGTCGAAACCATCCCCCCACCGCCAGATAAGAAGTCTGGCTGTTTCCGGTAAGGACTCGTTTCAGGATCGTCTTCAAGTGCAATTCCGCCTGAGTCGGTAGGTTCGTAGTTTGCAGCGAATCTATCGAGCTTCTCGTCAGGCACATTAAACGCTGTATCGACCATTTGCAGAGGCTCGATTATCCGTTCATTCAAAAAATCGTCGAACGGTTGCCCTGAAATAACTTCAACCAAGTACCCGCACAGATCGGTGGCGACCGAATAGTTCCAAGCTGTACCGGGAGAGAACAGTAGCGGGATTTTTGAAAGGGTTTGGGACCATTCAGAAAGCGTCAGCCCGAATCGGTCTCGCTGGGCGTAGTTTTGGTAAGCCCGCTCGACACCGTTTGTATCGACATTTCCGTACGTTAGACCTGACTGATGCGACAGTAAATCTCGAACTGTCATTGGCCGATCTTGTGGGAGAGTCTTGAAATCAGGATAATCACCACTGACCGATACTTCCGTGCGTTCCCATTCCGGAAGGAATTTGCTCACTGGATCGTTCAGCTGAGAGCTACCTTCTTCGTACAGCATCATCAAGGCGACCGTGGTGATCGCTTTGGTCATCGAGTAGATGCGGTAGATCGTGTCTTTTGTAGTCGGATTACTCCGCTCAGCATCCATATTGCCGAGCGCCGAGAAGTGAGCGATTTCACCTCGGCGAGCGATAAGGGTAAGAGCGCCAGGAAGTTTTCCAGTGTCGATGTACTTTTCTTGAAGGTGAGTGTCGATTCGTTTGAGTCGTTCGCTCGAAAGCCCAGTGGCCATGAATTACCTCGCTCGGGTGATGAATGCGATTAGAACTGCAGCGGCATGATAAGCGACGAGTCGCATAATTGACCGATTTTCCGTGAGCGATGTGCCAGCAATTTCGTCGCTCAAAATCTACACATGTGAGATGAAAGCATTAGACAATGCAGCAAATGAATTAAGGTTGTAAAATCCGGCTAGATTCGGTAATTACCTAGTGGTGGGTAGACGTTGTTCGTTGTGCCTGCTTGGAAGTACGGAAGTCGAAGATGGAATCGAGCGATTTATTAGTTGAAGCATATTCGCACATTAGTAGAATTGTTCATCAGGCTACTGACGATCTAACGCAGGATCAGCTTGCGTACCGACCTGAGTTGGGGTCGAATTCAATTGCTTGGCTTGTGTGGCATTTGACTCGGATTCAAGACAGCCATTTGAGAAACGTCGTGCAGCTAGAAGAGGCGTGGCTAACCGAAGAGTGGTCCGACCGATTCGGTATGCCCGGTTCCACCGAAATCGGCTTCGGTGATGGCCCCGAAGAGGTGGCAGCGATTAGGCCGCCTAGGGCGATATTATTGGGCTATCACGATCGTGTGGTAGGTAGGGTGCTCGAGTATCTACCTACTGTTGACGCTGCCGAGTTAGATCGCATCGTCGACACGAACTACGATCCCCACGTTACAGCTGGTATTCGCCTGATGAGCGTAGTACAGGACAACACGCAGCATGCCGGTCAAGCTCGGTACATTCGAGGGATGATCGAACGACTGGGCGTTTAGGCGATGACGGGCTCAGCGATCAACGGTTGCATGACGACCAAGATTTTCCGTCGACCCAATGGTCCCCCAGGTCGACGTACTAAGCCGTCGAATCGAGTTCAATTAGCGTCGGTTGAAGAGGCAAAACAAAATGGCTTTATAGCCTGTAAGTCTGCAAGCCGGTCAGCCCTGCGAATGGCAAAGCTTGGTTGCCTAAATACGAGCGATAGCTAAACGTTCCACTTGTTGCTGACGGTCTTCACTGTCGGCGAGACTCTCTCAGCGTTTTCCATGATTCCGGCGAATACTTGATCGTGAATCGGACGTGCCACCCATTCGAGTCGAAGCTCTTCCGACTCCCAGTAGGAAACTACTTCGATATCTTCAGAAGAATCGTCGTTGAACGGTGTGAGCATTGCTGCCTGCACAAATCCCGGCTGCTCCGACATCGTCGAAATCCACGGATCGTTAATCGCTGCACGCAGCGCATCTGTTTTACCAGCTTTTGGGGTTAGGTAAACGTGAAGGGTAATCATTTTGAGAGCCTCGGTTGTGCGGTTTCTCGAACTCACCTGTGTATATATATCAAGAGAAAAGTAGCTAAGAAATACTTGGGCCAGCAACGTTCACTCGAGTGCGATATAGCGATGTCGAGGCGGTGATGTACAGGCTCTTTAGATCATCGTCGCCCCAAGTGAAATTCGCTGTAACTTCGGGGATTTTAATCACTCCCAGAGCGGTCGCATCGGGAGAGTAAACGTGAATTCCAGCCGGACCCGTGCAATATATATTGCCCTCGGAATCGAGTTTCATTCCATCGCAACCGCCATCACCAGAACCTTCTGGAGTCGCCCAAACCTCGCCGCCCGAAATACTGCCGTCGCCAGCTACATCGAACACTCGAATATGTCCGTGATCGGTGTCGTTGATGAACAGTTGTTTTTCGTCTAACGAAAATGTGAGGCCGTTTGGCTGACCAAAGTCCGACGCAAGGAGTGATACCTCGCCTGACGCGGGGTCGATTCGGTAAACGCCTTGAAAGTCCATGTCCTGCTCACGAAGCAGACCAAATCCGTCCATACGACCGTAGGTGGGATCAGAGAAATAGATAGCGCCGTCCGACTTTACGATCACGTCGTTAGGGCTATTCAGCTCTTTACCAGCGTAATACGAAGCAAGCACGGTGATCGATCCGTTGTGCTCTTCACGAGTCACATCGCTCGAAGCGTGAGCGCATGAAATTAGCCTACCCTCTAAGTCGAAGTAGTGGCCGTTCTGCTTGTTGCTTGGCTGCCTGAACGTCGTAACGCCAGCAGATTCCGACCATTTCCGAACGATGTCGCCAGGCATGTCGCTGAAAACTAGCTCGTTCGTCTTAGCGTTCCACATTGCACCTTCTGTGAAGATGAAACCTGTCGCCAACTGCTCCAACGGAGCATCATCGCCAACAACCTGCCTGAATCGTTCGTCTCTGATTTCTACGCTCATAGGAATTTCCTCAACGGCTCCTGTTACTTGCGCAACAACCAGTTCACAGCGTTGGTTAGCAACTTCTGAATAGGTTCCTGCTGCAGCACGCTTAGTCGATGACCATTTGCGAGATATGCGACTCGGCCTTCACCGTATTCGTGTGAATAGCCCGAAGCCGACTGTCGACCATCATCACCCTGACTCACAGAGAACAGATCGACTCGATCGTTGTCGAACCAGATGAAGTGCTGTTCGTCATCGATTTCGTAGCTTTCAACGCCCTGAGTAATCGGGTGCGAGTTGTCGGTGATATCGACTTTGAAGTGCTGGAATGCTGGGTGGAATTGGAAGTAACCAGCAACCGTTCGTCGGTAACCGCCTTCAAATGGATAGTTCCATGCCGAGTTGTGCATAACGAGGAACGATCCGCCGGCGAGGACGAACTTCTCGATAGCTTCTTCCTGTTGAGGCTGCATCCAACGAACTGGATCGGCGTCGTGACCGTTTGGCCACTCCATACCGTCTCTCAGGAACACCAACAGCTTCGTACCTTCGAGCAGATCGGCATCGATTGACTTGAAGTCGTCGGTGTAGTGGACGCTAAGTCCTGCTTTTTCGAGAACTGGGCCGATTCCGGCGTGAGCCTCTTCAGCCTTGTGATATCGATCGCCACCAAGGAATACTGCATCTGCCATTGCGATCTCCAAAGACTGCTCGTCCTATTTCGCTCGCCTCAACAGGGCAAGTCGGGCGATCATACGCCTGTTTTCGGGTGTTGCGTCTAAGGTAGCTGGTGAGACTGAGTGAGAAGACCTGATCTCTTGAAAAGTCAGAATATGAAATTCAAGACCGTTGCATCGTAACTTGGTCTAAACCTGCACCAAACGGTTAACTCCCTTTAATAGGTAGTGGTGTTATTCTCGGTGTATACCTAATTTCTAGTTTGGCTCTCGAATGAGAGTCGAATTCCTCACACACAGCCGATCCGGTCGAAACAACCGGGTCGTTTCGCGTAGACGAATATCGCTGCGACGAGCCTGAAAGCCCTATGACAAAGACCCTACGCAACGATCGACGCAATGTCGCGATCATCGCCCACGTGGACCACGGTAAGACCACATTGGTCGACGCCATGCTCAAGCAGACCGGTTCAGTTGCAACCTACAAAGATCTCGAAGAACGAGTTATGGACAACACGGATCTTGAGAAGGAAAAAGGCATCACGATCCTCGCCAAAAATACGGCTATTCGGTGGGGCGACACCAAGATCAACATTATCGACACTCCGGGTCACGCCGACTTCGGTGGTGAGGTAGAGCGTGGTCTTGCAATGGTCGACGGTGTGTTGCTTCTCGTAGATGCTAGTGAAGGTCCTCTTCCGCAGACTCGGTTTGTGTTGCGAAAGGCGCTTGAGGCTAACCTTTCTGTTATTTTGGTTATCAACAAGATCGACCGACCTGACGCTCGAATTCCCGAAGTCATTGATGAAGTTTATGAACTGTTCATCGACCTCGACGCAACTGAAGAGCAGATCGACTTTCCGATCATATACTCTGTTGCACGAGACGGTATCGCAACGATGGACCTTGAAATACCCGGGACTGATCTCACTCCTATGTTCGATCTTATACTCGAGAACATCTCACCACCGTCATATGACGACGAACACCCGCTTCAGGCGCACGTAACTAACCTCGATGCTTCACCGTATCTCGGCCGGTTAGCGATTTGCCGAATCCACCAGGGAACGATCAAGAAAGACCAGATCATCTCGCATTGTCGTGTGGACGGATCGATCGTTCAGGCGAAAATCACCGAGCTATATATCACAGAGGGCCTCGAACGAATTACAGCGTCCGAAGCAAGCGCTGGCGAAATCATCGCTGTTGCTGGGATGCCAGAGATCACCATTGGCGAAACCATTGCTGATCAGGATGATGCTCGACCGCTTCCGACTATTCGGATCGATGAGCCTAGTTTGTCTGCGACTATTGGGATTAACACGTCTCCGTTGACCGGTCTCGATGGAAAGAAGCTGACCGCTCGAATGATCAAGGATCGCCTTGAGACCGAGCTGATTGGTAATGTTTCGATCAACGTTCTACCTTCAGATCGACCTGACTCTTGGATTTTCCAGGGACGTGGTGAACTTCAGCTCGCAGTGTTGGTTGAGACCATGCGCCGCGAAGGATTTGAAATGACCGTTGGTAAGCCAGAGGTTGTCACTAAGATGATCGATGGCAAGCTGCACGAGCCGATGGAGCGACTCGCAGTCGACATCAACGAAGAGCATCTCGGTACCGTTACGCAGCTTCTTGCACACCGCAAGGGCAAAATGGTGAACATGGTTAACCACGGTCAGGGTCGAGTCCGGATGGACTTCGTCATCCCAGCTCGTGGTCTTATCGGATTCCACAACGAGTTCGTTGTCGAGACTCGTGGCGCTGGCTTAGCCCACCACGTGTTCGAGGGCTACGAACGCTGGCAGGGCGAGATGCGATCTCGACCAACTGGCAGCCTCGTTGCTGACCGGCGTGGTGTAACGACTACCTACTCACTGCTCAGCGCACAGGAACGTGGTCAGCTCTTCATACCAGTTGCGACTGAAGTTTATGAGGGAATGATCGTTGGCGAAAACCCTCGTCCGCAGGACATGGATTTGAACATGGTTAAGGCTAAGAAGCAGACCAACATGCGATCTGCAGGTGCTGATAAAGCGGAACACTTGGACACTCACAAAGAACTGACGCTTGAGCAGGCGTTAGAGTTCATGATGGATGGGGAGTGCTTAGAAGTTACTCCTAACTTCGTACGGGTTCGCAAGGTTGTTCTCGACCAGAACAAGCGTGGCCGGGCCACTGGCGCAAAGAAGCTTGCGGCTGTTTAGTCAGACTGATTGATCGCCGATATCCTGTCGGTTCCAATAGATAAATGAAACAACTCCTCGCATGGATTAGTGCGAGGAGTTGTTTTTTTGGGTTGAAGGTTCGTATTTACTTCTCTCAAATCGAGTCTTCCGCATCTCGGATTAATTTTGAGTTCATGTCCGCATCCTTTGTGGAATCTGATGCATCTCATAGACCTGCACGCACGAATGCGGGCATTTACCAGGCTGACTAAAAAAGGAAATGACCCATGGCACTTTTACTTGGCGATACCGTCCAAAATTTCACTCAGGCGTCGACCGATGGCTACAAGGTAGCTACTCCAACTAACTGGCGAGATGGCGACGATGTGATCGTTCTGCCAGCTGTTTCTGATGAAGATGCGGTTGCAAGGTTTCCTAAGGGAATTAACGCAGTCAAGCCTTACCTACGGGTCACACCACAGCCGAACAAGTAAGTTTGTAAATCGACCAACGTAACCGCCCAGGTAAAACTAGCCTGGGCGGTTTTTGCGTCCAGAATTCCTAACAATCGGCAATTCAGTCTTGCGGGCGGTTGTTCTGAGGTTCATCCTTTTTGTCGATACGTGTATCGCGTTACATCAATGCGTTAGAAGGAATGAACAAAAATGCTCGAACGATTCCTGGTTCCTGAAAAAGATCGTGTTTTCGTGCGACCCGAAAGCATGCTCGCTGCGACCACCGAAATCTTCGAGAAGTGCGGTCAGTCTCATGAAGATGCGGCTCTATCCGCTGAAGTTCTCCTTACCAGCGACATGCGAGGTTGCGAGTCGCACGGCGTTTCGAATCAGCTGAGGGTCTACGTACAGATGTACGGCGATCAGCAGATAAACCCGACTCCCAACGTGCGGGTCACACGCGAGACAGATGTCACCGCCAATCTTGATGGTGATACAGGTCTAGGCTTGCACGTACTTCCAAAAGCTATGGAAATGGCTATCGAGAAGGCCGATAAGCACGGCATGGGTGCTGTCACTGTTCACAACTCTCGACACATTGGCATGCTTGCATATCACTCGATGATGCCGCTGAAGCACGACATGATCGGCATAACAACGTCGGCCGGTAATCCGCTTTCGATGGTTCCGACTCACGCCAGCGAAAAGATGTTTGCCACGAACCCGTGGGCTTGGGCAGCTCCGGCTCGCAACGAAGCTCCATTTGTATTTGATGTTGCCACTACCCAAGTGGCGGGTAACAAACTTCGACTTGCTTCACGTATTGGTGCACCTATGGACCCGGCATGGATTAGCGATACCGATGGAACGCCGATTATGGAAGAGGGACCGCTGCCAGACGATTACCATATTCTGCCGTTCGGTGGAACTCGTGAGCAGGGCTCTCACAAGGGCTATGGATTTGCCGCTATGGCTGAAATCATGGCTCCGATCCTTTCGGGAATGGGACCTGGATTCCTGATGCCAACTTCACCTCGAACGATCATGGGCCACTACGTTCAGGCAATAAAGATCGACGGATTTATCGACCCTGACCAGTTCAAGGACGATATGGACAAGTTCCTTAGCGGTCTTCGCAATGCTAAGCCAGCGCCCGATCAGAAACGCGTTGTTTACGCAGGTTTGCCTGAGGCTGAAGAAGTCGAAATTCGTAAAAAAGACGGAATTCCTTACCACCGAGAAGTGATCGATTGGTTCGAGTCGATCAAGGCAGAACTCGATCTCGGTTTCGATCTAGTTTAGAGATTCTCGTCTCACGGATCGAATCCTCCCTCCCGTCAAGGCAGGGAGCTAGAGGGTGGGTTCGGTCATTGGCTGTCGGCGGAATCGCTCTGCCAAGCAACGAATGCAGCCCACACCCCAACCTCTCCCTGCTAGGGAGAGGGCACATAGCAAGCCTAGCTGACTGAAATAATCACGACGGCGGCTACAACCATGCCCGCTGATACGAGCTTCAGGATCAGGTCGCCGCGTGTGAACTTTTCGAAGATCAACTTTGGTGCAAACTTAGCCCCCAGCGCGCTCATGCTGAATACGAAAATCGGCCTTGCTCCGCCAAGTGATGACACCAGCGCTATCGGACCCTTGCCTATCGCATAGGTGATCAATAGGTGGCCGTTGAACGGCATCACACCCTCGGCAATGATGAGCCAAGGAGCTTGTTTAGGCCGCTTTAAAAAGCTACCAAGTCCACGTAGGGCATCGGGTCTAGCGAATACAAGCCACATAACTGTGAACAGCCCGATTCCTCTTAGCGAAACAATGTGCAGCGTTGATAGATCGTCAACGATGGATTTTGTGATTAGCTGCGAGCTTGCCATCAAAAGAGCGCCCACTGCCAGCAGCAAAAAGAGCGGCTGGAAGATGATGTTGGCCTTACCGCTCGACGTACCGATCTTGACCGATGCCATCACGCTTCCGCCGACAGCAAGTAGAACTGCAGTCCACTGCAGCGCATTAAGCGATTCGCCAAAGATAATCCATGCCAGCACTGCCACGTAGATTGGCGAGGTTTGCATCGCCGGAATTACCCTTGAAGGATCCTCGCGCTTCAACATCCAGAACATAAAGATCAACGTGAATGCTTGTAGCACTCCGATCGACCATGCTTTCGCTACGATCTCGAATTCAACACCAGCAGGGAAGTTGAACAGCAGAACTACTGCGCCGAATAACCCTTGGCTTCCACCGACGAACAGGTTGAAGCTGGGGAGTCCGAGTCCGAACCCTGATAGCACTCGCTTATCGATGAGGGTGACGATCGAGAAAATTAGCGGATTAGCGAGGGCCGCGAGTATCCAGAGTTCCGTAATGGGCTTCTTTCATTTTTGTGGGAAGGCAGAGTTCCTTAGACCGAGCGATTGTACGCTCGCCAACGGGCGTATGATGACTGCAATCTGAACTCGTTGAAAGATCGATTGAATCGAGAAATAGCTTGGCAAACAAACGACCTTCGTACAAAGACATGGATCGTGATGGCGATGGCATCACCGGACACGAAAAAGGTCTATCGAATCAGGGGCCAAGCTGGGTGTCTGAAAACACCGGGAAATTGGTGATCACCGGCGTGGTTTTCATCATCGTGATGTTTGTTTTATCAATCATCCAGGACGCTAACGCTGCGAAAGAATTAGCGAATTGATAGCTGCTTAGCGGTGAAGGATTGATCTCACCTTGAGAGTAGCGCTAGAAGTTGGCGCTATCTAGAGTTTTGCTACTGTCAAAATTTCCGTTGAACGACTCGGTTCGTCTGAAACTGCGAAGCGTTTCGAGATAGCTTGCGATAGAAAGTGGAGCTGTGAAATTCGTAACGATTTCGTTGGCACGCTCACCGTCGTTGGATAGTAGATCAATTACCGTTGATGCCAGCGCTTTGCCTGCTTCGACGACATCTAACTCCCAATCGGTTATCTCGAACTCGTCGCTGTGGCTTCGACCACTCGCACCGCCCGCATAAGACTGCATTGCGGGCATGATCATCGAGATATCGCCCATGTCGGTAGACGACGTTCGATGAGGTACTCTTCCGATGCCTTGTTCGCCGATAATTGCGGCGACGCTTTCATCGTAAATTTCACTAAGCGACGAGTCGAAATCCGATGGCATGTAGCCGGGTGATGTGCTTATTTCTACCGTCGCACCGATGCTCATCGCCGCACCTTTTAGTGCCCGGTCGACTTTCACTTCAGCATCCTGAATCGCTTCAACGTTTGCCGCTCGAATAAACATTTCCATTGTGACGTTTGATGGCACAGATGAAACGGCAGAACCACCTCGTGTGATTATTGGATGAACTCGGACATGATCTTCGTCTCTGAAGGTTTCCCGTAGCAGTGCAATTCCTTGCATTGCAAGGTTGGCGGCATTCAGGGCGTTGATTCCGAGATGCGGCGCACCTCCTGCGTGCGCTGAGCGACCTATAAATCGCACTGTTTTCGCGATCATGCCGTTGTGACTTACGCCCGGTTGTAATGTCCGGGTTTCAGTGGGGCTAGCGTGGGTCAATAGCGAAATGTCGACGTTATCCAACTCGCCGAGTCGAACGAATTCCTGTTTGCCAGCGAGGAATTCGAGTTCACCAGATTCTCGAAGCTGTTCTCGGTATTCGATTTCGATGTATTCCTCGGCAGGAACAGCCATAAATGAAATTGATCCACTGAGCGCTGAAAGCACTTCGGGCTGCGAAAGTCCTACTGCAGCCGCAAGCATGTTGCCGATTTGGATATTGTGTCCGCAAACGTGAGCTGCCCCCGTTTCAGGATTGGCGTTTCGATGTTCGGGAACGATTAGCGAATCGAGTTCGCCCATCACTGCAATGTGTCGACCCGGTCGGCCTGTTTCAAGCTTCGCTACTACCCCGGTGATTGCGATGTTTTCTTGAGGTGCCAAATTGATAGATCGCATGAACTCACTGGTCAATTTGGAAGTTCTGTACTCACGAAATCCAGGTTCAGGATGATCCCAAATATTTTTGGAAAGACCGATTAGCGCGTCTGCTTGCTCGTCAATTGCTGTGAACGCTACTGATTTAGATTGCGATGTATTTGGCATGTCGAGATTTTAGACGCTAAGTTAATCGAGCGGGATATGGCTAAGAACTATTCGCCACCGAATCGGACCGGGCAGTAACTGAGGCTGAAAACTAAAACTGGCTAGGCTGGTTTTGTAGCCCTGAAAGTTATGCCTTGAGTTCCGTAGGCGGTAGCGCTAGATTCTTGCTCTGCCCCGGCGTAGAT
>Ga0115000_10004538_pt1 | contig 11350 bp, 5 predicted proteins | sample ArcticOcean_MG_C_6_FD_89690 | JGI IMG/M metagenome (GOLD analysis project Ga0115000, IMG submission 89690) | Marine microbial communities from western Arctic Ocean - ArcticOcean_MG_CB8_128 | ecosystem: Environmental > Aquatic > Marine > Oceanic | place: Arctic Ocean: Canada Basin | collected... | reverse complement strand
CTTTTTTTGTTAAAACATAAATTATTTTATCATTAGAATTTATGTTAGAATATCATATGCAACCGAGGCTCATTGGAGATTCAATATTGATTGATAGAGGTTCCCCTTAATTCCTAAAAAACCAGTCCGAGTAATATCATTGTTTTGGAAAATTAACTCTTCAATTGGCGATTCTTCAATCCATTTTTTTTCACCAATTGAAGAATAACAATCTGTAAGATAAACCAATTCTTGATTTATAGATCCCCTCCAAAGCAGATCAGGATTTCGCTGAGAAGCAATGTATGGGCCTGCGGATAGCATGTCGGTGAGTGAAAGTAAATTTTTCACCGCTTCATTTGAACTTGCTTTCAAGAAATCATATTCAAATCCTGTGAAAATAAAAACAGATAGTGGTTTTTGTCTATTTTGGTTTATGATTTTTATTACCTGTGAGATCGCTTCAGACTGTTCAAAAGGCTCTCCTCCACTGAATGTAATTCCTTCAATATTTTCAATAGAACCAACCCAATTTGCTAATTCCTTCGCAGATGCTATTTTCTCTAACTGGTGCGGATGGGTGAAATTGTTGTAACAACCAGGGCAACCAATAGTGCAACCTTGTACCCAAATAACAGCCCTCTCCCCCGGACCATTTGCCCTACTCCGCGACATAGTCATTGCAATATTAAGAAAATAATCTTTATCCATCTTACTCATTCCTTAAGGGAGAACCTACTTTTTCCATCCTCGCCTTTGTCAATGAAAAGTTTCAAGGTTCTATCTCCAATTTGATGAAGCCGTTCAAAAATGAACAGGCTCATTGGATTAACAATCTCTTGTTCAATGATGTTGATTAATCCACGTCCACCGTGGCCAACTTTACCTTTACCAACAAGGCCTTGGACATGAAGGTCATCAATTTCCAAATGCAGATTGAAATTTTCAAGAAGGTGTTGTCTTATTCCACTTAATTTAGCATCCATAATTTTTATTCTAATCGATGGATCTGTAATGAAATCGAAAACTATGATATTATCTCCAAACCGATTAAGAAGTTCAGGGCGACCCAATGTATCGTTGAAGTGACCCTGTACTGCGTTCATGAAGTGGGCTTTTGTGTCATTATATGTCTTAGACGCGTCAGCATCACTAGCACCAATATTTGATGTAAAGATAATTACAGTCTCTGAAAAATGTACAGTCTGTCCTCTGCCATCAGTTAACCTTCCATCCTCAAGAATTTGTAAAAATTTGTCAAGGACACGTGGATGTGCCTTTTCGATTTCATCAAACAACAACACACTGAATGGCTTTTCTGCAACCGCATTAGTTAGTTGCCCCCCTTCTTCAAATCCAACATACCCAGGAGGGGCTCCAATGAGCCTCTGGTCAGCATGCTCTTGGCTGAATTCCGACATATCAAAACGGATACAATTATTTTCATCACCAAAGATAAATTCAGCAACAGACTTTGCCAATTCTGTTTTACCTACACCGGTTGGGCCCACAAAGAACAATGTCCCTTTTGGCTTTGTCATCTTGCGAGAATGCTGAACGCCAGCAAGGCCTAAATAGGCTCTAATTATCATTGTAACCACGCGGTCTACGGCTTCATCTTGACCCTTGACACGCTTGCAAATAAGTTCTCTAGCCATTGCAACTTTCTTCTCATCTAGTTGTGTCCAAGGCGACTCTTTCTCGCCAAACCGGTATAAATTAACTAAGTCATCTATACTCAAGCCAGTATCACTTTGCCTAGATAGTGCTGCCATGTTTCGTATATCTACCATTGTCATTCCATCAGTAATTTCGGCGAGGAGGTTTAGTGAATCATTCTGGCTTGTAGCATCTTTGATAATGAAATCCCTGTTCATCTTAGTTATTGCATTGCGCCTAAATTCTAGATTGGGAGTTGGAATATTTACAATCTTAACTCTACTGTCATGATTGTAAAATTTTGGGGGTAATGTTCCAAGATTGGGCGTAATTACTACAAGCAAACCAGTAGGTGAATTGAAAGATGTAGAGCTTAATTGTGCAGGAGTCAATTCCGTAATCGCCTTGGCTAAATTAGTTAGCTGATTTCGTTCATCAGAATCTTGTTGATTTGGAGTGGTTAGAAGGTGCTCGCTCCAATCAATAATGAACATTGACCTTTTGCTGGAATTACCTGTTAGAACTTGGCGCATTGCAGGAAAGGCAATCATGGGGTCAGTATATGCGACGGGAGCACAACCCCCATCATCAGAATTACCACCATTCTCGAATTCATAATCATCCCCCTCCTCATCCACATTAGCAGATAAATCAAGCAAATCATTGAAAGCCGTCAACTGAGATGAATTGGGGAATGACAACCCATCAATACCATCCCAAGTCCCCTGTATCGAAAAAGAATCTGACAATGATTCAGTAATTAATTGAGAAAGGCGAAGATTGCGCCCATCAATTGTAGGCCACAAATCTCTAACATTGCCATACAAAATCAAACATCTTCTAAATCCTGCTTCTCTATTCACTGTTTTTTGCCATTCCATCATCTGTTTCCGCCCCCCAAACTCCGAGTATTTCCTCCAGTAGGGAATCCCTTGCTCCCCTTTGAAATACGGTCTGGATTTTTCCAATTATGCTGCACTGGACCACTTTCAATACCAAAATTTTCTTCTAATTTTAGTAACACATCGTCTAAATGATCAGCACACTTTCTGTCAGAAAACCCCTCCATGTCGAATTCCATTTCTCCAGATTCTGTAACATCAAATCTGATATTTCTTCCCGACGATAATTTCCCCACGACAGCTACTTTCCTAGATTCTTTGATTAGTTTCGGCTTACCAACAACAAATCCCAGTTCATTCATACTATTAATCAGTGAAGAAACGATATGTCTGCGAAGTTCTTCTTGAACGATCTCAGCACTATCTGTGGCCCTAATTTGTTCCGCTTCGGCACGAGATTGTTCAACGAAATGTTGAATTTCTTCCTCACTGTTGTTGTTAATTTGGTTAAGCATTTCTTCTACTTTTGATATTAGATTTTGGAAATCGTTCTGATTATTATTTTTTATTAATTCGACTCGGATATTTTTCAATTCTATTAGTAAACCTTCTAGATAGTTGGTTTTCAAATCAAGTGTCAATTTCTTTTCTTTCATACGTTTTTCTGATAACAAACCGATTTGACTGAGTTGCGCCCTTGCTTGAGAGGCGCGATTGAGCATATCATCAACATCCCCCTCATCGATTGAATCCGCCTGGTCTATGACTTCAGTTACTGCACTTATTTCCGCAGAAGCCCAAGCACCTTTCCCAGAATTAACTACACTTGTTATCTCATTCTTTATTTCAAGACAAATCTGTGCGATTTGCAACCTTACGCGTTGTCGGCGTTCAGCTTCGCGCTTACGCTCAATTTCCAAACGCTGTTTTTCTATTACCCACGCGGGGACCCTTCCTGCAGAACTCATATTCAATCCTCCTTATTTGCAGCTTCAATCTTCTTTTTTTCAGCCTTCACCCCAGCTGCAACAAACGATTCCAATCTTGCATTGGTCTTCGGCAATATTTCACCATCAACGATTGGCATTAATTTATCAATTGCCTTTCCAGCCAAAATAATATCGCCGCCCTGCCGCATCTTTTCATCGCATTTTGCCCCAATAAATCCATCGCGCCCTATGACTATTTTCTTCCAGTATTCATTTGTATCCATTAATGAAACAATCGTACCACAAATCGATTGAATTGCTTTATGATCTCCGCCAGAAACTTGTTGTAATGTATTAACTAGAGATTTTCCAAAAAGATCTTCTACGGTCTTCCGACCTAAGGTTTCTAAAGAATCAACCCCGATCTCCATCAAATTGTCTAATTTCACTACAAAGGATTTATCCTTGACCGCTCGCTTCCACCTAATTCTCAAATTGTCCATTGAAATGGCGCTTTCTAATGAAGTGGAATTATCCAATTCTTCGACTAAGCTATCAATAGACTTCGGCCCTTCAACTCCGGCAAGAAACTTGACAGTAATATCTGCTCCGACATTACTCATCCCCATTGCGGAGAACTTGTCAATAATCTCTTGAACGCTAGGAGGGATCTCCAGTTTGTCAGGCTTTTCCACGGTCTTCATCCATTGAGTCAAACTATTTTCAACAACACTTTGAATTAATTCACTAAATTGAGGTGCCTGGGCCATTATTGGGACATCATATAATGAAGTAATCAATTCCATGGGCAAATTATCAAAGGCTGTAGGCATTCCTTGGCGGATGGCTCCAGTCCAAACAGAACCCCTACAAGTACGTTCATTTTCTTGCGCATTTTGAATCGTATCTGTAGCACTAGATAAATAATCAAGAATTTGACGTTCGGTCAATGTTTGATTCCAGTTTTGGTTGGTAGGCTCTCCCCACAATGCGCCATTCCGCTTCACACCAATTTCCAATAATTCGCGCATCAAAGCGATGACGCGCAGCGTGTAATCAAGGTCAGCCTTGATACCAGCAGTGTGGGAGAATGCATTTCGGTCTTTTCGAACAACAGTTGCCCTTTCCTGTAGATTAGAATTAACGACCCCGGCATGCTTCAAACCGTCAATTGAAATCGAGACTGTCTCTGTCGAGATATCTCTCACCTCTGCCATTTCTTTGATAATATCTTCAAAGTACCTAATTGCATCAAATTTGGTTTGAGTGCAATGGCCGAAATATGCATCCTCAAGTTTAGCAGCATCTTCCCAAGGTAGTTGCTTTTTACCGCTATTATGGAGCAACCATGTCTTTGCCAATTCTCCGGCGCCAGTTTCAGAAAGTGATGCGTCCAGGATGGTCTGTTGAATATAGGGCTCCACATATCGCCAGCCCCCTTGTTCTATGCCTTCTTCGTTGGATAGTGCCATCACTAAGCGTTCACACGCAGGAACCATGTCTGTGAAAAGATCGGTCCTGGTGCGAAATAGAGATTCAAATAGAGTATGTTCAACATCTAGCCCAGTACCTTTGGCCAATTCACTTGCCAAGCCAAATATTGCAGCGATATCTCCAATTTCAGCCACTTGTGAAATTTGTTCCTCTACCCATCTTGAAAAATCGGGCTCACTACGAGTTAGCAAGAAGCAGGCCCTAGCATCGATTTCCTTCCTAAGTCTGTTTTCAATCTCAGAAATACCTACCTTCCCCAAATCATTTGAGCGAACAAGTACAGGCAAACTGATTGGATTTTTGATATTTTTCCCATTAATAATGACTACACCCGGATGGATTGAACCACGCTTCGTAGTAATTGAACCCGGAGGCAACTTTGAATCTCCAAGAGGTAGTGAAAATTTTAATGGGATATCTTCCGACAACAATTTCCAATTTTTTCCTTTGGGGTGAAGATCCACACTTGTACGATCTTCCAAAAGCCGTTCCAATGAGGAATTCCCATCGACTAATCCAAGTAAATTTTTGGGCGTGTTAAGTACAACCAAGCCCTTTGAACCTGACTTAATTTCATCAATGAGTAGCCGATTGATGTGAACAAGAGGTATTGCTTTTGATGCTTGAGAAATAATACCCCCGTCAAGCGATGGTAGCAACTTTTTGAATTTTAATAGTAGTTCTCGCTCTAAGTCTGGACTAGAATTTAATAACCTTTCAATCCACATTAATCGAACCCCCCCACCTTTGAGGTGCACATAGAATTGAGCAGAATCATCTTCATGAGAAACAGCTAGAGTTATACAAACATCGAGATATTCGATTTGGTCGGGCTTATTTCTTGGCACGAGACTTTGAATGACTAACTCACCATCAAGTTCCCCACCCGCTCTTAGCGCCTCAGTAACATCCTGTTCTGAGGGATTAGCAAGGTGTCTTTCCAAATTCTTTAGAGGAATCCAATTATTAGCAACTTCCTTCAAATTTCTTGGCGCGAATCCATGACCCTTTGTCATCATCACAACACCGTCGCCCAACGATCGGGAAAAGTCAAAAACTTCTTTCTTTGCTGGTTCAGTAATTGTTCCTTCAGTGAGATAACTTCGACCTCTATCAGTAAGACTTGCTGTAAATTTCAATAAGCGCTCGAATACCTTCGAAACTCGTTCTTTTAACGTCAATCCCCTGCTTGATTCAGATTTTGCAATTTTTTGGCGAAGGATTTCACACTTTTTCAACATATTTCTTTTAACGATGCCTTGGAAAGTATTGGCATCTATCCTATCCTCTAGTAGTTGTAATTCTTCTCTCACTTCTTCAAGTACATCATTTGAAATCATAGAAGCCTCAATCGCTTCTGCATTCTGGAGTGTACGTAATGTTTCATCAATAAGTTCCGGCTCCTTCAAACCTAGTCGATCCGCAATTTCAGCCGCCGACACATCTGGAATTTCATTGAACGCTCGCAAAGTATATTTTTCCAATAGGGTCAAATCACGTTGGCGGGCAAGTAGCGCTTCTACAGCACAACGTTGCATAGGCCAGGATGCCTCTAATACATGGATTGGTGAAACTCCAGGTTGACTTCGAGGAGTAATCAGGTCTAATGCCTGACGGGCTTCTTCAGAGCAGATCGCGACCATCAATCATCCCTCCTGAACCAATTACCTGTTGGATTTGTTTGTACATTGCTTTCTTACTGATGCTGCCGTCATCACGTTCAATTCTTACATCATCGACTTTAGATAGCGTGTATCTGTTTGCAACGATAATCAGTAGATTTTGAGCTCGGGAATAAGCAACATTAATTCTCTCCGGAGAACGAACAAAAGAGGTTCCTGATTTTGGAATCCCGCCATCATTGAATCCACCTTTCTTGAGAATTTCTTTCGAGTTAAGTGAGTATTTTCCAATCTTTCTCTCGAACGCCGCTCTCTTTTCTTCTTCAATCTCAGGAGAAACAACCATGCTGACGATAATGATCTGACTCTCCCCTCCTTGGAACCGGTCTACAGTATCAGCTCGAACCGTCAAATTAGGCCAACGCGTTCGCATTCTCGCCCAAGAGTCCCCCTCATTTGCAATTTCTCTAAATGCATTTTTCTGATCAGCGTAAAATGTGATGAACCCAACGGCGAGCCGGCCTTCTGGATCTAGATGCCTCAACATATGATCGCCACTCCACAGATTTTCAGGAACTTCTTCCTTCCTTTGCCCTATTTGTTCATTGAAATCATCAATTAATTGTCGAGCAATTCTGACTTCTCTTTCATTTCTTCTCGATGTTGTTGTAAGAGGTCGTTGTTCTGAACAATAATGCCCATTGCGATCAAAAGTTGAATCAATCCAGACCGCATGCTGATTCGGTGTAATCAATTCTGTCCCAGACATACGTGCAGTACCCCCGGAATCTTTCTTCACGATTGTAAAGCCATGTTGCTTGATTTCCATCTGTTTTTCCTTTGAGAGGCCACAAGTGAGTTTACCTTCATAAAATTCATTTGTACAGCGCATTATTTCCTCATGCATTCTATACTGGACTCTTAAGGTACATTTGAGTGTTGGATCTGCATCTTTAAAATATTCTGCAAATAGTGCTGAGGTGACCATTCTTTCATACTTCTTGAATCGGTTATCGTGTTGAGCCATTTCTTCTGCGGATTGCTCCTCTCTGGACCTAGGTCGTTTGAATGTAGGCGGTAATTGCCGATGATCGCCGACCAATATTACCTTTTTTCCAAGAAGCAGGGGGAGGATAATCTCTGGAGGCGTTGCCTTACTAATTTCATCAATAATGACAAAATCGAACGGATTTTGAATATGTTGTTTGAACCAGGCATATCTACCGGCATATGATGTTGTAACTCCCTCCACATTCACCATTCGATGATACATCTCCTCCAAATCACGAAGTGTAGTATCTTTCGGCTTTTCGAGGTCTTTCAACCAATCAGCACGAATCTCCCTCCATTTGTCATCAGCATCAATTTCTTCTTTTCTGTCCGCCAACCATTTTTCTGCGGCCGAGATTATCGCCTCAGGATCGCTTCCTGAAATGTCAAGAGATTCATCTGGAATAACTTCTGGGGGCATACCATCCAGCAACTCATGCCAACGGTCTTGAGCATCTTCCAGCCGTCGTAGCGGTCCCGCTTTGTCCTCATCTAGAATCCCAGTAAGTGTCTGTGAATCTCCAACTCGCAATCGGGCACCAAGAAGTTTAATCTCTAACTTGTTTTTTTGTGAGGTAAGGTTAGATGTGATTTGCTGCATCACATCACTTACTTCAGCAGTTAAAGAAGTTGTAGTTTCATTTATCAATTGAATTCTATCCTGAATTATCGCCATTTCATCATTTACGATGATTTCAAAATCAGTAGGCATTTCTAGGGAACGGCCCAACTTTTCGAGTTCACCGTATTCATCCGAATTAAGTAACCTGCTTAATTCACGAGTCCATCGCGCCCAATCCCCATCACCCTTTGGTTGGGCATCCATCTTTTTATCAAGCTCCTTTTTCAATTCAGCCGCTCGAACATAGTCCTCAGAAATTGCAGCCTCCTTCATATCCTCTTGTAATCTCAATAGTGCAGGATCTAATGTTCCTCCAGAAGGGCGCTTGTTAAGATGCGCTTGTAATTCTCCTAGATTTCGCAACTCACGTTGCAGTTCATTCATCATGGATATTTTTTGTATCTCTGTTATATCAACTCCTAGAGCAACCGCCATTTCTGAATCTATTGATTCAGGCCGCCCGTCTTGAGTGAGAATATCGGCCTGACGAAGCAAATCTATCTGGCGTTGAATGATTGCCTCATGTTGTTCCGCATCTTGCTCTGCCCTTAATGAAATATCTCGCTTAGCATCTAATTCCTTTAATCGAACCTGTTGTTGCCTCCATTCGTTTTTGACCTCCGGCAATTCAATGTTACATGCCAAAATGGAATCTCTCGCCCTTCGTAGTAATTCGGACTCTTGATGAACGCCTTCGCAGTGTTGGCGGATAGATGGGACAAAGAATTCCCGTATTACATTCGCTTCCAAGAATTTCGCTGCATCGGGGTCAATTTCAGCACTGGCTGAAAATCTGCGAATTGGACGAACATTGGGTGTTCGGGTAAGTCTACCAAGTGCATTGTCAACAGCCAGATTTGATTGACTGGCCAATAGCACCCGCTGGCCATCTTCTGTGGCTTGGTTGATAATTTCTGCAATCACCGTCGTTTTTCCGGTACCGGGAGGCCCTTGGATGAGAAAAACATCAGGAGCATGGAGTGCCGCCCGGACAGCCCATTCCTGCTCCTCATTGAGAGGGGCGAGAGCTTGATGTTCAAGAGCAGGCGGATCTTTCAAACCAGGCCGAGCCTCTGAAATATCGAACATCCATTCATGCACATTGTTGAAGTTCGCTTCCAAATCTTGCAATCGTTCCAATCCTTTTCTTTGGCGATCGATTTGAATCAAATCGCGAGAAACATCATTGATTAAGAAATAGCCTATGTGATTATTTGTGAGACCGGATAGTGGATTTTCAGGGTTAGGGGGTTCAACTGCAATACGGCCTTCAAGAAACCCTCCTTTAATTTTGGTGGGATTCCCCCGCACCTTTTTCAGACGTCCAGCATCCGCTTCATTGCGCCTCTTATTCCTTCCATCCTGTGTTTCATCAGTACGTTCCCAAACATCAGGATCCTTGGAATTTTCCACTGAGATACCGTGCAACACTCCACCAATACTCCTCCTATTTTTGATTTTATTCCAGACATCGCCCTTCGCTTGCAGGGTGTAAATATAGTATGGGTCATCTCCAGTTGGTTGCCTTACACCAACTATTTTTGCCCCCCATTCATTTGCCCGTTGCAATTCATACATCCAATTAAGATACTCTACCCACTCCCCCATTCGGTTGTCAATACTTTGTTTAGTACTGGTCATTTTTCTTAGAGCAGTAGTTAGACCAGATGGTGCTGAAACCAAAGTCCAAATCATGAATCTACCTTCTTCATCGAAGAAACTCATGTCATCTGAATTTTCAAGATCTACACTTGTTGTAACGACCAAATCATTTTCATCAAGAGAATTGATTACTTTCGAAGCGAATGAGGACAAATAGATACGCTGTATAGCAGCATCCTTCGGACTCTTGTTTATCACAACCCGAGCAACGGGAACTTCCCCATTGCGCCCAGTTAGATTACGCGCACGAGCATCTTCTGGATGGGGAAACATTTCCCACTGATCAGTATTTTTGAAATTCATCGCCTTTCTAAAACAGATGCGTATTTGGTGGTTTGGAAACAAACGTCCAAGGTATTGATTAGTAAATTCCATCCATCTTGCCCTAGTTTTTTCGTTTACTATTCGATTATCTCCAAATGGAGCTTCACCCAAATCTAGTAACTCAAAACTCTCAGCAATCCAATTAGTCAAACCCCACGCAGGCCCCCATGATCCGCGGCTATCTCCGCCACCTTCACGACCAACAAAACCACTTTGATAATACATTGTCGCCGAGCCACTTATTACCAATTCTCTGCCCCCAGTTTCATTTCCACTTTCTTGAATCTCCAATTTCTTGATCTCTGCATGAATTTCTTTCATTCTCTTCATTACCTTGGTCTCATTAATACCAGTATACTTTCCATCTTCAAATTCACTTTCTAATCTATGCAAATCCCTTCTTAATGAATAAACCGTTGGAGGTCTCTTTTCCCACTTCATCCTACCACCAACGTTCACTGTACCACCTCTTCACAGTTAATATTATTCCCCGCAATATTTTTGCGGTTAAGTTTGTGAGACATTACCCATGTCTTAATGATTGTAATAAAATCTTCCAATTTAAGTCCCGATTCTCGATAATCTTTCGGAGCCTTGACACTTCCAAAACAGGCTAAGAATCCTTGTGGATGTACAAACCACCCTTCTGGCAACAAAGAGGTGAGTTCTGTAAGTGAAACACCATTTTTCAAAAGTTTATTAGAAATTACCACACTTTGTCCGCACTTAGATTGGCGAATAACAGCTACTGCACCACGCTTGAACAAGTGTCCAGCACGTACACGAACACCCTCTGGTACAACTGCAACCCCATTTTCGATACTAACTGTTTTGGCGGATTTCTTGAGTTCAAGCGTCTGTTTCTCAGAGAGAATCTTGCCTTGAATTAATTCTTTAGCCTTAGAAACAATTTGAGCATCATCAAACTTAAGTGAGCGCCAGCAACTCACCAATTCGGCTAGAACTACACTATCGTTACAATGCTTTCCAGAATCTGTTAGGTTCAGTTGCTTAGCCCAGCGCCTTAATGCATTATATACGGGCCGATCGACATCCTTCATTACCCTGACAACGAGGCCAAATGCACTCCCAACACCCAAACCCTTCACTGCACGTGGCCCTTCGCAAAGATCTACTGCTAAGCACTTATTATCTGTAATTATTGCG